>Ga0207684_10002010_pt1 | contig 20950 bp, 19 predicted proteins | sample KBSK5501metaG_FD_184342 | JGI IMG/M metagenome (GOLD analysis project Ga0207684, IMG submission 184342) | Corn, switchgrass and miscanthus rhizosphere microbial communities from Kellogg Biological Station, Michigan, USA - KBS K5-50-1 metaG... | ecosystem: Host-associated > Plants > Roots >...
GCGAGTAGCAGCAGCATTTTCCCCCGGCCAGATCCGAACATTTGGAGCTAGGCTGCATCCCTTTTTCGCCGTCTGGACGCTTCCCGGCCATGTTGTTTTATGCTTCCTACCTTCTTTCTGGATGAGAGTGAGCCAGGACCCGATCTACATTCAGAAATATCTACGCTCGGCCCACTTGACTGCGCCAAGGAGCCGCCAAGCGAACCCTGCGCTGATTTAAGCTTATATCGTGATACGATATTTGTAAATGCCCAATTGACGTTTACCCCAACTCGCTCTGCTCCGCCAAATTCTTAACCCTCTATTCAACTTCTGTAGCAGCACGTGCTGATTTACGCGGATTACGCAGAGGAAAGGTCCAAACTCCGTACCGCTCAGTCGCCTCGAAGCCGGACCGCTCATCAGGATTGGCCGTCTGGCAAAGAGGTCTGCACAATCGGCCTGTCCAAGCTTTGTTGTTCTTCCACAGTCAGATATTGCCTCAGGTCCACCTCCATTTGCCGTACCGTCTCTCTGGAGCTATGACTGTGATGTTCCTGGTCATAGTCCTGCAGCAATCGCCGGTAGGCATGACAAAGAATTGAAAGTCGCACCAACAGCCGAACCGGAACGACCGCGTGTCGTTCTGCCAGCGGACACATCCTTTTTGCCAGGTAACGAAGACTGCCGGCGTTTAGGAGCAAAGTCTCGCGCTTGACCCATTTCCATTCCGGCCGATTCAACTCAATCCTCAACAGCCGGTTTCGAAAATCAATCTGCAGGCTGTAGCGAAACCGATCCTTTCCTTGCAATGAAAGATGGAGAACCCCCTTGCTCCTTTTTAGCGAATCAAGTCTCGCGCCGCGCCGTTGTACATCGGTCACCCAATTCTGGACCAGCCTTTGCCAGGCAATCGCCGAATTGCTCTGAAGAACCTCCGCTCGCCCACTTCCGCAAGGCGCTAGTCGGCCAAATTGATTTGGTAAGCCTGGCCCTGTCATTGCTGCAAACGTAGTCGATTCGGCAATGATTTGCTCATGCCACTCCTCTATGTTTAGACAAGACAGGTGGCGATATTGTTCAAATATATATCGTGGCGCGACATATTACTGGAAGGCCCCGCCCGCGCCTTGTGCGAAAGCCAAGCACGGTCACCGGCCAGTTCGATCTTCTCCGCCTCAATTGGAGCATCGCGCCTGATTTGTGCGAATTGAGCGCAATAAAGATTCTCAGAAACGGCTTTATTTGATATCGCTTCACGATATACGTTGCATGCTGAGAGATTTTCGCCAGTTGGTCGTCAAAATTCTTTATGCCAGTCCACTCTAAAGGTCGGCCCGCCCCTCGGCTCAGTAAAGCCCAGTACGAGTTGCTCGCGGCATTTCGCTATCAACTGCGCCAATTTCTCCATTTCAGCGAACTAGCTGCGCAGAACGCCGGGCTAACTCCGCGGCAGCATCAGGCTTTACTGGCCATAAAGGGATTTCCGGGCCGCGAGAGCGTCACGATCGGCGAGTTGGCTGAACAACTTCATATCGCTCACCACAGCGCTGTAGGCTTGGTTGATCGATCGGTAAAACAAAATCTTCTTGTTCGAGAACAGGGTATCGAGGACCGGCGCCAAGTCTATATCAAATTGACCAACCATGGCTCGAAAGTTCTGGAGCAGCTCGCCGGCGCCCATCGGACCGAAATTCGCCGACTAGGCCCAAGACTGAAACTGCTGCTAGACAGTCTGATGCGAGATCAGAATTCAAAGCTTTCGAAAAGACCTACCAGTCCGCCTTCCAGACAATCTGCGCGACAATAGGATATCCAAGCGGGCGAAAAGGAAACTCGTTTCTGTCCGAGCGGAGTCACGATCGACACGTCCTTTCATCAGGATGCGGCGTTGCTCGGCTAACCTCGAGAAGTGCGCGTTCGCGGAGGCTTCCAGCTGTAGCTCGCAGCTCGGCAGCTCGCCTGGCTCATTCTTTTTGAAAACACACTATATTGTAGAGCGATATATTGGCAAATGCCTGCCGCGAGCACAGCAACCGCACGGACTCGGCCGCTCGACCAAGAAAGGATTACCGCTCGAATCCGCCGACATTTGCATCCGTGGAATAAAATCGCGGCGTGAGTAAACTAGCGATAGCCCGAAGTAAAATCTAGTAGGCAGCGTTCAATGAAACGCCGCAAAAAGGGAGCCCGCACTTTAGTGTCGGTGCCGATGATGAAGATCCGGATAGTGCGGATGAGTATGCGTTAGTTCGGCATGCTCGTGAACATGAGAATGCGGTTCGCCCGGTCGATCCTCCGGCCGATGAATGTGTTGATGGTGTTCGTCATGCCAGTGCAGATGCTCGTGCGTCATTGGTTCATGATGATGCAGGTGAGAGTGATTCTCCGTAAGATGAAGCCAGACACCGGCAACCATTAACGCTCCGGCCAGCCAGAAAATCAGCGATGATTGCTCATGTAGAATAATCAATGATAACGCCGCACCAATGAACGGCGCGGTGGAAAAATAGGCGCCGGTTCGCGCCGTTCCAACGTACCGCAGAGCCAGTACAAAACAGGTCAGACTAACGCCGTAACTTAGGAATCCGACCACGCCCGCGGCCGCCAGGTCGATCGCTCGCGGAATGCTGGCGCCAGAAATTAACGCAACTGCGACATTTACCGTTCCCGCTACCAAGCCTTTTATTGCCGCGACCTGCACCGGATCCGCCGCGGAGACTTTGCGTGTGAGATTATTGTCGATCCCCCAACAAAGACATGCACCGCAAATTCCGAGCGCTGCCCATGGAATACCGAGAGTCGGCCGGGTTTGCCACGAAAGTAGAACGCCACCGGCGAGAATTGCGACCATGCCGACAAAGATTCGCCGATCGAAATTCTCCTTAAAAACAAACCAAGCCAGCAGCGCTGTGAGCACGCCTTCAAGGTTCAACAGAAGCGACGCAGAAGAGCCAGGGGTACCGGTTAGCCCAAACAGCAAAAGCACCGGAGCGATAACGCCGCCAGCTAAAATCGCCGCGCTGAGCCAAGGTAAGTCTCCGCGCTGCAATCTGGCTTCTCGTTTGTTGTGAGCGGTGAGCAGCCCTCGGATTGCTAACCAGATAGACAATCCGACGCCGGAGCTCAAATAGAGGATTCCGGCAAGGAGCATTGGACTGATATGTCCAACCAATAACTTGCTGAACGGGGTGCTGGCGCCAAAGAGCGCCGCTGCCAGCAGCGCTACCGTAACACCTCGTAAGCGATCGTCGATCTTCATTCCGAGACTCTTAGAACTGCCTTGCCGGGAGGGATTTTCTTTGCTGGAAAGTATGCTCGGGGGGCTTCCTCGAAAGGGAACACTTGACTGACAATTGGCCGCAGAACCCCTGCGTCGATCAGCCTTCCTAGTTCCACCAACTGTTGTCGATTCGCTTCTACGATGAAGAAAGCCTCTTTCACTTTCGTATCTTCCGCTGACTCTGAGCCAGCCGCGACGGTAATGACCCGCCCACCTTTCTTGATCGCCCCAAACGAACGCGTGAGTGTATCCCCGCCTACCACATCCAGAATCAGGTCGGCATCCTTAACCACATCTTCAAATCTTGTTTTCCGATAGTCGATTACCTCGGCAGCGCCTAGCTCTTTGACAAACCCGACGTTTACTTCAGAAACAGTAGTTGCAACCAATGCCTCTTTCCAAACAGCCAATTGAATCGCGAAGCTGCCTACACCGCCTGCTCCACCATGGATCAAGACTTTTTGGCCAACCTCAAGTCCTCCCCGATCAAACAACGCTTGCCACGCGGTGAGTCCTGAGATCGGGACTACGGCGGCCTGTGAATGGTTAATTGAAGCGGGTTTTGGAGCGATCTCCGCCGTAGTTGTTACACAGTACTCGGCCGCCGCGCCATCATTAAACCAGTCATTGAGACCGTAGACTGCGTCACCCTTTTTTAGCCCTTCTATATCCGGCCCAACTTCATCGATCGTTCCGGAAAACTCATGACTAGGAACCGGCAAAACCCTGGCTTCGCCCTTCTGCGTATGCCAGGTCGGATACCATTCCAACTCGCCCGGCGTTATTGTTGTAGCATGAACACGGACCAGAACCTCGTTCGAGCCAATTTTTGGTATCGGAATTTCATCCAGGTCTACGGTCTTTTGGCCGCCGGATCCATGAATACGCATAGCTTTCATAGGTAAGCACCAAAACGGCGATCGAAAGGATAGCAATCGCGGCATCCGCTATCTCTTCTTTTCGGCCAGTATTCGCTCTAAATACAACTTTAGTATGACAGCGCTGTTACGTTTCAGGTCTCGCGTGCTGTACAAAAGCGTTACGGTGCCTAGCCTGGCCGCATCCAATAGCGATCGTAAGGCCGAACGATTCTTTGCCAGCTCGGCTCGGTACCGTTTTTTGAATTCTTCCCATTTTTCCGGATCATGGCCAAACCAGCGACGGAGATCGGGACTAGGCGCCGCTTCCTTGCACCACGCCGCCATGTGCAACGCTTCTTTTCTCATTCCACGCGGCCAGAGACGCTCCACCAGAAATCGTGTGCCATCCTCTTTCGAAGCTGGATCATAGACGCGTTTGACCTGAATCATCGTTCCTCCGAAGCTTCAGGTTACCCTCTTTTTTGGCTCAATCCAGCGCCTGGATTATTGAGCGCCAACGCCGACGAACTGAAATTGGGTATGTAGCCCGCCGCGGTTATTAAAGGAATAGAATTCACCCGCGGATCATCAACTATCTTCGAAGGGATCCGCTTAACAACCCGATATGTCTCTCACTTGCTGGAATAGAAAAACTAGCGTTTGCGCGTCGCCGCTAGTCATACCGGCCATTGGAGGATTTCCCCAGATGCCAAATTCACCCGAAGCGGGTTTCCAGGCGGCAATATATTTTCCCCAAGAATGTAACCTGATCGCCATCGACATCTACGTGCGGGATGTTTAAATGGTCAAAGTTTTCCTGGTCTGATACCTAACAGAAGCTATGCAAACGCCCCCAGAAGAGTACGACCTTGTCGTTCTTGGCAGTGGTGAAGCAGGTAAGTACCTCGCCTGGGCCCAAGCAAGGAAGGGCAAAAGCGCGGTCGTTATTGAACGAAAGTATATTGGTGGTTCTTGCCCAAACATTGCCTGCATGCCAAGCAAGAACATCATCCACAGCGCCAAGATTGCTTCGTACTTCTGGCGAAGCGCGGAATTCGGTATCAGCAAGGACAATACACGAATCGACATGGCATCGGTGCGCGATCGTAAGCGGAAAATGGTTGACGGGATGATTCAAGTGCACCTCGACAATTTTAAAGCGAGCGGCGCGGAACTGGTGATAGGATCCGGCCGATTCATCGGACCGAAAACGATTGAAGTTGAGCTGGCCAATGGCGGCACCCGCGTTTTCCGAGGAGAAGACGTTGTTATCAGCATAGGCTCTCGTGCGACGATTGAGCAGATGCCCGGCCTGGCCGAAGGAAATCCCCTCACCCATATTGAAGCTCTCGACCTTGACCATATCCCTGGACACCTCCTGATAATCGGAGGCGGCTATATCGGCCTTGAACTGGCACAGGCAATGCGTCGTTTTGGCAGCCAGGTAACGATTGTTGAACGAAATAGCCGTCTGGCTCATCGCGAAGACCAGGATGTTACCGACATGCTCGAGAACATTTTTCGTGAAGAAGGAATTGGGATCGCCACCAACACCGGTATCACCCGCGTTGAAGGAAAATCGGGTGAGTGGGTGAAACTCCATGCCAAGCAAAATGGGACCGAGATCGTTCTGGAAGGAACGCATCTCTTGATCGCCAGCGGACGAACTCCCAACACCCAGGGCATCGGTTTGGAGCTGGCCGGAGTCGAAACCACTGAACAGGGCCACGTCAAAGTGAACGAGCGCCTTGAAACAACCGCTCCAGGTGTCTGGGCAGTAGGAGATTGCGGCGGTAGTCCCCACTTCACACACATCGCCTTCGACGATTTCCGCACGGTACGGGACAATCTCGCAGGCGGTAATCGGGTCACTACGGGGCGCCAAGTGCCGTTCTGCATGTTCACCGACCCCGAGTTTGCTCGGATCGGCTTAAGCGAAACCGAGGCGAACAAACGCGGAATCGGTTACCGGCTGGCCAAGATTCCAATGCTCACAATTTATCGGGCCAGGACGATATCCGAGACCCAAGGTTTTTTGAAAGCTCTTATCGATACCGAGAGTGATCGCATTCTTGGCTTCACCGCCCTGGGAGCATCCGCGGGAGAAATCATTGCGCCCGTCCAGATCGCGATGCTTGCCGGCCTCCCCTACACGGTCCTGCGTGATGCCATTCTAACCCATCCGACGATACCAGAGGGACTCATCCCGCTATTCTCTGCCGTGCCATCAAGATCAAATTGATAACAAGACGCAGTTTTGAAATGATGCAGAAAACAACAACCACAAACCGCCATTAACCACGAAGCTTGCTATGAACGGCATCCAACAAGTTGACCCCAGTCCAATCCCGGGCAAACCGGCGCTCATCTTTCGCGCGCAGTGTATATCTGTCCTCCAACCAACGATCAAATTTAGCGTGATGGTCGCCGCGCTGTTAGCATTCTCCGCGCACAACAGCGCCGCGGCGCCAATCAATTGTCAATCCGACCGCGCGATCACAGTCTCTAAAGCGCTTCATCCTCAGATGCACGTATGGGCTGAGAAACGTGCCGGGAAAGTAAACGTAGATAGCAACGGGGTCATTCTAAAGGGATATGATCCAGTGGCCTATTTCACGCAAAAGAAGCCTGTTAAGGGGGACCCGAAGTACCAGGCCAAATATCAAGGGGCCATCTACTACTTCAGTTCCGGAGCAGATCTGGCGACCTTCAAAAAGAATCCGTCCAAATACGCTCCACAATATGGAGCCTTTTGTGCCAATGGCGTCAAAAACAAGCAGCTAAACGACTCCGACCCGAATGTCTTCTTCGTTGCGAAGGGAAAATTGTACATTTGCGCCTCGCCTGCAGCAGAAAAGGAATTCCGGGCTCATGAAGATGAAGACATCGTAGCCGCCAATCGGGCCTGGCAAGAGCTAGTCCACTGACAAGAACGCCAACGCCGCTCATCAAGATAGGCTTAAGCGAAGCGCAAGCGCAGTCGATTGGAGGGCGGCGCTTGCGTCGCCGCCGTTAGGTGCCGACTTCACAGATAGAAATTTAGAACTAGCCCTGCGCTCAAAGCAGAGCTTCAAGGCGCGCAAAGGGTTCACCCTGGCGCGCCTTTTCCGCATAAAGGCTCCCTTCGGCCTCCCTGCCTACCGGGCCGGATCGGTCAGATTTGCAGTGTTCAACTTCCAGATTGTGATGGTGTTCGCGTTGTCATCTACGGCTGCGAACCGAACCTGATCGTCAATGTACTGAACGACGTTATGCCCGAAGGCTCCACCTTGAGCCGGATCGACCGATAACTGGCCGATGAATTTTCCCCTCCGCTGTAAATTCAACGATTTCACTCGGTTGATTTGGGTCGGGGTTGATTCCGTCGCTATTGCTAACTAACAGGTGCCCGTTTGGCGCCATCACCATCGCTAGCGCTCCATGCAAGTGAGCCTGATCAGCGTAGATCAACTCACCCTTGCCGTCTGAGTCACGCTCTTTCCCGGCATTCTTGACCGCAAAGATTTCGTTATCTCCGGTCGACGCAACATACAGAATATCTTTCTGCGCGTCATTAGTTCCTCAGGCAGCTCTTTAATAGCTTCTTCCAGAGCAATCAATTCCTCACGACGGTCTGTGCTACGATCAGGCCGCGGTCGGTCGCCAGAAGCATGTCGGGGCCTTCATTGTCCTCGCTAGGCGCATCAAAAGATACCGTCTGAAGGGAATACTGGTACGCGCGGCTTTTCAAATAATCGCGGCAGAGGTTTAGCGCGATCCGGTACAGCCACGTGGAAAACTTGGCCTTCGGCTGAAACTTACCAATATTGAAGTAGGCCCGAACGAACGCCTCCATTCTTAGTTCCAACGCGTCGGCTTCGTTGCGTACCTGCCGTAGCAAGAAACGAAATAGTCCTTCCTTGTGCCGATCCATCAACTCGTTCAGTGACCGATCGTCACCGTTCTGCAGCTCCTGAACCAGGGCCAGGCCTGGATCTTCTTGTTCCCTCAAGTGTGAAAGGGACTATCCCAGAATTCGTTCGCAATGTAGAGGAAGATTCCAACTCGAGACTCGATGGGGCGATAAAAACGCAGGTAGGCTTCGCCGAAGTGCCAAAAATCGGTCGCAAAGTGAAATAGATAGGGCTTTCTCCTAGGGAACGTATTCTGCAATTTAGAAGCAGGATGGGCTCAGTGTCAGAAAACCGCATCAGAAGGCAAACAACCGGCGCGCCGGCCCGGAAAAACGGGTTCATTCTCGCGTTACTCGGCGCAGTCGCCCTCGCGTTTCTGTTTCCCGCCCCCGGGGCAAGGGACGGCTGGCTCCATCCGGATCTGCTAAACAACATCGGCGTTGCCTTGATCCTCTATCTGCAGGGATTGTCGATGGAAGTTGAAAGGATGAAAGCCGGCGCAGGTAACTGGCGGCTCCATGTCATTGTTCAAACTTTCACCTTCCTGATATTTCCGCTGGTCGGTTTACTCTTCCACTTTGTCACTCGAATTGTCTGGCCGAACGAACCCAGTGCTTTACGCGACGGGTTTCTCTATCTTTGTGTCCTCCCTTCGACTGTCTCAACCTCAGTTGTTTTGACCAATGTCGCCCGCGGCAACACCGCTGGAGCAATTTTTAACGCCGCTCTTTCCAACATCCTTGGCGTCCTGCTAACGCCGCTGCTGGTGCGTCTCCTGATGCAGGCCAGCGGCCAAACCGCTTCTTTCGCGCCGCTGCTACTCAAGATCACTTTGCTTACCCTTGTTCCTTTCCTGATCGGTATGGCGGCCAGACCCTTCGTCAGAAAGTGGGTCGACGCTAAGCGGCGATGGATAAACACCGTTAGCAATGGAGTCATCCTTTTCATCGTCTACACCGCATTCTGCGACTCGGTGAAGAACAAGCTTTGGCAGCAGTACGGCATCGGCCTGACGCTCAACATATTAGTCGCCATCGTCGTTCTGTTCTTCAGCGTTTCATTTCTCGTCTGGATTACTTCCAAGATGGCCAGGCTCGGACGAGAAGACTTCATCGCCGCCCTTTTCTGTTCCGTGAAAAAGACTTTGGCCATGGGCGTCCCGTTGGCTCACCTGATCTTCGGGGCGAACGCAAACCTCGGCTTGATCCTATTGCCGATCATGTTCTATCATCCATTCCAGCTCTTTGTGTGCGGCCTACTTGCCGGCCATTTTTCTCACCAAAGGGAAATGACCGAGCAGTATCAGCAATCGCCGGCTGCCTCGCCATCAGCGATAACTTGGTCGCCGGAACGCAGGGTCAACAAGGTGGAGAGATGACTTTATGTGGATAGTAAAGATAGCTCTTCGAGCTCCCTACACCTTCACGGTTATTGCGCTGCTATTGATGATCGGCGGCGCGCTGAGCGTCCTTCAGATGGCGAAAGACATCTTCCCAGCCATCAATATTCCAGTAGTTGGCGTAATCTGGACATACAGCGGCTTACCGGCTCAGGAAATGGAGCACAGGATCACTACGGTCTCCGAGCGAGCGCTGACAACTTCGGTTAATAACATCGAACACATCGAGTCGAATTCGTTCAATGGTATCTCGGTCATAAAGGTTTACCTCCACCAGGGCGCGAGTGTTGACGCGGCAATTGCCGAGGTAACCGCGGAATGTCAGACAATCCTGAAGACGCTGCCGCAAGGGATCACCCCTCCGAACATCCTTAGCTATAACGCTGCTGACGTCCCAGTTGTTGAATTAAGCGTAAGCGGAGAAAAGTTTTCGGAGCAGCAGCTGTACGATTATGCCACCAATTTTATCCGAACCCAGCTCGCCACCGTGCAAGGGGCTTCGATACCGTTGCCGTACGGTGGAAAGACTCGAGCAGTCTCGGTAGATCTGGACCCGCGGAAGCTGCAAGCCTATGGAATCTCTCCGCAAGAGGTCAGCACGGCAATAAACCAGCAAAGCATTATTCTCCCCTCCGGTACAGCAAAGATCGGCAAACGTGAATACGACGTTCTCTTCAATGGCAACCCAGACACCATTCAAGGAATTAACAATTTGCCGCTCAAACAGGTAAACGGGACAACAGTATACATTCGCGATGTTGCAAGCGTCCATGACGGATACACGCCTCAGGTCAACATGGTGGTATCCAATGGGATTAAAGCAGCTCTTCTGCCCGTACTGAAGAACGGCGAAGCATCCACATTGGACGTGGTCTCGCGAGTTCTGAAATCGCTGCCGGGAATTGGTGCAACCTTGCCTCAAAATCTGCAGATCAAGCCCCTTTTTGATCAATCGGTGTTTGTCAGCTCGGCTCTCGATGAAGTTCTGCGCGAAGGCATCATCGCCGCATCTCTGACCGCGGTGATGATTCTGCTCTTTCTCGGTTCATGGCGCAGTACTTTGGTTGTCGCGACCTCTATTCCGCTTTCAATCTGTTGTTCTGTGATCGCTTTGCACCTGCTGGGTCAGACAATCAATATCATGACCCTGGGTGGCCTCGCCTTGGCGGTCGGGATCCTAGTCGATGACGCGACAGTCGCTATCGAAAACATTCATAGCAACCTGGCAATGGGAAAATCGCTGATCGACGGGATCTTAGATGGCGCTGAACAGATCGCTACTCCCGCGTTCGTAGCTACCCTCTGCATTTGTATCGTCTTCGTCCCGATATTTTTCCTGGGTGGAAATGCCTATTTTCTGTTCGCGCCGTTAGCGATGGCTGTCGTGTTCGCGATGCTGGCTTCCTACTTGCTGTCACGAACCGTAGTGCCAACGATGGTTAATTTTTTGTCAAAAAATGAACATCATGGCGCTGGCGAAACTGCGACCAGCGGATCCGAGCGGAATTGGTTTCTGCGAATTCATCAGGCTTTCAATCGACAGTTCGAACGCCTGCGCAACTTCTACATCTCGCGATTGACCTGGGCACTCCAGCATGCCCGCGTATTCGTTATAGTCGCCCTGGCCATTGTCGCTCTTTCGCTCGTGATTCTTATGCCGTTTCTCGGTGAGGACTTTTTCCCGCTAGTTGATGCTGGCCAGTTTCGCCTTCACGTCAGCGCACCCGTGGGCACTCGAATCGAGGAGACCCAGCATGTTTTTACTGAGGTCGAGCAAGTAATTCGAAGCATCATACCGAAAGACCAGATCGACCTAATTTTGGCGAATATCGGCTTACCGATGAATCTCAACATCGCGCTGAGCGATACCGCAACGATCAGCGTCTCGGACGGCGAGCTCCTTGTATCGCTAAACAAACAACATCACGGGCCGACCTGGGACTACGTTAAGAAGATTCGTCAACAACTAGCCGCCAAATTTCCAAACTATACATTCTTCGTCCAACCATCAGATATTGTTGGTCAGATTTTGAATGCCGGTCTGCCCGCACCAATCGACGTTCAGGTCGTCGGTAGTGACCCAAAAAACTACCAGATTGCCGAAGAGCTGCGCCGACAAATGGCGACCGTCCCTGGCGCGGTCGATGTGAACGTTCACCAGGTGGTTAGTTACCCTTCTCTGCTGGTGAATATCGATCGGACCCGGGCTGAACAACTCGGACTGACAGAACAGCAAATAGCAGATAACCTGCTCGTCTCGCTGAGCGGAAGCGGACAAACGGCGCCGAACTACTGGCTGAATCCACAAAACGGAGTCAGCTATAGCGTCTCAGTTCAGACTCCGCAGTATAAGATCAACAACATCCCGGATATCCTACACACCCCGATAGCAACAACCAGCAGTTCGCCGGCTCCAGCACCGAACAACAAAGGTTTCCAGAGCCCAACAAAGGGCCTCACCGGCACTGACGTGACACAACCACAACTACTAACCAATCTTGCATCAATTCAGCGATCGGCGGCACCAATCGTCGTCAGTCATTACAATGTTCAACCAGTGTTCGATGTATACGCCAACGTACAAAATAGTGACCTGGGCTCGGTCGCCAGCCAGGTTCAGAAGATCGTCGACGGCATGCGACATAATCTGCCGCGTGGCACTACCCTGGTAATCCGGGGCCAGGTACAAAGCATGTTTAGCGCCTATACCGGATTAGGTGTCGGTATCGCGTTTGCCGTGCTGTTGGTTTATTTCCTGATGGTCGTCAATTTCCAGAGTTGGTTAGACCCATTCATTATCATCACAGCCTTACCTGGAGCCCTCACCGGTATTGTTTGGATGTTGTTTCTCACTCGTACAACAATCAGCGTTCCTGCGTTGATGGGCGCGATCATGTGTATCGGCGTCGCCACATCCAACAGCATCCTGATGGTGACGTTTGCCAACGATGAGTTCCGAGGCGGAAAAAGCGGTTTTGATTCTGCGTTAGCTGCCGGTTTCAGCCGGTTGCGCCCAGTCTTGATGACCGCGCTCGCTATGATTCTCGGAATGTTGCCAATGTCGCTCGGTCTCGGTAGCGGCGGCGAACAGAATGCTCCGCTCGGACGCGCAGTGATCGGTGGCCTTTTGGTTGCCACAATCTTCACTCTTTTCTTTGTACCAGTCGTTTTCAGTCTGTTGAAGCGGACCTACAAGCCGGTCGTGCTGCACCCTCGTCTGCGATCGTCAGGCGAGCAGGAACCGCAGCTCGTCCATTAATTCAATGATGAAACCACTAACGCAACGGGAAAGCTCGTCGGACAGCCCTGGCAGCCAAGATCGAACGCCGAGCAAACGCCGCGCTCGAACCCTCAGATTTTGGCAGGTCGCATGGGCACTGATTGCTCCGATCGGTTTGGGATCCGCGGTCTATTTTTTAGCCATCCATCCGCGCATCCAAAATGACTTGGAATTAGCAAAGGCCGCTGCCAGCGCTGGCAAAAAAAACGTTACTGTTGTCAAAGCGCGACGGGGCGATGGCACTGCGCCTTTAATCCTGCCAGGAAACGTTCAGGCAGACCAAGCGACTTCGATCTTTTCGCGAGTCGATGGCTACCTGAAGAAATGGTACGTCGATATAGGCGATCGCGTGCAGGAAGGACAGGTGCTCGCTGATATCGAGGCGCCTCAGATCGACGCTAATTTGAGAATGGCTCAGGCCCAGCTAGAACTCGCACAAGCGAACCTGAAATTGGCCCAAGCAAACTCCGCGCGATCCAAACAGCTATCTGCCAATAAGGTTATTTCCCAACAAGAGCTTGATACTGTCCTCGCAACGGAACAGGTACAACAGGCGAATCTGAACAACGCCGCTGCACAACTGAAAGACGCACAGGAGATGAAAGCTTATGAACAGGTCCGAGCTCCATTTAATGGAACAATCTCTGCTCGGTACGTAAATATCGGCTCTCTGGTTACGTCGGGTAGCGCAAGCACCGTTCAAAGGCTGTTCGACCTCGTGCAGTCCGATCCCGTGCGTGTATTTGTAAACGTACCTCAAGCTGACGTGAGCCGGATTCAGGCAGGCGGTTCAGCCACAGTAACCGTCGACGAATATCCGGGCCAAACCTTCAATGGCAAAGTCGCAAGAGACGCGGGCGCATTCGATCAAAGCTCCAGAACAATCTTGCTCGAGGTTGATGTTCCTAACCCGACAGGCCGTCTTTATGCCGGGATGTACGCCCGTGTAAATCTCGCGCTACCGAATCCCAGCCCGGCATTGTATCTCCCGGATAATACCCTGGTGGTCGATTCGAAAGGGACTCGTGTCGCGACTGTGGACGCCTCTAACCAGATTCACTTCAAAGATGTGAAGCTCGGTCGCGACTTCGGTGCTGAATCAGAAATCCTTGATGGAGTAACTTCCGAAGACCAGGTAGTTCAAAATCCAACAGACGATCTTCGCGAGGGTATGACAGTATCGGCTCAGCCAGCGATCGGATAAAAGGCATCACCTAGGTGCTTCGCTTTTTTCGCTATTCTTACGGCCCGATCGCGCGGCGCCAGGTGACATTCCGGTAAGCCGACGATAAAATCGGACAAAGTAGGAGACATTTCGAAAGTTCAGACGGTAAGCTATCTCCGAAACTGTCAAGTCCGTGTACGTCAACAGACGCCGCGCTTCCAGCAGCGTCCGATCGCGGATCCAGACGCTGGGCGATTTCCCAGTTTCTGAGAGGACCGCGTTGGTCAGGGCACGTGAGCTGACCGAGAGAGCCGATAAATAGTGATCGGTTTTATAAAATTTCCCTTCGGACTTTTCCAGAAGCGAAAGAAAGCGGCCGGTTAAGGGTGCAAGGTGCTCCTGAAACTCGATAGCACCCGGGCCCGCAGAAATTCTATGTAACCAAATTACTAATTCAGTGACTTGCGCGCGCAGCATCTCGTCCCGAAACTCTTCATTGCCACAAAATTCCCGAGCAAGATCTTCGAATCGCTGACGCAAAGCACCACGAGCATCCTCGGCGAGATGTACTTGATCAGCGCAAGTATTGCTCCACTGGGTCAGCTCATGGAGAAGACGGGAAGGACGATTGTACTGGCTGAAAAGAAGCGCCGGTTCAAAGGAGAGGATAAAGCCTTCCAGAGGCTGCTTTTCTTCCCACGTATGAACCTGGCCCGGCGGCACAAAGATCACCGTACCGGCTTCAGCTGGGTGCCGTTTTTCGTCTAAAACAAAAGTAGCGGCTCCTGATTCGATCCAGATGATATGATAAAAATCGTGCCGATGCGGAACGTAGCGGAATGGGACGTGTTGAGACAGCTGTTGCAACGAAACACCTAAACGGTCATCGACCTGCTTGCGCCCGCTAGCCAGGTGAAACAGCGGTATCTTCAACGGTTTACTTTGCTGCATCTCGGTTCAATGAAACCGAATCAGCATCGACTCAGTTTTCGGCGCATGCAAGCTGATGGCATTGGAGGACGTCCCGCAGCCACGGGATCTGCGCCAACTAAAGGATCTTAACAAGGTTGCAATCACGCGCTGGACGGTCGAGCTAGGAAGCTCAATCCGCCAATGGCGGATGAAGCTGGAAGCTTCGGCCGAATCCTCCGGATTCACCGTGGGTTGATCTTCTAGATCGACCTGCGCCGCCTTAAGTTGACGCGCATGCGCGGCCGCCGGACCGCCGCTGTTGTACAATCTGTACGGCGGCAGCGGCGACCGCAAGGGCGTAGGTGCCTACGTCCAGTATCGGGTATCGCTTTTTGTTTGTAACATCCCTCTTTAGAGGGACATTGACTCAACGCCAAACAAAGCAAAGCGCGAATACAGCTGAGAAGAGAATCAGCCATGCGCCCCCGGTGATAAGTATCAGTTTCAGTCCGTGCCTTCTTAACGCCTCGAAGTCGACCTGCAAACCGATTGCGGCCATGGACGTCCCGATCAAAAGATTCGTCGGTTGTACCAACTGCTTTGTTATAGCGTCGACGAGGCTACGCGGAGAATCAGGCAGAAACCCTGTGACCGTTACCAGCAACCCAGTTATTAGAAAACCGGTCACGTACCAGGGAACCACACTCGGCTTAGCGACGTTGGGCATGCCAGGACGAACCGAGTGCTGCATAATTCTCGGTAGGATCGCAACCACCGGCGCCAGAAAAACGACTCGTAACAGCTTCGTCACCATTCCGGTTTGAAAAGCGTCAGGGACCGGCGCGACCGCAGCGACAACTTGGGCGACCTCGTGCAAGGTTGATCCAGCCAGTATTCCATACTGTTGCGGTGCCAGCCCGACCAGAGCCTGCAAAGGGATCAGAAGAAAGGTCGCCATCGTCCCGACCAAAGTGCAAACAACAATAGCCAGCGCCGAATTTTCTTTGTTTGCGCCCACCGCCGGAGCAGTAGCTGCGATCGCTGACGCGCCGCAGATCGAGCTTCCCACTGCTGCTAAAGTGGCTAGCGTTGGTTCAAATCCGGCTCTTCGCAGTAGGAATGTGATTAGACCGATCCCAAGGACAATCATCAAGAGGTCAAACGCAACCACCTGAAGCCCGGCATGCGCGAGAACAGCGAAATTTAGACGGGTACCCAGAACGACGATGCCGAGCCGGAGCAATGTCTTGGAAGCAAACTCCAAACCACCAAACCCAGAGCCAGATCTCCAGAAGAGCGCTTTCCAAAGCATTCCGATAATCAAAGCCAAGGAAATGCCGCCAAAATGATCGAACACTGGAAAGTTCGCCAGAAAAGCAGCGAACAACGCCAGAATCGTCGCCAATAGAACCTCTTTCCAGAATCGAAAATCGCTAAGTTGCATCGAGCAGCGTCGCAAATTCTGTGCGGCGAAATAATCAATTGATTGGATAAAGCATCAGACAACCTGATATTCAGGCATCAGAGCCCGTAGACAGAGAATTACGCCACGACATGAACACGAATGACCTGGACCTGCGACTTCTCCGATCGTTCCTGGCCGTCGCGCAGTGTGGAAAGATTTCGACCGCGGCAAAGCATTTGCACTTGTCGCAGCCTGCGGTCACTGCGCACCTTCGCCGTTTAGAGGAAATTGTCGGTAAACCTTTGATTACCCGTTCGACACGCGGCGTTCGACTGACCACACACGGGAATGCGCTTCGAACATTTTCAGCCGAAATTCAAAACACTCTTTCCCGGATGGAGACCTCTTTCCGCACAGAGCATCAATTGAGCGGTGAGTTACGCTTTGGCGCCAGCTTAACCATCGCCTCTCATGTGGTTCCTCATGTCCTGGCTGAATTCTCGCGGCTCCATCCCGCTGTTCAAATCGAGTTGCGGGTTGACAACACTGAAGTTGTCCTGGAATCGGTCCGCGAAGGCAGCTACCCATTCGGACTGGTTGAAGGGAATGCGCGGGCGGCAGGACTAAGACTTGAACAATTCGTTGATGATGAAGTGGTTCTGGTTGCTGGTACTAATACTACGTTCCGACAGTACCAACGCATAGCGGCAGGAGCCCTTACGGTTCAGGACCTAACCCGTCTTCCTCTGATCTGGCGGGAGTCCGGTTCAGGAACCCGGGCCATCGTGGAGACAGCCATGCGCAAGCTTGGCGTTCAAGTCAGGCGCCTCACCTACCACTATGTAATGGCCGACATCGAGGCAATTAAAACGGCAGTCATTCATTGCATGGGCTTCGCTTTCCTCTCGCACTGGAGCGTTAAGAATGAATTGGCACTTGGCCAGCTTCGTATTGTTCCAATCTCCGGCCTGGTAGTCAGGCGAGGCTTTTACTGGGTCTTGCCCAGCGGCGCTCTGGGAGAGCCGAGCGATACCTTTGTGCGCTTCTGCAATGGCTATCGCACCGAGCTGGCCTCATTGCATGGTTGATAGCAATGGACGGCGGTGCTCAACGCCGTCATCGCCGACAACGCCGACAACGCCGTCATCGCCGTCATCTGAAATAAGGCTAAGTGACGCGCGTGGGGGGCGAAGATGCGATCGGCCTACATGGGCGACGTTACCGACTACATACTTGATCGCATTTCGGATCCGCCCCATGGCGCTGCTCCCATTCAGTTGGCGGCGATGACGGCGTTGTCGGCGATGACGGCGTTGAACGCGGCGCTTTCAGCGGATTATATTGCTTAAAGCCAGGTCGACTACTTCATCGCCACGGCCATTGAGCACCGCCTTAAGCGCCCAAAGATTGAATCCGACCGCTTGATCCAGTTTAATCGTTGGCGGCATCGAAAGCTCGGTTCGGTTGACAACTGCATCTATCAGAGCGGGCCCATCATGGCGAAACGCCTCGGTCACGGCTTCTTTCAAATCGGCAGGATCTTCTATTCGTGCGCCGAACATGCCCGCTGAATGAGCCATCGCAACAAAGTCGGGATTCATTAGCTCAGTTCCTTGCCCGAGAATACCGGCAGCCTTCATCTCCAGTTCAACGAAGGCGAGAGCGCTATTACTGAAAACGATGATTTTCACCGGAAGCTTGTGCTGATGCAGCGAAAGCAGATCTCCCATCAACATTGAAAACCCTCCGTCACCCGAAAGGCTGACAACCTGACGGCCCGGAAAAGCGAGTTGTGCTCCGATCGCCTGAGGCATGGCGTTAGCCATAGACCCATGATTAAATGAACCGAGCAACCGCCGCTTGCCGTTCATGGTCAGATATCGGGCAGCCCAGACTGTCGGCGTCCCCACATCGCATGAAAAAATTGCGTCTTCTGCCGCAAGCTCATCGACCACCCTGGCCACGTACTGAGGATGCATCGGTTTGTGACCTGGACGCCCGACAGCCAGGTGATCCAATTCCTTCCGAGTTTCCTGATAGTGCCGAACAAATCGCTTCAGGTGCGTGTCATCCTTCTTCTCTTCGAGAGACGGCAACAATGCTTTGATTGTCGGCTTCACGTCTCCGATTATACCCAGGTCCAGACGTGTCCGGCGCCCGAGATTCTCACCGCGCCGATCGACTTGGATAATGGTCGCATCTTCCGGATAAAACTGGGTGTAAGGAAAATCGGTCCCCAGCATGAGCAGTGTGTCGGCTTGCTTGATCGCGTGGTACCCGGATGAAAATCCAATCAGCCCAGTCAACCCTACATCGTAAGGATTGTCATACTCGATGTATTCCCGGCCGCGTAATGCCGAAACGATCGGCGAGTTCAGTTTGGCTGCCAATTGCATCAGTTCGGAGTGGGCGCCCGCGCATCCGGCGCCGCCCAAGATCGTGACTGCCTCGCCTCGTTTAAGTAGTCCGGCCAGCTCTTTGATTTCATCCTCCGACGGACTCAATTCAGGACGACATGGTTTGATTGATGCGCTTGGTTTCCGGTATCTTGCTTGCCTGAGCGCGACATCTCCGGGAATTGCCACAACCGCTACACCTTGGTTGGCTAGCGCGCTCTGAATCGCGATCTCGATTACCCGGGGGACCTGAGTCGTCTGCGAAATCAGTTCGCAGTAGTGACTGCAATCGCGAAAAAGCTGATCAGGATGCGTTTCCTGAAAATAGTTGCTGCCGATCTCCTGGCTTGGAATCTGTGCCGCCAGCGCCAGCACCGGGACACGGCTGCGATGGCAATCGTACAGCCCGTTAATCAGGTGCATATTACCCGGCCCGCAACTACCGGCGCAAACTGCTAGCTCGCCCGTCAAATGCGCTTGGGCACCCGCAGCAAATGCTCCCGTCTCTTCGTGCCGGACTCCGATCCATTCAATCTTCTTGCTTCGACGAATCTCTTCCAGAATCCCATTGAGGGAGTCGCCAACAACACCATAGATCCGCGTCACCCCTGCCGCGATCAGTGTTTCGACAAAGATTTCCGCAACAGTTTTTTCCGTCATATTTCTTCCTTGCTGAGTCTAAGGATTGAACGTCTTTCCCGAGCATAGTCTGTCGACGGATCGTTGTCCCAAAATGATTCGTCAACGTTCAACGGGCTGCTGAAGTTGATAGTCGGACCCCGCCTTCATTTCCAGCGAACGTTGACCCGCGAAAAAACGACAGCGCGCTAACTAAAGCGCGCCGCCTTCTTAGAGGATACAGCGCGTCCCTCCGAACCCTTGACGCGCCTGTATCTATAAATCAAGAACCGAATTGCCAGCCTCTATGCGAACCCGGGCTGGCCGGTGCCTTATAGCCCCAATCGGCGGTGCTGTGCCCAGTCTCTTCTGTCATGTTTACACGATGATTGACTGCAGCCGCACTAACGCGATTCGGATAGAGAATCCCAAACAGACTGAGCGCCAAAAGAGCGCTAGCCAAGTATCGGCTCGAGTCTGTATCGACGTGTAATGCTTTCATTTTTGCCTTTCAGATTGTTGACGTAGATCGTTTTGATCACGTCGCTGTCTCAGACAGCTCTCTTTCATTCTGTTTCACTAAACTGCAGGCCGCCGCGCTCAGAAAGCGCACAGTCTGTCACTTCTGTGCCAATGTTTGTCACTTCCCGACCTTTTGAGCAGTGCGCCCACAGGAGCACCATATAACAGCCCAGGGCCTAAGTTAGGAACCGAATTGCCAGCCTCTATGCGAACCCGGACTGGCCGGTGGCTTATAGCCCCAATCGTCGTCGCTCTGGTGAGTCTGAATCTTCTCTACCATGTTAACACGATGACCGCTGCGTCCCGAGTTAACATGATGCGGAAACAGAACGCCAAACAGGCTAAGCGCTAACAGAGCGCTAGCGAAGAACTGGCTGTACTGTGTATTTGAGTTTGAGTGTTTCATTTTCATTTACTGCCCCTTTCTGATCAAAGGTTAATCAGCAACACGACTTTGTAACGACGTTTGTTATGATTGGATATCACACTTCCTGATAGCTGACATTTGCCATTGCTCATCCAAAGCGGTGCTCCGACAGGAGCGCCATACCTCAGCCCAGGGCTTGGGCCCTGGGACACCCATTCCGGATGACGAGATGCCCTGAAAAGGGCAACAGAACTAGGGCGCGCCACCTTTTCCGGCGCACCCTGGGCGATTACTCTACCCCACTCGGTGGCAATTTTACCGGCCTGGCTATGGTTGAATTCCGACGCAACCGCTCAATCAGCGACTCCGCGCAGTCGTCGCAGATTCTTGCCTCTAAATCCAGGTCAGTCCACGATAGGATCGCGACCTGTCCGCAAATGGCACAATATTCTGCGTCTTCGGAAGACCTGGTTTCACTCGGCATGGTGGAGCCTTCCGCCGTTTCTTGGATTGTTGGCCGCACCTACTGTCCGACGACGTTGGACAAAAAGTAGAACATACCCATAGCGACCGTTCCCGCTACTAACAGCCACCACAACGCGCTTTCTATAACGTTGGATTTGATCCGCTCCACTGACAGAAAATTTGAGCAGTCGAAACCCAATTGGTCGGTGACCTTAGCCAGAATCGCGCGCCTAACGATCCGCCGTGATGATCTTTTTGTTATCATCGGCCACTGCTCGATGAAGTCCCATCGGTCAGCGTCCGGATCAGGCGCCAAGCGCCGTTGTTCTTCCGGAGGCACAGCCCAATGCTGCCCTTTCGGAGTTAGCGCGGACGACATTTTTCTCTGAGTATCTAAATAGTTTGC
>Ga0207684_10002013_pt1 | contig 20941 bp, 19 predicted proteins | sample KBSK5501metaG_FD_184342 | JGI IMG/M metagenome (GOLD analysis project Ga0207684, IMG submission 184342) | Corn, switchgrass and miscanthus rhizosphere microbial communities from Kellogg Biological Station, Michigan, USA - KBS K5-50-1 metaG... | ecosystem: Host-associated > Plants > Roots >...
AACCGGCAAGACAGCCGGGGAGCTGATTCGTCGTCGCATCCTATTGGAAGCGCAACGACTATTGCTTCATACATCGCTGACTGTGTCCGAGATCGCCTACGGTCTAAAGTTCGGGGACCCTTCTTATTTCAATCGTTTCTTTCGCCGCTTAACCGGCAAGACGCCAAGCGATTTTCGGAATCACCTAGCCTCAGAGCTCTGTGCGCAGTGATGCGCGTGGCGGGTGCCAAACGCGAGGCGGCTTCTGCTGGCATCTTTATCGCCATCTGCGTCGCCTATTTGTCCAGGATGCGATGACTGCGTCCGGTCTGCACAAAAAGCGTTAGTCGCATCGTTAAATGCTCTCCCGCCTGCTTCCAGATCCGCTACACGGTCCGGATAACAAAATCGAACGCCGCAATCTTAGCCGTTCCGGAACCCTCCATTGTCAATAACAGCTCAGGCATAAACAATGAATCCTCCGCATTCCTTGCCTCATTTGGAAAGAAAAGCTGGGTAGTGAGAACCGGTCCATGGGCAGCCTGGATACGCGCGTGATAGTGACGGGTCCGTCCCGGGTAAAGGCCGGGCACGACCGTTTCGAGAGAATACCTGCCGCTGGCATCGGTGAATTGGTGGCCTCGACATTTGAACCCTTTTAAGTCGTAATCGCCTGCGCCGTCAGCATGCCAGAAGTCGATCAAAGCTCCCTTGACGGGTCTTCCTTTCAAATCCAAAACGGCCCCGGTCAGCTTGAGAGGGTCGCCCTTGACGCCTTGTTCTCTAAAATTATTCTTGGCGGGAGAGTTCGGACGAAAAAACGGTCCGGCCGTCTCTTCAGGCGTTAGTTCTAATGGTTTGCCTGCGGCAGGCGTCGGTTTGAGATCCGGTTGCCCTTTTTCTGCGCCGAAACTGCCGGCCGGCAGAAACGCGGCAGGAGCGGTGATAACGACTGCGTAAAGAAACTTGCGTCGCGTAACGCGAGACGGCTTAGAAACTGCATCATCGTTGGCCATCATAGTTTTCTGACGATCTCACCCTGGTGGGGTTACTCGCCAATGATTTTAACCAAAACTCGCTTCCTCCGTTTACTGTCGAACTCTCCATAAAAGATCGCTTCCCAAGGCCCGAGATCAAGCTGCCCGTTTGTTATCGCGACAACCACTTCCCGTCCCATGACGGTTCGTTTCAAGTGCGCATCGGCATTGTCTTCGTAGCCGTTGTGCTTGTATTGGGAATGCGGATGCTCTGGGGCGAGTTTTTCGAGCCACTTTTCAAAGTCTGCATGAAGTCCGGATTCATTGTCATTTATGAAAACGCTTGCGGTAATGTGCATAGCGTTGACCAGAGCAAGACCTTCGCGGACGCCGCTTTCGGCGACACATGCCTCGATCTGCGGGGTGATGTGAAAGAATTCGCGTCGGTGTTTGGCCTCGAACCAGAGTTCTTTGCGAAAGGAGCGCATCAAATAGAATACATTTTTGCTCTGTTTCCTAAAGGGCGCATATGACCGGTAGCGAAGCGCGGATTACGGCGATCGGCGTCGCCTCGCGCTTCCGGCATTTCGGTATCGCCAGGAGACTAGTCGAAGCTGCGGAGTGCTTCGGTTGGGTGCATGGCTGCGCCCGAGTCGCAGCCACCACCAGCGGGCACCATTCTGGTGCCGACGGCTTTTATGAATCTTTAGGATACCAGTTCGAAGCTCGCAGGTTCCTCAAATCGCGACTGTGGTCGGCAAAGACTCCCGACTAAAAGGGCGAGTTCGGGAAATAGTACTGCGTTGCGTTCTCAGGTGTAATCAGCGGCGAATCCAGGATGTAGTTACCATTCACTGGGAGTTTTGCGACAAAGTGAACCGCCGTCAGCTCGATCGCGGTCGCTATCATGCTCGGCGAATAAATAATATCGACAGGGGTCAGCGTGTCTTTGTCCATCACGCGCTTGACCATTTCCTTCATTCCTGCGCCGCCTACGACAAACATCTCTTTCTCCCGCTTTGCCTGGCGCAGGGCGTCCAGAACTCCAAGCGCAATATCGTCATCCTGGGCCCAGACCCCATCGATATGCGGGAAACGGGTCAAGAAATCCTGCATCACTTTGAAACCATCGTCGCGGTTCCAGTTTGCGTATTTCGAATCGAGGACCTTGATGTCGGTGCCCTTGATCTTTTCCATGAACGTGTCGAAACGCTGATTATCGATCACGGTTGGCAGCCCGCGCAGTACGACGATATTTCCTTTGCCGCCGAGCTTCTTAATAAAGTATTCGGCCGCGATTTTTCCCATACCGGGGTTGTCGCCGGCAACGTACAGGTCCTGAATTCCGGGCTCGGAGAGCGCTCGATCGACGACGGTGACGAATACGCCCTTTTGCTTGACCTGCTTGACCGGCTCCGTCAGCGGCGCCGATTCATACGGCAGGATCACTAACGCGTTGATTTTTCGGGTTGCTACCAAGTCCTCAAGGCTGTTTGCCTGTTCACTTGGGTTTGTTGCGGTGACGACTGTGACCTGCACATTCTTGTATGCAGACTCGAGGCGCTTTTTTGTTTCTTGCGCAAAATAGTTAATGCCTCCGGTCCAGCCGTGGTCGGCCGAGGGAATTGACACGCCGATTTTGATAGCTTCCTGTGCGGTGAGCGATCCAGCTACAAGCCAAGCGGCGCCAATCGACGCCGCGACAAATTGTTTGGAGAGTTTGGTCATCATGGGGGTGATATATGAAACAGCGGCGAGAATATCGATTTCTTGGGAAAAACTCACGAGGAAAACGTTTTAACTCAGCCCGCTAACGGCTCTTGCTGCTTCGTTGCAGTAGCGCCGCAGCCAGTATGATGACTCCTTGAACAGCGCCGTTTAGATAGACGCTGATCAGATTCTGCAGGTTTAGAAGATTCCCAATGAGTGAAAGAATGAGAGCGCCGACAATCGATCCACCGACTCGACCGGTCCCTCCGCGCAACGCTGTTCCACCGACAACCACGGCGGTAATTGCCTCCAATTCCCAGCCGAGACCGGTCGAGAATGAAGCAGAGCCCAGTCTCGGCACATAAAGACATGTTGCGAGCGCTACGCAGAACCCTTGAACGACAAACGCGACCACGCGGATCTGATTCACCCGAATCGCAGAATAGTGAGCTACTTCTGCATTCGATCCTACTGCTCGGCAATAGCGCCCAAAACGAGTTCTGGTAAGAGTGATAGCGCCAATTGCTACGACGATTGCCAGTACCCAAACCGGGATCGGAACGTTGAACCAGGAGTCGTAAAAAACTGGGCGATACGCCTCGCGAACCTTTGTGTCCAACACGAGAGTTCCACCGTTGGAAAGAAAGGTCACCAGGGCTCGAAAAATTCCCATCGTTCCGAGGGTCACGATGAAAGAGTCAATTCTCCCAACAGTTGCCAGCAGGCCATTAACAAGGCCGGAGACGACCCCGACAACCACACCGGCCAGCATACCGAGAAAGATTGCGGAAGACAGATTCCACCCGAGTGCCGCGAGCTGATTGATCATCATGATCATAAGACTCGCGATAAACGCGGCCATTGCCCCGACCGAAAGATCGATCTGGCCCGTCACGATCACAAAGGTCGCGCCGACGCTGATGATACCAATAAAAGCGCTTCGGGTAACTACGTTGGTGATATTTCCAACGGTAAGAAACGTGTCGCTGAGAATTGCGCCAAGTATCACGAGGAAGACCAGCGCGAGCAATGGGCCGCTGTTCCTGAGCCATTTGGCGAGCGCCTTGAATGTCTGTTGCTTTTCAGTTTGGGTGGATGTGTCCAGCGTGGTTGCCAGATCTCTTGCGTCCCCCGCAACCTCTTCGCCGCCTTCGCGTCTCTTTTCAGCGCTCATGGCAAAGCCGCGGCTTGGGCGCCTTTTACACCCGTTGCATACATCATGATTCCGTCTTCGTTCATTTGTTCACCTTCAAGAACGGCCACTATCCGCGACGAGCGCATTACCACCACACGGTGACACAGCCCGATGATCTCAAGCAGCTCAGACGAAATGACAATACATGCCTTACCGTTCAAAGCCTGGTTCGCAATCCATTGGTAAATCTGAGCCTTCGTGCCGACGTCTATGCCTCGGGTCGGTTCGTCGAAAATGATGATTTCGGGATCCACTCCCAAGACCTTAGCCAGAACTACTTTTTGCTGATTGCCACCGCTCAAACGATTTACCGGAAGATCAGGATCGGTAATCTTGATTTGGAAATCGCGAGCGGCTTGTTGGAATGCTCTTCGCTCTTTCTCCTGGTCGACAAATAATCTTCCAAAGCGACGCAATCCAAGAAGGGAGTAGTTCGTTCGAGGATCAAAGGTAACAACCAATCCTTTTTCTTTTCGGTCTTCCGGAAGGTATGCCGCTCGCAACCGGTCAATTGCTCCTGAGTAGTTAGAAGGGCTGAATCGCTTTCTATCTCGAAAAATTTCTCCGCTGGTTATTTTACGCAAGCCCATGAGCCCCTCGAATAGTTCGGTGCGACCTGCGCCGACTAGCCCGGCGAAACCAAGGATCTCGCCTTTTCGCAACGAAAAAGAGGCTTCAGTTACATGTCCGTGCACAGAGAGATTCTTCACGTCGAGCACGACGTCGGGGGTCGTGGGAGGCACTTTTGGAGGAAACAGGTCTCGGAGCCGTCTGCCGACCATCAATCGAACGATTTCGTCCGGAGAAAGAGTAGAAGCGGGAGCGGTCGTCACCAGTTTTCCATCTCGCAATACCGTCACCTTGTTGGCCAAGCGCTTTACTTCTTCGAGCCGGTGGGAAATGTAGACAATCGCGACTCCTCTTGCGGCGGACGCCTCGATGATTTGAAACAAGCGTTCTGCTTCGCGTCTGGTAAGCACCGCTGTCGGTTCATCGAGTATCAGAACAGTTGCCTGATGGCTTATTGCTTTGGCAATTTCTACCATCTGCTTTTCACTCACTCGCAGATCCTTTACGCGTGTTTCGAGCGCCACGTCGGTCCCGACTGCTGCAAGCACCTCGGCTCCTCGTTGCGCCATTTTGCGCTCATCGAGAAACGGGCCGCGAACCGGTTCCTGGCCGAGAAAGAGATTCTCCACGACGCTCAGATCTTCTGCCAGATTTAACTCCTGGTGGATTAAACGAACTCCGAGCCTTTCCATGGCTCTGAGGTCGCCGGTTGCAACAGGGCGGCCATCAAACCAGACTTCGCCGGCGGTCGGCTCGAGGATTCCAGATAAAATCCTCATTAACGTCGACTTGCCGGCTCCGTTTTCACCGACGACGGCGTGGATCTCTCCGGCGAAAAAATCGACATCGACATCTTGCAGCACAGTTACCGGGCCGAACGCCTTGGTAAGCTGTCGTGCGCTAAGCTTTGGCGGCGCCCCGGCGGAACTTGGGCTAGACGCTGTCGGGGCATTCTGGTCTGGCTGGGGGGCCATTTCTATAGGTTAAGCCCTCGAATCAAGGGAAGCGCAATTCTTCAGCCAGAGCTGGTAGGCCTGCGGGGCGATCTCCGAGGGTTTGATCTCAGATCGTCCTCCCCAAAATACATTGGTGTAAGTCACAGGAATGCCGCAGGTCTGCAGATGAGCGTCAATCGCGGCTTTGTGATCGAGCAACCACTGTTTCTCCGTCCCGTGCGCGACAGCCATGATATTGACATTACCAAACTCAGGACCGGCTTCGCGCCAATAACAATGGGTCAAAATCTCATGTCTGCCGACCTCTGAACCGGCGCGGACTTCCATTCCGGCAGGTACGGCCCAATGAAACAGTCCGTTGAATCGAGTTACGCGTATTCCACCGGCCGACGGTTTTACATGTTCAAGGAAGGTCGAAAATCTTCCGATGATTTTTCGCCGATTCAGTTCTTCGGCGATCTCAAAGAATGTTTCGAGTGGGAGGTCCGCTTCGGTGGCGCGGTTTGCCCATGGGTTGCTTCGAATCTCGTCCAACGCGAACTCGCGTTTGAGAGCGACAAGCACTCTCCACTCGAGCGGGCTCAGTTTCACAATCCGGGTCCTGATCATGTGCGCCGGCTGCGACGATCGCGAACCCGGTTCAATCGTTTTGCGCCGCACATGACCTACTCCCAGCGTAAAGATTCCTTTGGCCGGCATCACCCGCACTTTTTCAGCTCCGACCTTGGCTGTCAGAATTTCAATATGTTTCTGGAGCTCAAATCCCTGCGGTACTTTGACCGTCGTCCACAATTTATATTCGCTGCCGGCAGTCTCCGAGTCAGTCGACCGGACCACTACGTGACCCGAGAACGGATCGGATCTGAACATGAAATCGAACGCGGGGTCCAATTTTGTGGCCGGAACTTTCCAGGCTACAAGCGCGCCTTGTGCGAGGTTGGTCGCCAGCAATGTCTGCCGGACCCTTCTAATCGTGCCAGCCTGCAGCATTGCTCGGATTCGATCCAAGACCGCCTCTTCGGAGACTCCGGAAAGCTCAGCTATTTTATGAAACGGTTCACGCACGAATCCCTGAATTTTGTCTTCGGAGACGGCGAGAATCCTGGAGTTGACGGTATCAGTGTGTTCTGTGGCGATCATTCTGTGCTATGCGAGGAGGCACAGAATAGCACAAAAACGCCGACATCGCCGACAACGGATAAGGCCGGCGATGGGGCGATATGGACCGAATACAGGATCCTAAACTAGAAGGCCGCAGAGATCTGTTCGAGTTTTCCCCCTCTCTTCGCTCACACTCGCACTCGCACTCACACTCGCTCAGATCGCTTTCTCCCCAGTCTCGTCCGTTCGAATCCGAATCGCTTCCTCAATTGGCGAGATAAATACTTTACCGTCGCCGATCTTGCCTGTTCTAGCCGCCTTTGTTACTGCGGCCGCAGCGCTCTCCACGATGCTATCGGCTAAGACAACCTCGATCTTGATTTTCGGAAGAAAATCAACGGTGTATTCGCTTCCTCGATAAATCTCTGTGTGACCCTTCTGTCGGCCGAAGCCTTTGACTTCGGTGACCGTCATGCCTTCGATACCGAGTTCAGAAAGCGCCTCTTTTACTTCCTCGAGTTTAAAAGGCTTAATGATCGCTTCGATTTTTTTCATTTCGACGATTAGGCAATATATGCTTCTTCACCATGCTCAGAGATATCGAGACCAGCAGTCTCAACTTCCGGAGCAGCTCGGAGGCCGATCGTCAGTTTAAGGATCCAAGCGACCACAGCAGTCGCAACGACCGATAGAACCAGCGTGACCAATACGGCTTTCAATTGGGAAAACGCAAGTGTGCTGAGTAACTCATCTTTTAAATTGCTATTCACTTCTTTGGTCGCGAGAAGGCCCGTCATGATCGCGCCCAAAGTTCCACCGACCGCGTGCACGCCAAACGTGTCGAGAGCGTCATCGTATCCAAGTTTCGGTTTAATGATCGAGACCGCCAGGTAGGGGATGGCCGCAGCTGCGACCCCGATGATCATGGCTCCAGTGGCGTTAACGAACCCGCAGGCCGGTGTGATGACGACCAGGCCGGCGACTGCGCCGGAACAAAATCCAAGAACGCTCGCCTTGCCGCGAAGGATTTTTTCCAGAAGCGCCCAAACGAATGCCGCCGTTGCAGTGGCCAATGTTGTAGCCATGAACGCGTTTGAAGCGATGCTGTCCGCCGCAACGGCGCTACCGGCGTTGAATCCGTACCAGCCGACCCAGAGCATGCCGGTGCCTACCATACAAAGCACCATGCTATGTGGCGGCATAGGCTCCTTTTTGTGGCCAATCCGCGGCCCCAGGATCAGGCAAAGAATGAGTGCGCTCCAGCCTGAGGTCATGTGGACGACCGTACCACCCGCAAAATCGATCGCTTTTATGCCGGAGTTCGGGTTGTAGATTCCATTCATGAACCCGCTCGCACCCCAAACCATGTGCGCCTGCGGAAAATAGACCAGGAACATCCAGGCGGTGATGAACAAAAGAACCGCCGTGTATTTCATCCGCTCGGCGATTGCGCCCACGATCAGGGCCGGCGTGATAATCGCAAACATTAGCTGGTACATCGCGTAAACGTTTTGCGACACCCAGAACGCATAATCGGTGTTGGGCGCAGAGTTTACATTGTTCAAAAAGAAAAATTCGGAACCGCCGTAGAACGGGTTCCCGAAGTTCTTGCCGAAAACGAGACTGTATCCAAACGCCCACCAAAGTATGGTTACGAGGCCGGCGATCCCTAAACATTGCGCCAGTACAGAAAGGGCATTCTTTTTTCGTACCAAGCCCCCGTAAAAAAGGGCAAGGCCAGGCAACGTCATAAAAAGGACCAGCGCAGATGAGGTCATCATCCAAGCGTTATGGCCCGGACCCGGGACGCCGGGCAGGGTTTTGGTGCCATCGGCGTTGTTGATATACGCCTCGAGACTCGCCACGCGATCTTCAATAGAAGCCGGTGTTTTGCCGGGAGAGGCAGCGGGTGACGCCGCTGGTGAGGCAACGGGTGACGCCGCTGGTGAGGCAGAAGGTGATGGGCTTGCTTCTTGAGCTGTGGAGATGGTTGCCCCGACAAGCAAAGAGAGCGCAAATACCCCTGCGAAAAGAAACGGCCGAAACGAGAGGGACGAAATCATGGCTCGCAGGCGCAGCATCCTCCATGCCATCACGGGAAGAGATTAGCGCTTGCTCCGAGTTGTCCCTGGGGAAGCTCGACGACGATCCTAATTCAGCGTGTCCCACCCCATCGAAGCTATCCCGGTCAAAAATCGACAGGATGATCAAACTGCGACAGAAACTCGGCACAGAGTTGACCGATTACCGAAACGGTTTTAAGAAGGACACCTCCTTTCGGCACGGTTAGCTTAGCGGTAGAGCGACTGGTTTACACCCAGTAGGTCGGGGGTTCGATTCCCTCACCGTGCATTGACCCCAGGCGCTGATTACGCTGCAAAAATCCAAGCACCTGGCGGCGCATTCGCTCCCGCGTCTTCCTTTTCCTCCCCGTACTCGCTCTCCCGCCATCACCCATTAGAGTGAGATATCTGCAATCGTCATCCCGACACCTTCAAGCCGCGAAACAGCTCTGCTGGCCCGTCCGCAAGGCGCTCTTCATTTGCTCCGGCATGCGCTGCGACTCTTATCTGAACCTTTCGTACCATTCCCAGCAATCGCAAACGTGTTACCGATTCGAGCAACAAAAATCTCATCTTATGACCGTTGAAGCGACAGATAGTTCTACACAGATAAACCACTCGGAAGCAGGCGATCTCGGTAAAGAGTCGGTCGAGAAAAACCAACCGTCTGAAGACCTGGGTCTTTTGGGCGAACCAGGGGCCCCAGAGTTCGTTCTGACAGTCCTTATTCTGGCCGCCATCGGAATTCTGGCGTTCGCCTTTTCCAGCTGCTTTTGAGGCCGGAGTATAGGATCTATATGACCTATACGACCTATAGGACATGTGGGAACCCGGCCAACAAGCTCCCCGTCGCGCCCTCTAAGTTCCGCGACGGCGGCGAAACACGCCAAATTTCCCTCTAAACCCGCCAAATTCTTCTCCAAAATTGCATCGTCGGTACAAGATGCGAACCTAAGGATAGGAGGTTTTTGTAGCATGTTTGTACAAAGGGTTAGTATTTCGTGGTTTTTTTTCGTTGCCGTCTGCTTTTTCCTGGCGAGGGAGGCAGACGCTCAGCCGATCGCTGTACCGAGGGTCGAAGTCCAGAGACCTGTGACGATAAATGTGCCAAGGGTCCAGGTCCAGAAACCGGTGACGATAAATGTGCCGAGGGTGCAAGTGCCATCGGTTTCAGTTCAGCCAGTTCGTCCTGCTACGCTTCCACCGATCGCGCCGAATGGTCAGCCGTATAATATCCCTTATCCGTTGACTCCGACCCCTGCGAATGAGGCATGGGCGCGGCAGCAGCAGGCTAATCATCAGCTGGAGAACATCCAGGCAGAGGCTTCGCTGACGGCGAGAAAAGCGCTGCAATCGAAGAGCCGGACTACGATTCTTTTCAAGCCAACTTCACAGAATCGTTACAACATTCAGTTCAGCAACGATCAAGTTCAGGCGCTCCAATCAACATTGCGGCGACTTGGTTACTACCCGGGTCCAGTCGACGGCATCTTTGGACCGGAGACTGAGCACGCGGTTCAGAGTTATCAATCAGCGAATCAGTTGCCGTCAACCGGTCAGCCCGATCAAATACTGATGACGCGATTAGGGATTTTGTAGGGCGTGGGTGGAGGTTTTTCTCCTCGACCTTTAGGGCATGGGCCAATGCAATGTTTGAGGCTGATCGCTGAAAATGGGCATCGCCCCTTGGGGCGATCAGACAACAGGCCAGGGCTTTAGCCCTGGGTCAGATATTTAAAAAATCGCTGGCCCTGAAAGGGCCGCAAAAAGGGCGTTGAAAACCCATGAAGAGCTATCGTATCGCGGCCATCGCGGGAGATGGAATCGGCAAAGAGGTTGTTCCTGAAGGGGTCCGTGTTCTTGATGCCGCAGCCAGAAAAGCCGGGATTCGATTCGAATGGGAGCAGTTTCCTTGGAGCTGCCAGTATTATCGCGAGACCGGGCGGATGATGCCCGAAAATGGCCTGGAAACGATCCGTCATCATGACTCGATTTTTTTGGGCGCCGTGGGATTTCCTGGTGTGCCCGATCACGTCTCGCTTTGGGGTCTGCTCATTCCGATCCGCCGGACTTTTGAGCAGTACGCCAATGTTCGCCCTGTCCGGTTGATGCCTGGAATTCAATCACCACTTCGAAATCGTGAAGTCGGCGACATCGACTTCATCATTGTCCGAGAGAATAACGAAGGCGAGTATTCGCAGGTTGGCGGACGGCTGTTTGAAGGAACCCCATTCGAAATTGCTGCTCAGGAATCGGTCTTCACACGACGCGGGGTCGACCGGATTTTGCGGTACGCATTTGAGGTCGCCCAAAAACGCCCCAAGAAGCACGTAACCTCTGCGACAAAATCAAACGGGATAACAGTAACGATGCCATTTTGGGATGAGCGCTTCCGCGCTGTCGCGGCGCAGTATCCGGGAATCAGGACTGACCAGTTTCATATCGATATCTTGTGCGCCCATTTTGTACAGCACCCTGACTGGTTTGATGTTGTGGTTGGCTCAAATCTTTTTGGCGATATCCTATCCGATCTTGGACCCGCTTGTACCGGAACGATCGGGATTGCTCCCTCGGCAAATCTGAACCCGGAACGCGAGTTTCCTTCGATGTTCGAACCGGTGCATGGCTCGGCTCCGGATATCGCTGGAAAAGGAATCGCCAATCCAATCGGACAAATCTGGTCTGGAGCGATGATGCTTGAGCATTTCGCCGAACAGGACGCGGCAGAGGCGGTGACGAATGCAATCGAAATGGTCCTGTCCAAAGGACCCCGGACCCGAGATATCGGTGGCACCGCTTCGACTGAAGCAGTTGGCAAAGCTATCGCTGAAGCCGTGTGAACAAAGCGTTGCCAATCTGCTTTGCCTGGATCGCGCTGGTTTCCAGCGCGGTGGCAAGAGCGGACGCAACCGGGAGCGATGTCGGTATCTTCTATCCAGACGGGTACTCCCGCGAAAAGGCAGGACCCAGCCTGGCCTTTGTCAAAGAGCCTGTAGGGAACGGCCCTCGATCTCCAGGATTCCAGCCGCGCCCGACGTTTTCAATCGGCTCGGATGGCAAATCGGTTGCTTCGCTTGGAATCGAAGATGGCACAAGTCTGTACGGAGAAGGCGAGGTGCGAGCTCCTCTCTTACGGAACAAAACGCGGATTGTCTGTTGGAACACGGATAATTTTCTGGCACTCGGCAACGATCGGCCTCTTTACCAGAGTCATCCTTGGGTTTTGGGCGTTCGCAAAGATGGAAGCGCGTTTGGTGTATTCGCCGATACGACATGGAGGACAGAGATCGATCTCAGCTCTGGGATCCGATTTACAAGTGGCGGGCCGCCATTCCGCGTGATCGTTATCAGCGAAAAGACTCCTCAGGAAGTGATCAAGCGGATGGCGGGCTTTACCGGTTATCCGGATCTTCCGCCGCTGTGGGCGCTTGGATACCATCAATGCCGTTATTCCTATTACCCGGAGACTAAGCTCGAAAGCGTTGCGGCAGAATTTCGGGCCCGCCACATACCTTGCGACACGATGTGGATGGACATTGAATATCAGGACGGGTACCGCATTTTTACTTTCGAGAACGCGGGATATTCGAACCCGGCTGGTGTTTATGACTATCTTCACGCGCGCCATTTCCACGCGATAAACATCATTGATCCCCACGTGAAAGTAGATCCCGCCTATTCAATTTATCGATCGGGCGAACAGCAGAAACTGTGGGTTTTGAAGAGCGATGGCACCGAGTTTCAGGGAGCGTGTTGGCCGGGAAATTCTGTTTGGGTGGATTTCACCCGATCGCAAGCACGCAATTGGTGGGCCGACAACTGCCGGCAATTTCTACGTTTCGGAGGAGACGGAATCTGGAACGACATGAATGAGCCGGCCGTTTTCGATACGCTCGATGGGAGTAAAACGATGCCTGTGGATAATGTCCATTCAGGCGACCGAGACCTTCCTCGCGGTCCCCATGCGCAATACCACAATGTTTACGGAATGCTGCAATCGAGAGCCTCACGCGAGGGTCTGCTAAGGGCGCACCCGGACCGGCGTCCGTTTGTGCTCACTCGGGCAAGCTATATGGGCGGCCAGCGGTATGCGGCGATGTGGTGCGGGGACAACGGATCGCAGTGGGATTATCTACAGGGATCGATTCCCATGTTGCTCAACGTTGGCATGTCGCTTGAACCGTTTGGCGGAGTCGACATTGGAGGATTCGCGCAACCGGCTACCCCGGAGATCTGGGGACGCTGGGTCGGAGTAGGGGCATTTTACCCGTTTTGTCGCGGCCATGCGGACAAAGACACCCCGCCAAAAGAGCCATGGGCGTTCGGACCTGCGGTCGAATCAGAGGCACGCACGGCGCTTCAGCGTCGATATCGTCTTCTGCCCTACCTCTACACCCTTTTCCAGGAAACCAGTGTGGACGGAATGCCTGTCATGCAACCGGTGTTCTTTGCCGACCCGAACGATCCAGCACTACGAACGGAGGAAGAAGCATTCCTCTTAGGTGCGGACGTTCTGGTAGTGCCTCATCTTGGGGAAAGTGAACAGCGTGCTGCTGCGCTGCCCACAGGGATTTGGCGGAGCGTTTCGCTAGTTGGAGAAGACCCGGCAAAGGATATAAATCAACCCGATCTGCGGATCCGCGGCGGTGCCATTGTGCCTGCCGGTCCGGTCGTAGAATACAGCGGCGAAAAACCGCTCGATCCGCTTACACTGATCATTTGCCCGGATCAAACCGGTAAAGCGTCCGGGCGCCTGTACGAAGATGCCGGCGACGGATTCGGATATCGGAAGGGTTTTTACCGGACAACGCGATTCAGCGTTAGGAAATCGGGAAGCGACTTTTTCCTTTCTGCACACCGGTTGGGTGGCGATCTGCCGGAAATGAAACGGATGATCGAGGTCGTGCTGTTGGAGGAGAACGGCACACGAACCTTTCATGTTTCTGCGAAAGCTGTCGATTCTGCCGGTGCACACGGATTCCTTCTGAAGTGATGGTGCGCTGGTAAGGGCCAGCGGAGCTATGACCGAGTGCTCTGTCAAGAGCACGGGATGTTAGCCCAGTGCCTTAGCCCTGGGTTGTGTTTAGAAGGTGATGCTCGCTCTGAAAGAGCGGCAGAACCAGGCGGATCAAGGGCCCTGTCGTGCCTATCGGATGCCCTTACAGGGCCGGTCGGATTTGGGGACATTTACCCAGGGCTGAAGCCCTGGGCTAACTTCGAAGGCCGCTTCGCGGCCGTTTCTTATCATATGTCGGCGGACGATTCCGCCGCGGCGGTGGGGCTGCCCTCCAGCACCCGTTTGACGGCCGCCAAGATTGCTTGTAGCAATGAGGTCCAATGCCTTTTTCCTCGATCTATATTGCTGGCCATAGAGGGTTAGTCGGCGGCGCAATGGTTCGCTATTTCGAAAGTCGGGGGCAGCCGAACCTGATCGTGCGGAGCAGGCAGCACTTAGATCTGCGCGAAAGTAAAGCGGTACGAGATTTCTTCTCGAGTACTCGCCCTGATGCGGTCGTGTTGGCAGCCGCCAAGGTCGGCGGTATTCAGGCGAACAACAGTTTCCCAGTCGAATTCCTGTTGGAGAATTTGGAGATTCAAAACAATGTCATTTCGGCCAGCTTCGAAGCCGGGGTGAAGAAGCTCCTGTTTTTAGGAAGTTCTTGTATTTACCCGCGGCTTGCTCCACAGCCGATCCATGAGGAGTCCCTTTTATCGGGACCATTGGAACCGACGAATGAGCCGTACGCCATCGCGAAGATCGCCGGCATTAAGCTGTGTCAGGCCTATTGTCGCGAGTACGGGGCAAATTTTATTTCGGCGATGCCGACGAATCTCTACGGTCCAGGTGACAACTTTGATCTCCATAGCTCGCACGTACTGCCGGCGCTGATCAGGAAAGCGCACGAGGCGAAGATCAACAATGAACCAGCTTTCACGGTGTGGGGTAGTGGCTCGCCCCGACGCGAGTTTCTTTACGTTGAGGATCTGGCCGACGCGCTCGCGTTCTTGCTGGAAAATTATGATTCGCCGGAAGTGATCAATGTGGGCTGCGGAAAAGACGTCACTATCCGTGAGCTGGCAGAAATCGTGTCCGAAGTGGTCGGCTTTCAAGGCAAGCTCATCTTTGATCAAAGCAAGCCCGACGGCACCCCTCGAAAACTGTTAGATACAACCCGTCTGGAAAAGCTGGGCTGGACACCACGTGTATCGTTGCGGGATGGGATTGAACAAACATACCAATGGTATTTGCGATCGGCTCCGGGCTTCGTACACAAATGAACCTGTGGTGATAAAGAAATGACCGCTGACTCAAGAGCGCTCCGGATCGCCATCTCTGGTTATAGCGGCTGTGGAAATACGACCGCAGTCCACAACGTGGGCAAGACGCTCGGATTGAATGTGGTCAACTATACGTTTCGCGATCTCGCACGCGATTTGGATGTTCCGTTCGAAGAGATCCAAAAAAAAGCGGGCGAAACCAAAGTATACGACTTCTTAACGGATCTGAGTTTGATTCGTGCATCGCTTCAACCGCGTGCCGTGGTCGGATCAAGACTCGCCGCCTGGCTGGTGGACGCCGATCTGGGGGTCTGGCTTCATGCGCCTTTGGAGACAAGAGCCAAACGAATCCATCAACGCGAGAAAGACAGCCTTTATGAGTCGGTGCTTTACCGCACACTCCAGCGTGACGAACAGAATCGGAGACGATATCTCCAGCTGTACGGAATCGATATCAATGACCGGAGCGACTTCGATATTATCATTAATACGGAACGATTGACTGCCGAACAGGTCTCCAGCTTGATCGTTGCCGCGGCGCGCTGGGCAAGTCAGAATCAACTGGAACGCCAAAACCTGCATCTCCAGCGCATTCGGAATATGATCGCAGACTCGCTTCACATTGATCCGAAGGTGTTGGTGGACGACTCTGTGTCTGTCGATTTGCGGCAGGTTTATGAAAGATCGCAGTAGAGCCGGCCACGCGCACGAGGCTGAGCTAAAGCTCAGCCCTACCGATGGCGTGGGATGGTCTGCCGTCGGTAGGGTCGCGCTTTAGCGCGACCTCGCGCGGCTGCTAATTCCACAAAACGATCAACATCGTTGACCTTTAGTTTGCTAGCCCATGCTTGAGCTTTTCCCCTCCAGCTTCAATCGAGATGAACTTGTGAAACGGTTGGTTTCGCTGGTCCAGCGTAACGTTTACGTCGGGACATCTTCCTGGAAATATGCGGGGTGGCTAGGGCAGCTGTACGATCGATCGCGATATGAGGTCAAAGGCCGGTTCTCCGAGAAAAGGTTTCAAGCGGAATGTCTTGAGGAATACAGCCAGTTTTTTCCGACTGTCTGTGTCGACGCCGGCTATTACAAGTTCCCGGATGATCGGTATGTCGAAGGACTTGTTCGTCAGGTTCCAACAAATTTCAGGTTCAGTTTCAAAGTGACGGATGCAATTACTTTGCGCCGATTCCCAAACCTGGATCGGTTTGGTCCGCAACGAGGACGATGGAATCCGGATTTTCTCAATATAGAAAAGTTCGAAAGAGAGTTTTTGAGACCATTCGAACCCTATCGCGAGTACATCGGCGCGTTAATCTTCGAGTTCGCTGAATTCAGGCCGTCCGACTTTCGAGGGGTCGACGGATTTCTAGACGCGCTTGAACGATTTCTCAGCCAGCTTCCAAAAGGATGGCAATATGCTGCGGAGCTGCGAACAAAGGAGTATCTGACGAGCAGCTACCTCGCGGTTTTGCGATCGAAGGGGGTCGCACACGTCTTTAATCAATGGGCCCGGATGCCGGACGTCAACGAACAACTCAAGATGGCCGGTACGATCACCACGGACTTTGTCCTAGCTCGTTTTCTCTTGCGGCAAGGTCGCAGCTACGAAGAAGCGGTAAAGTTGTTCGAGCCGTACGACCAAGTGAGGGAAGTCAACGAAGCCGCTCGTCAAGCCGCGCAAACGCTTATCTGGGACATCCCAAGCAAGGAAGGCAGACCGAGCTTCGTTTATCTCAATAATCGTCTGGAAGGAAACGCATTGAGCACGATTGAAGCGATCACACGCAGATTGGAGTCAATATATTGAGCTGCGGCTCAGACGGTGGATCGTTCCTTCAGCTTCATTGCCGCATACAGAGCGGGACATGTTCCCATCGTTTGGCAAAAGGCCCGGCTGAAATGACTCAGACTGTTGTAGCCGACTTCAATCGCGACTTCGGAGACGTTGAATTTACCTGTAAGTAGAAGTTCGCCGGCCTTTTCCATCCGAATTTTTCGCAAGTATTGGGGAACAGTCATTCCAGCTTCTTGTGAAAACAGCCGGCTCAAATAGAAACTGCTACAACCTACTTCCCTTCCTAATTGTTCGAGGGTGGGTGGGTTCTCCAGGTCGCGCACCAAAATCGCTTTCACTTTGTCGACTCTTTCCCGGGCAACGCGCTTCTGGCGCATACAGAACATTTCTTCCGGATCGTCCGCGACAAAAAGGACTTGAGACAAGACTTCCAGGACTTTCGCTCGGTACCAAATCGCCTGGCCGGCTTTTGGAACCGGAGGTTGGTTCAACATCGCCGAAAGAGTCTGTTGCGCCACAGTCATCGGCCTGGTTTCCGCCATCGGCTGGTCCCTGCGGCCGCCTCCTAAAAAACTCTGGGCGACAGGTGAAAGCCCTTCTGGTTCAACGCCACCAAAGGAAGAAAGTAAAAAATCGCGTGATAACTCGATTGTAATAAACCGGTGTCTTTCGCCGGGATTACGCTTCGCATTCAGATGATTCTCAATCTGGCAGTAGACTCCAACAAAGTGTGGTTGCAGGGAGTAACGGGCCCTTTGATGAGAGATATCCGCGTCGCCTGCGAGGTTGAGACAAATCTCGAGACTATCATCGTGAAAACTCTGCGACCAATCGAATGATTTACTGATTTGAAAATCGTGCCACTCAACGCTGACTCCTTCGCGACGGAAGTCGCCATACATTTGCTGCCAGGTTCCTTGGATGCTTTTCCAGACCTTGGTCTCTGAATGTCGTTCTGACTTAAGTGCTACGACCATTGGGACGAGCGGAAGAGTCGAGGGAGAGAGGGGAGATGTCAAGGAGGTGAGAAGTAGAGAGGTGAGAGGTGAGAAGTGGGAAGTGAGTGGAACCGGGCGCATTGAAGGTGCGCCTCCATCCTGGGGCGTCTTTAATCAGATAAATCGAATTTTCTGGACACTCAAAACATAAATACATAGCGTTTCTATTTGAGCCACCCCGACACGAAAAACGGTATCGAAAAACAAACCAGTCCCTTCTATGCCTCCCAAATTCGGTAATTATCTGTTCCGTAACCTGAAGGGAAACACCGCTTCTTTGCCGGAGACGAAAGCACAGTCGGAAGAATTAGGTACTCTGGAGGCGCAAGAGATTATTCTGAGAAAGGAAGACATCGAGCCGGACGATCCCAGTTCGTCAATTTTAGACTGGTCAAAGGTTGAGGGGGAGAAAATCGCGTTGCGGCTGAAGGATACCAATGGACTGATGCATGGACGGGTTACAGTTGAAGCGGCGACGTTACAGCGAATTTGTCCCTCACTTTTTTCAGCACCGCCTGCCAGCGGCCAAGTGCTGAAGCTTTCGCTGAAAAGTGTTGTGCTCCAAATCCAGGCCCACCTGAACAAAACGACCCACGAATCGGCAAAGGCGGTCGGGCCAGACTTTGATACACCCATCGCTCAGGTTGCTCGAGAGGATGAGGGATTCTTCAAACTTGAGCAATCAGCCAAGGTGGCGAGCGAACCGGCGAAAGAAGGTGAGCAAGATAAGCACGAGATCGTTGGACCAATGCTCACGCCCGCAGATCGACCTGCGTTCCCTTTGATTCGGGAAAAGCCGCGGACCGAAGAACGGCCTTCAGAGCCGGCCGCGCTAGAAGTCGGTCTTCCTTCGCCCGCAACCGGGAAACCGGGGAAGTTTGATCCATTTGCGGACCTTCCAAAGGTTGGACCAAAGCGTAACGCCGACAACGCCGACAACGCCGGGAACGCCGGGAAGGAAGTACGAATCGACAAGTTCGAAGCCGTAGCCGTTGACCGTCAAACGCAAGCCGGTGTGCCTGCTGCTCGCCATGCTGAACCGTCCCTTAAGCCTCTCCGGCGGATAGGGCTTGAACGTCTGCAGGAAATTTTCCTGACAGAAGATCTCCTCGACGGGCGCGAGGTCGCGAAATTATTGACGCGTTTTCCAAAGGTGAAAGGGGTGCTAATCATGTTGAATGACGGGAGCCTCGTGGCAGGAGAACTTCCCAGTGACTACAACCGGCAAGAGGCGCTAGTGGCTCCCGCGCTATTGTTGGCGGCGAAGGAGTTCAATGATCGGGTGAGAGGCGCAAATACCTCGGCGATCACTGTCTTCGCAGATCAACCGCTGAGCATTTTCGGAGAGGGGAACGTTTGTATTGTGATTGCCCATGAGGGGCGAGGTTTGCTCCCCGGAATGCGAGAGCGGATCAGCGAAGTCGCGAGCGCGCTTAACGCGCTGTACGCCAACGAAGGAGCTAGCCCGAACGTTTAAACTGCCAGTGACTCCTCTTTTCTTCATTCTCTGGTTTCTGGCGCAGGCTCGTTCGCATCAGATGGCCTTTTCGCGTCCGGCGGTCGCGATTTCTGCAGCAACATCCAGTCGCGCCTCGAGTATCCTTCTCGATCGATTGACGGTCCACAGCACGGCGAAAATGACACTGTTTTCGGTGTACGCGAACAAAGAGCAGGGAAAAGGCAAACAGGCAAACGAGTTGCGGGTCCGTTGTAAGACTGCTCGCGCTCTAAGCAACATCGAATCCTTTACTCCAATTGAAGCCATTGTTCAGGAAGATGTGGTCAGCGGAGCCGGCAATATTCTGATTCCAGCCGGATCTAAAGTGATCGGTCGCGGATATTGTGATGCCGAGGCTGGCCGTTTCCGGGGTCGGGGCAGATGGACTTTCTATGTTGCCGATCATCAGATAGCCGTTGACGGAACACTCTGGGATGCGGCGGGAAAAGAAGGCTTACCGGGGAACGAAAATGTCGCCGGCGCAGATCTGAACAGAATTAAACAGGCGATCTACCGGGATGGCGCCTATTTTTACCTCCCTGGTGACACGCCCTTTACCCTTTCGCTTCGAAACAATGTTTCGGTCGACGACTTGCCATCTGCTTTCGGTAACCACTAACTCGATCCAAACGCCGATACGCCGATACGCCGATACGCCGATACGCCGATACATCCTCCCTCAGATCCGTTTCTCAAAGCAGACCGCGGTCGGGTCGTCTTCGAACGGAGGAAAGTTCGGAATGCGATAGAATCCTGATTTTCCGTAGAGAGCAATTGATTCGGGCTGTTTCACGCCGGTTTCCAAACGGATGATATCGTAGTCGCACTCCCGGGCGAAGTCTTGCAGCTCTTCCAAGATTCGCGTGGCGATCCCGTGTCCGCGCTGAAGCGGATTTACGTACATTCGTTTGAGTTCCGCGATCGATTCATCGATCGGAACCAGTGCGCCACATCCCACGGCGGTTCCCTCCAGGCGCGCAACGAGAAAAGTGCCCCTCGGATCGGTGAATAAAGCAGGATCCAGGACACCAACGTCGGCAGGGGGGCGGTCGTAACGTTTCCTTACTTCGTTAGCGAAAGCAGACAATAATTCCTGAGCGTCTGCGGAAGTTGGATCTTCTTTCGCGATCGCAATCGTGTTCGCCGTGACTTGAGAAGTTTGTATAGGCATAAAGAAACGGTCTGAAGATTTCTCGAAGAGTTATTCGACGCCGGCCGTGTCGAACCCATCCAATACAACGCCTGCGAGAGGAAAAACTCAAGGCGCATTTGTGGGGAGGGCTACGGTTATTGCCGATGGCGAACCACCTTGCAACGTCGGTCGCGCCCTACTCCTGACTCCTGGCTCCTGGCTCCTAGCTCCTCAGCCTAAGCCTTATGAACTGCCTGGACCAAATGCGTCAGCGATTCCTTGGCGTCGCCGTAGAGCATTTCACAGTTCGGTTTGTAGAAGAGAGGATTTTCCAACCCGGAGAATCCTTTGCCTTTGCCCCGTTTCAGAACGACAACAGCCTTTGCCCGATCTACTTCTAGGATGGGCATTCCAGCGATTGGACTTTTCGGATTGTCCCGCGCGTCGGGATTGACAACGTCATTTGCCCCGATCACGACTGCTACGTCTGTTGCAGCGAGGTCAGGATTGATATGGTCAAGCTCGTAGAGCTGAGAGTAGGGGACGTTTGCCTCAGCCAACAGGACATTCATGTGGCCGGGCATGCGACCCGCTACCGGATGGATAGCGTACTTAACTGTCACACCACGTTCCTCGAGCGTTTCGCCAAGCTCGCGTAAAACGTGCTGGGCTTGTGCAGTTGCCATAC
>Ga0207684_10002014_pt1 | contig 20940 bp, 15 predicted proteins | sample KBSK5501metaG_FD_184342 | JGI IMG/M metagenome (GOLD analysis project Ga0207684, IMG submission 184342) | Corn, switchgrass and miscanthus rhizosphere microbial communities from Kellogg Biological Station, Michigan, USA - KBS K5-50-1 metaG... | ecosystem: Host-associated > Plants > Roots >...
TGGGGGCCGAGCCGTTCCTGATCGTGGGGGCCATGGCGGGCGGCTAGGGATTAGATCCCCATGGCCCTGGCGGGCCGCACGCGGTGGATGTGGAATCAGCCTGGCGGCCGATTCACGTACTAGGGTCGTTCGGGTGAGCGGGCGGGCAATCTTGGTCACCGGCGCGGCCCGGGGCATCGGCCGTGCCATCGCCGAGGCGTTCGCGGACCAGGGTGACCGGATCGCCGTGCACCATGGCCACTCGGCTGGCCTCGCCGCCGAGGTGCTGGCCGGGCTGTCCGGCCGCGGGCACGCGGTGGTCCAGGCCGACCTGGCCGACGCGCAGGCGGTGCGCCGGATGGTGGATCAGTCCCACGAGGCGCTGGGCGGCTTGGACGTGCTGGTGAACAACGCGGGCATCTTCACCCCGCACCCGATCACCGGCGTGTCCTATGAGCAGTGGCAGGCGGCCTGGCAGGCCACGCTGGCCGTCAACCTCACCGGCGCCGCGAACGTGACCTGGTGCGCGGTCCAGCACATGATCGCCGGGGGTGGCGGGCGGATCGTCAATGTCTCCTCCCGCGGCGCTTTCCGCGGGGAGCCAGGCCAGCCTGCCTACGGGGCCAGCAAGGCCGGGCTGAACGCGTTCGGCCAGTCGCTCGCGCGCGCCCTGGCCCCGTACGGCATCGCGGTCGCCACCGTGGCCCCGGGTTACGTGGAGACGGACATGGCCGCCACGCACCTCGCCGGGCCGTCCGGCGATCAGATCCGCGCGCAAAGCCCGTTCGGGCGTGTCGCCCGTGCCGACGAGATCGCGGCCGCGGTGGTGTACCTCGCATCTGCGCAAGCCGAATGGGCCAGCGGCACCATCGTCGATCTCAACGGCGCCTCCTACCTACGCCCTTAGGGCGGCGTTTCAGCACCAGCACCGCGAGCCGAAGGGGCGCGGCGTTGCCTGGACTGAGGAGCGAGGAACGAGCGACGAGGGAAGGCGGCGCAATGAAGGGGGAAGGGGAGGCGGGCGGGGCCCCGGAGGCGAGCGGGAAGATACAGTCAGACGAAGGCGCTGATGCCGGTGATGGCGCGGCCGACGATCAGCGTGTTGATCTCCCTGGTGCCCTCGTAGGAGTAGATCGCCTCGGCGTCGGCGACGAACCGGCCCACCTGGTTCTCGAGCAGGATGCCGTTGCCGCCGAGCAACTCGCGGGCGTAGCCGACCGTCTCACGCATCCGCACGGTGCAAAAGGCCTTGGCCAGCGCCGAATGGTGGTCTTCCGCGGTGCCCGCCTGCTGAAGCTGGGAGAGCCTGGCGCACAGGCACGCTGAGGCCGTCACGTTGGCCAGCATGCGGACCAGCAGGTCCTGGACAAGCTGGAAGCCGGCGATGGGCCTGCCGAACTGCTCGCGCTGTCCGGCGTAGGCCAGGGCGTGCTCGTAGGCGCCGCGGGCGCAGCCGACCGCCTGCCATGCCACCCCCGCCCGGGTCAGCCGCAGGACCGCGGCCGTGTCACGGAACGACTCCGCGCGCTGCAGCCGGTTAGCTTCCGGCACCCGCACGCCTTCCAGCGAAATATGCGCATTCTGGACCACCCGCAGTGCGATCTTGTCCTGCATCGCGACGGCCGAGAACCCAGGCATGCCTTTCTCGACCACGAAACCCTTCACCTGGCCGTCTTCGACGTCACGGGCCCAGATGATCACGTAGTCGGCGAAGGTCGCGTTGCCTATCCACTTCTTCTGCCCGTCGAGCACCCAGTCCCCACCCGCCTCCCCAGCCCTCTTCACCCGGCGGGCCGTCGTAGTCAGCCCCCGGGCCACGCCAGAACCCACATCGGGCTCGGTCAGGCCGAACGCGCCTATCTTCTCCATACGTGCCATGGCGGGGAGCCAGCGCTGTTTCTGCTCCTCGGAACCGCACAGGTAGATCGACCCCATCGCCAGCCCCGAGTGCACGCCCAGGAAGGTCTGCATGGACGCGTCTACGCGGGCGATCTCCATCGCGACCATGCCGCTCAGCAGGCTGCCGCCGCCTGGGCATTCGTAGCCCTCGTAACCGAGGCCAGCGATCCCGAGCCTGGCTATGGCGGGAACGAGCTCGTGCGGGAATGCCGCGCGGATCCAGTAGTCGTTGATGATGGGCTGGACCGATTTTTCCATGAACTCCCTGACCCGCAGCACAAGCTCCCGGCCGCTGTGATCGAGCAGCGATTCGAGGGCGTAGAAGTCAGCGTCCGGAGCCGTCGTCATGGAGTCCTCCCAGGAAGCAGTCCACCACCGGTGCGAGTTGTGGCGCCTCGGTGACCAGGCCGAGGTGGCCGCCGTGAAACACATGCAGCCGTGAATGCCGTATCAGCCAGTGCATCAGGTGGGCGTTGGCCAGCGGGATGATCGGGTCGTCATCACCGGACACGATGAGCGTCGGCTGCCGCAGCAGCGGCAGGAAAGGCATGCTCGTCCAGCCGATCCCGGCGGCGAGCTGATAGAGGTAGCCACGGGGCGACCCGACGCGCGCATGCCCGAGGACAGCCGCGCTCACCCCAGAGGGGTCGGCCCGGGCGGACCCGCCGTACAGGCTGGGCGCGATGCGCTCAAGGTAGCCGGGGTCCAGGTAGCGCCGCGGCGTGGCCATCCGCAACAGGACACCGGGCTTGGCGGGCACCATGATGGCGCCGGTGGCCGTGCTGACCAGCACCAGCCGCCGGCACCGCGCCCGCTGGAAGGCCGCGAAGTGCTGCGCGACGCCGCCGCCCCAGGAGATGCCGAGCACGTCGGCCGAGTCATGTCCGAGTTCGGACAGCATCCGGGCGATCAGCCTGCACAGCCCGGTGAAGCGGTACGGGGCCTGCGGCAGAGGCGAACCGCCGACGCCAGGGACGTCGAAGCGGATCACGCCCAGGGACGGATCAAGGGCATCCACGAACGGCTGCAGCAGTTCCAGGCTGGCGCCGATACCGTTGATCAGAAGCAGCGGGACCCGGCCGCGCTGCCCGTAGCGTACCGCGACGCGCAACTGGTGGCCGTCGACTCCGATGCTGCGCATCGTCTCCGCGCTCGGCTGGGGGCCGCGGCTGGTGGGCGGCATCGCTCACCGGTCGAGGACGTAGGTGCCCGGCGCCCGGTCCATCGGCGGGAATCCCTTCCGGCCCAGCGCGTCCGGGCGTTTCTTCAGGCCGCCGCTGCGTTCCGCCAGCCAGGCCGAATAATCAGGCCACCAGCTTCCTTTTTCCATAACGGCCTCGGCCAGCCAGTCCCGTGGCTCCGCCGGGGTGCTCGGCGCGGTCCGGAAGGTCGCCTTCTGGTTCGACGGCGGGTTGACCATGGAAGCGATGTGCCCGCTCGTGGACAGCACGAACCGGATGGTGCCGCCGAGCAGCTGGGTGCTGCGGTAGCACGACTGCCACGGGCACAGATGGTCGGCGATGCCGGCCACGACGTAGCTGTCGGTGTCCACCTTGGCCAGGTCGACGGGAGAGCCGAGCATGGTGGCCTCGCCCGGCTTGGTCAGCGCGTTGAACAGCGCGAGCTCGACGAAATCGCGGTGCAGCGCCGCGGGCAGCCGTGTCGTGTCGGCGTTCCAGTACAGGATGTCGAACGGCGGCGGGGTCCGGCCCTGCAGGTAGTTGTTCACCCAGTAGTTCCAGATCAGGTCATCGGGCCGAAGCCAGGCGAACACCTCGGCGAGCGCCCGCCCGTCCAGGTAGCCGCGGCTGCGGGAGGCCAGGATCGCCGCATCCGCGGTGCGTGCGTCGATCATCGCGGCGGCCGTGCCCGCGCGTGCCTGGTCAAGGACGGTCACGCCCAGGCAGAGGCTGGCGAGCTGGTCAGAGCGCCCGGTCGCGTTCAGGTGCGCGCTGACCATCGACGAGATGAGGCCACTGGAACACAGCGCGCAGATGCTGACCTTGGGTGCCTTGGTGATGTACCGTACCGTCTCCAGGGCATCGACGACGGCGCCGCCATAGGTATCCAGGCCCCAGTCCCGGTGCCGGGCGTCGGGATTGCGCCAGGAGATGACGAACACCTGGTGGCCCTGGCCGACGAGAAATTCGATCATGCTGCGGCCGGGCGCCAGGTCGGTGACGTAGAACTTATTGATCATCGGCGGGACGATCAGCAGCGGGAAGCGGTGCACCATGGCCGTGGTCGGCTCGTACTGGATAAGCTCACAGACTTCGGACCTGGCCACGACGGCTCCGGGCGTCACCGCGAGGTCCCGGCCGACCTCGAACGCGTCCGGCGCCACCATCGTCGGGGTGCGGGGAGGTGCGGCCAGGTCGGAGAGCAGGGCCCGGATACCCCGGATGGCGCTGAGGCCGCCGGTGTCAATGAGCGCTTTCCAGGCCACCGGGCTGATGACCGGGTTATTGCTCGGGGCAGCGGCGGCGATCAGGTTCCCGAGCAGGAATTTCAGCCGCTCGTTGTCGCTCCAGTTCAGCCCGGCGTCGGCCAGCAGTGCCTCGGCGGCCCGCCCGGTGGCCAGGTAGGCCTGAACGGCGCGGTGGAGGAGCGGATTGTCGTGCCATGCCGGATCTGCGAACCGGCGGTCCCGCGGCGCGGCGGCGATGGCCGAATTCCCGGTGGCGATCTGGCCGAGTTCGGTGGCCAGCAGCCGTGCCTGGCGGGCCACGGTCCGCGGGCGGCGCGCCAGCCGCGCGGCCAGGCGCAGCGAGGCGGCGTCCGGCCGGAACCTGCGCGCCACGCCGAGGGCTGCGTCAGCCAGGAGCAGATCCAGCGCCCCGGCGGCCTCGGCGGCCTCGGTCTCCGCTGACTCATCCGCCGCGCTGGCGGACTTCGCGGTCACTGGGAGACCTGCGGCGGCGTCACTTCGCGGCGGAGGATCTTGCCGCTGGGGCCCTTCGGCAGCTCGGGCACGAGCCAGACGTGACGCGGGTACTTGTACGCCGCCACCCGTTCCCTGGCGAACGCGCGCAGCTCGTCCGGCGTGGCGGCCGCGCCCGGCTTGAGCGCCACGGCGGCGCCGACCTCCTCGCCCAGCTCGTCATGCGGGATTCCGATCACGGCTGCCTCGGCGACCGCCGGATGCTCGTACAGGACCTCCTCTACCTCGCGCGGATACACGTTGTACCCACCGCGGATGATCAGGTCTTTCTTGCGGTCCACGATGTAGAAGTAGCCGTCTGCGTCCACCTTGGCCAGGTCGCCGGTCAGGAACCAGCCCCCACCCACCTCCCCTACCCCCTTCATGACCTCGGCGGTCTCTTCGGGCTTGCCCCAGTACCCCTTCATGACGTTGTGGCCCCTGATGGCGATCTCGCCGACCTCCCCGTCGGGCGCCGGCTGACCGTCAGCGTCCACGAGGCGCATCTCGACGCCCTCGACCGGCGTGCCTATCGAGCCCGGCTTGCGCACCCGGTCCGGGTGGTTGAAGGAGGCGACCGGGGAAGTCTCCGAGAGCCCGTAGCCCTCCAGGATGATGCAGCCGAAAGCCTGCTCGAATCCGCGCATGATCTCGGCCGGCATCGCTGCGCCGCCTGAGACGCAGGTCCGCAGAGACGAGACGTCGGCCTCGGCGCGCGCCGGGTGATGCAACATTGCCGCGTACATCGTCGGCACCCCCTCGAAGATCGTCACTCTGTCGCGCCCGATGACGTCGAGGGCCTTGCCTGGGTCGAACCTGGGCAGCAGGGTGAGGGTGCCGCCGCCGATGATGGTCGCGTTCAGGCCGCAGGTCAGGCCGAAGACGTGGAACAACGGCAGGCAGCCCATGACCACATCGTCGGGGCTCGCGTTCAGCAGGGTGGCCGCCGTAAGCCCGGCGTTGCGGGTCAGGTTCGCATGAGTCAGCTCGGCGCCCTTGGGCCGGCCGGTGGTTCCCGAGGTGTAGAGGATCACGGCGTCGTCATCGCCCGACCGCTCCGCGCTCACGCGCTCCGGGGCGATTCCGGCGAGCAGGGCGCCGAGGTCAGGCTCGGCCACCTCGATGACCCGCGCGCCCGTGTCCGCCGCGCCCTTGGCTGCTTCGCCGGCCACGGCGTGCCAGGCGAACAGGACCTTCGCGCCGGAATCCCCCAGGTAGTACGCGATCTCCCGGCTCTTCAGCAGCGGGTTCATCGGCACGACCACGGCCCCAGCGCCCAACACGCCGTAGAAGACGATCGGGAAGGCGGGCACGTTGGGCAGCATGACGGCGACCCGGTCGCCGGGTTCTACGCCGAGAGTCGACAACAGCGACGTCACCCGGCCCGCGGCGTCCCGCAGTTCCATGTAGCTGAGCACGAGGTCATCCATGCGCACGGCGGCACGCCCAGCGTGGTCGGCCGCCGCCTGTTCGAGCATGGAACTCAGATGTGCCATCACGCCCTCCAGCAGGCCATCACGCCCTTCAGCGGGCCATGACGCCCTCCAGCCAGGCAGTGCGCCGATGCCGCCCATTCGCATCATGCCCTCAGATCGGCGCGACCGACAGGCCCGCAGGCCTGTCCGTCATCCACCCCCCCGAAAGACACGTCCCAGGCGGCGAGACGGTTCAACGTGCAGGTGGGCCTGGCCGCGCCGCAGGAAAGGGCCAGCAGATCGGCAGTTTGGGCGGGTTGGCCACGTTTCCGGTCCTCGTAACGCTCCCGCGAAAGTCCGCTGCACCCGACTTGAGCAGGCCCGACGTAGCAAACTCGGCATGGCGAGGAACATGAGGCCCCTCGATGGTGTTCAATGGTTCTGGTTGTCGTCGAAGTTCGTGAACGTGTCACAGCGCCTGCGAAATTTTGACAGTCGGCGTCGTGGATCACCTAGAGTCCGGCCTTCGAAGGGCAGACTGTCGCAAACAACCCGGGGCACACATCCGTGGATCCCGAAGATCGTCCCAGTAGGAGAGAGCACGTGGCTCAGGGCACCGTGAAGTGGTTCAACGCTGACAAGGGTTATGGATTCATCGCCCCGGACGACGGCACCGCCGACGTCTTCGTTCACCACTCCGCCATCCAGGTTGACGGTTTCCGCAGTCTGCAGGAGAACCAGCGGGTCGAGTTCACCGCCGGCCAGGGCCCCAAGGGCCCGCAGGCCGAGCAGGTCCGGCCGGTCTGACCGCACGCCGCCTTGGCGGCGTCCTGCCTGCCCTTCCGGGCAGGTAGGCCAGAGGGTGTCCGGAAGGCACGCACACGTACGTGCGGCCATCCGGGCACCCTTTGGCGTGCCATCGCGGGCGTTACGCAACCATAAAGGTTCCTGGACAGAGGTTGACAGCCATATCCACGCGGGACTACGACGTGACAGTGGCCGAAGAGTTCAGGGCGTGGTACGGGCCCCTTGGAGGTGCCCGCGGCGGGGGGGAGAATCGCCAGCACGCCGATCTGTGAGTTCAGCGCCTCTTGGGAAGGACCACGATGGGCAAGCGATGGGCGCGTATATGCGCGCTGGCCGGATCTCTAATCGTCGTCATCGGGACGGGCACCGCCGGCACCGTGGTGGCGGCTACGGGCGCGGCGTCCGCGACGCAGACGGTCACAAGCAGCAAGAACAACCTGCTCGACTGCAATGTGACCGTCCTCGAGCGGCTATGCACCGACCCGCATGGGAAGCTCTACGACGGGTACCTGGGTCGGTTCCGTGACCCTAAGACCGGCGCGTACGTCGGTCACGATGAGCCGAGCGTCAAGTTCATCTCCAGCCGGCCGGGCTCGGGCAACACGATGAGCTACGGCATGCAGCTGTCGACGGATCCCCCCAAGGCGCCGACCGCGTCCGGCAGCGTGACCACGTACGCCGAGCTCAGCGTGGCGCCGTGGTTCGGGCTGCCCATCTGCGACCCGAAGTCCTACCCGCAGAACCCGTGTACACCGCTCAGCGACAGCAACACCGGCCTGGGCGCGCCCACCGATGCGGGCTCGGCGTTCATGGAATTGCAGTTCTACCCACCCGGGTTCGCGCCGTTCGCCGACTCGACCAGTTGCAGCAAGACCCAGTGGTGCAGCGCACTGAACATCGACAGCCTGGCGTGCAACTTCAACTTCGCTGTCTGCAACAACAACTGCATCGAGCCGGTCAACTTCGCGTTCCTGCAGACCAACGGCGTGCCATCCGGCCCGCCCGCGCCGCAGGACCCGAACGTCGGGACCTTCTTCGGGAATGGCCACACGCTGAAGATGAACTCCGGAGACCACCTAGGGGTGTCGATCAGCGACGTGCCAGATTCGGGGTCGCCGGATACGGGTGGGCTTAAAGCGGTGGTCCACGACTTCACCACCGGCCAGACCGGTTTCATCGTCGCGAGCGCGGCGAACGGCTTCCAGAACACCAACATGGCGGACTGCTCTGGCGCCCCGTTCAGCTTCCACGCCGAATACAACAGCGCGCAGCAGCAGAACCAGGTGCCGTGGGCCGCGCTTGAGGGCGGCGTGCTCATGCAGCAGGAGATCGGGCACGGCGAGTCCTGCAAGTCGGTCAGCAACCAGCTCGCCTTCTCGCAGACCTTCTCCGACGGCTCCTCGTACGTGGACCCGAACGTCTTCCAGACGTGCAACGGCGGCAACGAGGGCACGAAGGCGACCGGCGAGGGCCCGTGCAGCCCGACCACGGGCATCTGCCAGAACGCCACGACCCAAGGTGCCAACGGGCCGGTCGCCTGCCCGACGAACAATGCGGCCAGCGGGGCGCTGTGTGAGTTCTCCGATGGCAGGTGTTTCAAGCAGGGGAGCCGCCCGGTAACGATCGACGGGGTGAAAACCAAGGAAACCGCGCCCGTGGCCTTCTGTAACCAGGAGTCCTTCGAGAACGGTGACCTCGATTTCGATGGCCTCAGCTACCTCCCGGACTGGCCGAACGGCAGCAGCAACTTCCCGACCACGTTCAGATACGTCGGGCCGTTCACCAGGGGGCACAGCTATCCGAACATCCAGTTCGAGACGGACGGGCCCGCTTCGCAGTCGCTGTGCGACGTCGCCACCGGGGCCGGGTGCACGGCGCCGCCGATCGGGGCGGCGTTCTATCCCTTCTGGTCACTCGGCAAGGGCTGCCTGTGGAACTTCGGCAACGTCATCCCAGGCCAAACGATCAACAACTTCGGCGGTGCTGCGCAGTACGGCACGCCGGACGTGGCCCGGTTCGGCGGAACTCTCACGAGCGCGGTGCTCCCCAACCCGCAGACTCGCTGCCGCGACTGACCGCGATGGCTGCATAGCCGCCTTTTGACGTGCGGCACCCGGGATTCCCGCCCCGGGTGCCGCACGTTTCCGCGCTCCGCTGCGGGCCGCGCGTGCTCTAGGCGCGGGGATTCGCCAACTATCGCTGGTGGTCAGTGCCGCACGCGGTGATGCTGGCCGACCGCTGGAGGCTTGACACATATCGAATACGTATTCGATAGTGTCAAGTATGCATCCGGGGATCTCGCAGGTCGTCGTGGCGTCTGCGGCCCAGACCTGCGACAGCGTGCTCCCGGTGCTCTCGGTGCTACGAGACCTGTTTCCTCAAGGCGGGCTCCAGCGCGGCTCAGTCGTGGCCGTGCCGGGTGGCGGGCTGCTGAGCCTGGCCATCGTGGCGGGCGCATCGGCGGCTGGCGCGTGGTGCGCGGTGGTGGGGCAGCCTGAGCTTGGGGTGCGGGCGGCGGTCGGTGTCGGCGTGGATCCCGGCCGCATGCTCCTGGTCGGTGCGCCGGGGGAGCGCTGGCCGCAGGTGACGGCGGCCTTGCTGGATGGCTGCGAACTGGTGCTCATCTGCCCGCCTGCCCAGCCAGCACCGCACGTGAAGCGGCACGTCGAGGGCACGCTGCAGCGAGCCGGGGGCGTGCTGGTGGTGGCCGGGGACTGGGCGGGTGCGCAGGCCCGGCTGTGGGTGGCCACGCAGCAATGGGCCGGGATGAGCCAGGGCCACGGGCGGCTTAGGGGCCGGCGGGTGCATGTGCTGGCCACCGGGCGGGGCGCGGCGGCGCGGCCCGCGCAGCGGTGGCTGTGGCTACCCGGCCCGGACGGTGGCGTGACCCCGGCGGATCCGGGCATCGGCGGACTGGCCGCGCCCACGCAGGACGACACCGGGCCAGCAGTGGCGGTGATAGCCGGATGAGCGTCGCCGACCGTCGCCCGCCGCGGGTGCTGGTCATCTGGTGCCCGGACTGGCCGGTGGTGGCGGCGGGCGAGGGCGTGGCGGCGGGCGCGGGCGTGGCGGTCGGCACGGGGGGAGGGCCGGGCGCGGCGGTCGGCACGGGGGGAGGGCCGGGCGTGGCGGTCGGCACGGGGGGAGGGCCGGGCGCGAACCGGACCATGCCGCTCGCCGTGCTGGCTGCTGGCCGGGTGGTGGCCTGCTCGGAGTCCGCCCGTGAGGATGGCGTGCGCCGGGGCCAGCGGGTCCGCGAGGCTCAGTATCACTGCCCGGACCTGGTTGCCGTGCCCAGGGACGAGGGCCAGGAAGCACGGGTGTTCGAGCAGGTGCTGGCCGTGGTGGAGGAGTTCTGCCCACGGGTGGAGGTGCCACGGCCGGGACTGTGCGCTCTCGGCGTCCGTGGCCCGGCCCGATACTTCGGCGGGGAGGACGCGCTGGCCGGCAAGCTCGCCGCCGCTCTGGCGGAGCATGGCTTCGCCTGCCGGATAGGGATCGCGGATGGGCTGTTCGCCGGGGAATTGGCCGCCCGGGCCGGCCACTCGGGGATAGTGGTTCCGCCGGGCGGCACACCACGGTTCCTGGCTGCTCAGCCGGTCACCGCTCTCGAGTCGGCGGAGATGGCGGACCTGCTGACCAGGCTTGGCCTCCGGACGCTGGGGGAGTTCGCCGCGCTGCCGGCGGCCAGCGCGGCGAACCGGTTCGGCGCCGCAGGTGCGGTCGCGCACCGTCTGGCGCGCGGGCTCGAACCACGCCCGCTGGCCACCCGCGTTCCGCCCGCAGCGCTCAGCGTGGCGCTGGAGTTCGATCCGCCTGTGCCGCAGGCCGAGCCGGTGATCTTCGCCGCCAAGGGGCTCGCCGAGCAGATGCACGCGGGCCTGCGCGACCGCGGGCTGGCGTGCGTGCGGGTGGAGGTGGCCGTGACCGGCTCCGACGGCCGGGAGCGCGCACGTTTGTGGCGGCACGACGGGCTGCTCTCGGCCCTGGCCGTGGCCGAGCGGGTGCGCTGGCAGCTTGATGGCTGGCACGTCGGCCGGCCCGGCGGAGCCACCAGGGCGACCGGCGACGCCACCGGGGCGACCGGCGACGCCACCGGGGCGACCGGCGACGCCACCGGGGAGGCTGGCGACGCCACCGGGGAGGCTGGCGACGCGGCGGGCGAGGCTGGTGACATCACCGGGGGCGTCGGGGGGATCACCATGTTGCGGCTCGTCCCCGACCAGTTGGTCCGCGACCACGGCCGCCAGCTCGGCCTGTGGGGGGAGGACCAGGCCGAAGATCGTGTCGCCCGGGCCGCGATACGGGTGCAGGCCATGCTCGGGCACGAGGCGGTCACCCACCCGGTGATCTCCGGCGGCCGCAGCCCCGCCGAGCAGGTGACGCTGGTGCCGTTCGGCGATGCCCGGCCCCCCCGGTTCCCCCCGGACCGGCCGTGGCCCGGGAGTATTCCGGTGCCCGCCCCGGCCACGGTCTACCCGGACCCGCTTCCGGCCCGCGTCACCGATGCGTCGGGTGCACCGGCCACGGTCACCGGCCGGGCCTGCGTGTCGGCCGCCCCGGCGCGGCTGACCGCCGGGACGGGACCGCCGCTGCCGATCATCGCCTGGGCCGGGCCCTGGCCGGTCACCGAGTGGTGGTGGGAGCCCGAGAAGGCGCGCCGCCGGGCCCGGTTCCAGATGATCACCGACGACGAGAACGCCTGGCTGGTGACCCTGGAGGATGGCCGCTGGTTCGTCGAAGCCAGCTACGACTAAAGCTGAGGCTCCATGATCACGGTGGTTTTTCAGTCGCCACGACTGAAAAACCACCGTGATCATGGAAGGCCAGCGGAGGCCGACGAGAAGGGGCAGGGGGTGGGCGATGGGGTGGAACAACCCACCGGTTCCGTGGCGGGAGTTCGAGCAGCGGCTGTCCTGGCGTAGCGGGCCGCGGCCCGTCACCCGCCTGCCTACCGGTAAGAGCCGCCGTTCAGGCCCGGACGGCCGAGACCGGGACGGCCCAGGCCGGGATGGCCCAGGCCGGGATGGCCCAGGCCGGGATGGCCCAGGCCGGGATGGCCCAGGCCGGGATGGCCCAGGCCGGGATGGCCCAGGCCGGGATGGCCCAGGCCGGGACGGCCCAGGCCGGGACGGCCCAGGCCGGGACGATCCTGGCCGGGACGATCCTGGCCGGGACGGCCCTGGCCGGGACGGCCCTGACCGGGACGGCCCAGGCCGGGACGGCCCAGACCGGGACGGCCCAGACCGGGATGAGCTATATCGAGACGGGCTGGATCAGGACGGACTGGATCAGGACGGGCCGCGGTGGGCCGAACTGCACTGTCATTCCTCCTACAGTTTCCTGGACGGCGCGTCCAGCCCGGCTGAGCTCGTCGCCGAGGCGGCTCGTCTCGGCCTGGACGCGCTGGCCATCACCGACCACGACGGCATGTACGGGACCGCCCAATTCGCGCAGGCGGCCGCCCGCTTCCGGGCCGGGACCGGGACCGGGACCGGGCCGCGGACCGTGTTCGGCGCCGAACTCAGCCTGGGCCTGCCCGCGCGGCCCGGGACACGGCGTGAGAGGGGGCGATCCCGCGCAACCTCCCCACCGGGGATACCCGACCCGCCGGGCGAGCACCTGCTGGTGCTCGCCCGCGACCCCGAGGGCTACCGGCGGCTCTGCCAGGTGATCACCGCGGCGCAGCTCGCCGGGGGAGAGAAGGGGCGTCCCGCCTACGACCTGGCTGCCCTCGCGGAGGCCCACGACGGGCACTGGGTGGTGCTGACCGGCTGCCGTAAGGGCGCCGTCCCCGCGGCCCTCGCCGCGGGCGGGCCCGGGGCAGCCGCCGCCCGGCTGCGCACGCTGACCGAGACCTTCGGCCGCGGCAACGTCATGGTGGAGCTGACCAGCCACGATGAGCCTACCGACGACGAGCGCAACGATGCCTTGGACCAGATCGCTCAGGCGGCCGGGACCGGGGTGGTGGCCACCGGCAACGTTCACTACGCGGCGCCGCAGCAGGCCCGCCTGGCCGCGGCGCTCGCCTCGGTCCGGGCCCGGCGGAGCCTGGATGAGATGGACGGCTGGCTGGCCGCCTCGGGGGGTGCCTATCTCCGCTCCGGAGCCGAGATGGACCGGCGGCTTCGGCGCTATCCCGGCGTCCGGGAGCGGACCGTCGAGCTGGCCCTCGACTGCGCGTTCGACCTCCAGGTGATCGCCCCGGCACTGCCGGACTTCCCCGTCCCCGACGGCCACAGCGAGGCGACCTGGCTCCGCAAGCTGGTCGCGGACAAGGCCCCGGAACGCTACGGGGCGCCCGGCGCGGAACGGGTTGAGGGGGCATACCGCCAGATCGCCCGCGAGCTCGATGTGATCGAGGACCTCGAATTCCCCGGTTATTTCCTGATCGTGCACGACATCGTCCAGTTCTGTGACGAGGCGGGCATCTTGTGCCAGGGCCGTGGATCAGCGGCCAACTCGGCGGTGTGCTTCGCGATGGGGATTACCAGCGTGGATCCCGTTATGCATGGTTTGCTCTTTGAGCGGTTCCTGTCGGCGGGCCGGGACGGTCCGCCCGACATCGACCTGGACATCGAGCATCGCCGCCGCGAAGAAGTGATCCAGTACGTCTACGGGCGCTACGGGCGGGAGCGGGCCGCCCAGGTCGCGAACGTGATCTCCTACCGGCCGCGGATGGCCCTGCGCGACGCGGCGCGGGCGCTCGGCTACCCGCCCGGGCAGCAAGACGTGTGGGCCCGGCACGTCGGCCCGGGTGAGCCGGTCGGCGAGGACGTGACCATCCCCGATACGGTGGCGCAGCTAGCCGGCCAGATGCAGCGCCTCCCCCGGCACCTGGGCATCCACTCGGGCGGGATGGTGATCTGTGACCGGCCGGTGGGCGAGGTGTGCCCGGTGGAGTGGGCGCGGATGCCGGGCCGCAGCGTGCTTCAGTGGGACAAGGACGACTGTGCCTACGCCGGGCTGGTCAAGTTCGACCTGCTCGGCCTCGGCATGCTGTCCTGCCTGCACGACTGCTTCGACCTGGTGGCGGCCCATCACGGCACGCGCTGGAGCCTGCACTCGATCCCGCAGGACGATCCGGCCGTCTACGACATGCTGTGCGAGGCCGACACGGTGGGCGTGTTCCAGGTCGAGTCGCGCGCCCAGATGGCCACCTTGCCGCGGCTGCGGCCGAGGACGTTCTACGACCTGGTCGTGCAGGTCGCCCTGATCAGGCCCGGCCCGATCCAGGGCGGCTCGGTCCACCCCTACCTGCGCCGCCGCCACGAGGAGGAGCCGGCGGTGATCCCGCACGAGTCCATGGAGCATGCTCTCGGCAAGACGCTGGGGGTGCCGCTGTTCCAGGAGCAGATGATGCAGCTCGCCATCGACTGTGCCGGCTTCAGCGCCACCGAGGCCGACCGGCTCCGCCAGGCGATGAGCGCCAAGCGGGCGCCAGAGCGGATCGAGGAACTGCGCCAGCGCCTGCTGGACGGGATGGCGGACCGGGGCATCGCGGCCGACGTGGCGCAGGACGTCTACGAGAAAATCCTCGCCTTCTCCAGCTATGGGTTCCCTGAGTCGCACGCGATCAGCTTCGCCTACCTGGTCTATGCCAGCGCCTGGCTGAAGCGGTACCACCCGGCCGCGTTCACCGCCGCGCTGCTGCGCAACCAGCCGATGGGCTTCTACGCGCCCGCCAGCCTGATCAGTGACGCGCGGCGGCACGGGGTGGAGGTCCGTGGTGTGGACGTCAACGCCAGCGACGTGCTCGCCACCCTGGAGCCGCCCGCCGGCGCAATTTTCCTACCTAACGAATCGTCGGCCGCTGCTCCCGGCACCGCCGCGCAGCCGGTGATCAGGCTCGGCCTTACCGGCGTCCGTAACCTGGGTGCCGATGCCGCTGCGACCATCCCGGCTGGCCGGCCGTACCTGGACATGGAGGATTTCGCCCGCCGCAGCCGGCTGCCCTCAGCCGCGGTGGAGGCACTGGCCACGGCGGGTGCGTTCGGTTGCTTCGGGGTGGGCAGGCGGGAGGCGCTCTGGGCGGCCGGGGCGGTCGCGTCCATCAGGCCCGGGCAGCTTCCGGGCGTCACTCCCGGCCTGGCCGCCCCGGCATTGCCCGCGATGACGCCGGTCGAGGAGACCGCCGCCGACCTCTGGGCCACCGGCACCTACGGAACCCACCCGATCGTGCACGTCCGGCCGGCGCTCACGCAGCGGGGGGTGCTACCCGCTGCGGCAATCGGGTCGGCGCCGGCCGGGACGGCGCTGATCTGCGCCGGCCTGGTCACCCACCGGCAGCAGCCGGGCACGGCGGGCGGCGTGGTGTTCCTCAGCCTGGAGGACGAGACCGGGATCGCCAACGTCATCTGCCCGCCGCACGTGTGGCAGCGCCACCGCCGGGTCGCGGTGGACGCCGCCGCCCTGCTGGTGCGCGGGCGGGTCGAGCGGCTGGACGGGGCGACCAGCCTGATCGCCACCCGGCTGACCCGGCTGCGGGTCACCGCATCCGTGCCCAGCCGAGACTTCCGCTGACGGCTCCGCTTTCGATTTGTTCGTTATGCCCACTTCTTTCCGTTTAGTGAGCAGCGGCGTCGGGAGCCCAGGGGGCGGCGGCGGGAGGCTGGGACGGCCGGGGCGGCCGCCGGGTAAGTGGCGCTTGCGGTTCGGCCTGGAGTCCGCGAGGTGCTCGGGCCGCAGGCCGAGGGAGAAGCCGAGCATGACGACGAGGTCGAGCACCGCGATGAGGCCGCCCAGGTACAGCCCCGGCCCGCCGAGCCACGCAAGATAGCCGCAGAAGGCCAGGACCACGACCAGGGCGCCCAGTGCCCTCGGCCGGCCGCTCGCCGCCAGGCGTTCTGGCACCTCGTAGGGGGCTCGCTGGACGTAGTTCGCTGTTGCTGCCTTGTCCTGGGCGATTTTGAGCCACAGGTCGTAGAGTTCCGGCGCCTTCTCCCTGAGCACGACGGCCTGGTCGACCGACGGCATCTCCTGGGGAACGACCAGGCGCTGCTCGATTCTGTCGCCGATCCGCTCATAAACGACGCTGGCGATCTGCTCGATGTCGGCGTCAGGCTGCCGCTCGGGCTGGAGGGTTTCATCGTGGTCATTCACGCGGAGGGACTCTGACCGTTCGCGTCGCGCGCCCGTGTGACCGCCTCTCGGTGCGCATCCTGGATTGTCATGGTGGAGAGCTGGAACGGCCCGGCCCGTGGTTCCTGCGGAGACGGTGGCAGGCCGGTCCGCAGCACCCGGTATATAACGGCACCGGTTATGTCGAAAATCGCGGCGGTGCCGAGCGCGAATGCGAGGAGCCTGCGCGCTGACCTGTCCGTGGGCATACGGGCTACTTTCCCGCTTCCGTAATGCACAAAACTCTTGCCTGTTTGCGCATATTAGGAATGAGTTAAATAGCATACGTCTGGATAAAGGCGGATGAAAGCACGGCCGGTCAGTCGGCGAGATCCCGCTCGGAGATCACCCGGGCCGGGATTACCCGGACGAGATACTCGCCCGGCACGCCGTTGCGCTCCCCGTACTCCTGCGCCCTGTCGGCGCCCATGTAGCGGCCACCGATGCGGGTGGCCGCGGCCCGGACCTCGTCGAGGTCGCTGCTGAGTTCGGCGGTCCCTTCGACGATGACGAACGAGTACCGGGGTGCGGGATCGTCGACGGACAGTGCGACGCGCCCATCCCGGCGCAACGTCCGGCCTTTGACAGTGTCCGACCCGCTGTTGAAGAGCACCTGGAAATTGCCGGGCTCTCCGTCGAGCACGAACCAGACCGGCTTGACGTGCGGCCGCCCGTCGGCGCGGACAGTGGCGACGTGCGCGGTGCGGGTGCCTTCCATGAGGAAGTCCCAGACTTCCCGGGCCGTCATCTCGGCCATGGCAACCCCCTGATCGGCGTTTCGCCAGCGTACGCGCCGGGATACGCGGGCCGGCCGCGGGTGGCCGGGAACCGGGCTCCATCCCGTTCGCCCCAGCAGCCCAGAAACAGCGGATGCTCGGCTACTATGCCCGTCATGACGGTCACCGCGACTCACGGACGGTGAGCTGACATGCGCCTGGGCGGCGACCCGGTAGGCCGGTGGGGACTGTCCCTGCTGGCGGTCGCGGGGGTGCTCGGCGTGATCCTGGCCATCCACGGCTGGGCGGGCCGCGGTTCGGGAATTGTGCCGGTAGCGGCGCCTGGGGGAACCTCGTCGGCCGGTCCGTCGGCGGTTGGCGCCTCGTCGGGCGCGTCGGCAACGCCCTCCGCGCACGCGGCCACACCCGCCGCTCCCACAGCATCGCCCTCATCAAGCACCGGCCCGCTGCTCAGTGCGCAGCCGTACGCGAGCTACGCCTTCCAGGTCTGGCCGGGCACCTTGAGTACCGCGGCGAAGCAGGCGCTGACCGGCCTGACGGTTTCGGTGCGCCGGCAGTCGGCCGGCCTGTCCGTCACGGCTGGCGTCGTCGGCCAGGCGTCGGCCTCCCCGCACGTCTACCAGACGGGGGCGCGGGTCTACGTGGTGGAAGCGTCGATGGGCGACGACTCCGGAAACTCCGACTACAACATGGGTGATGACGGGCTGGTAGTCACGGACTCCGCGGGGAGGATCGTGCCATGAGCCCAGCACGCGGCGGCCCGGCTGGCCGGCCGGGCCGGGCCGGAGCGGGCGCCGCGGCCAGGGCTCCGGCCGCCGCCGGAGCGGACGCCACCAGCGCGGCGGACCGCGCGGCCCGGCTGGCCGCCGAATGGGGTCCGGTCGCGGGACGGGTTCTGCTCGCCCTGGTGCTCGCCTGGTTCGGTTACCACGAGCTTGTCCAGCCTGGCCTGTGGACCGGGTACGTCCCGGTGCTGTCCTCGACCTCCACGCTGGCGGTCATCCTGGTACTGGCGCACGGCTGGGTCCTGCTGATGGTCGCCGTCGCCCTCGGGGCCGGGATCGCGCCGCGCGCAGCGGCTCTCCTAGCCGCTGCGCTGCTCTTGGAGATCGTCATCTCGCTCGCCGTGACAGGCGGGCTGTCCGACCTGACCCTGCGGGATGTCGGTGTACTTGGCTTGGCCGTGTGCCTTACCGGGATCAGTCACCAGCGGCTCGCGTTGCGCCGGTAGAAGTTTTTCCGGGAGCCGGTCACGGCACCCGGAACCAGTCCGTGCGCGCCCCCGTCAGCCGGGCACCAGGATGGTCTTCCCAATCGTGGCTCGGGCCTCGATGGTCGCATGGGCGTCGGCGGCCCTGGACAGGGGGAATACCTGGCCGATCACCGGCTGAAGGCGGCCAGCCGCCGCGAGGGCGAGTCCCCGCTCGACCAGCGCCCGGTTGTCCTCGGACGAGCGGACCAGGGTGTTGCCGGGAATGAACTGGACGCCCCGGCTCTCGATGTCGCGCCTCTCGATGCCGCTGGCGCCGGTGAAGCTGCCGCTCGCCGCGCCGTAGGCCAGGAACCGGCCGCCTCGGCCTAGTAGTCCCAGCGCCGCGTCGCCGATCTCCCCGCCGACCCCGTCGAAGACCACGTCAAGAGAGCCGGTCACGGCCCGCACCTGGTCCGCCCATCCGGGCGAGGTGTAATCGGCCACGACGTCGGCGCCCAGCGTTCTTGTGACCTCCAGCTTCCGCGTGCTGCTCGCGGCGGCCGCCACGTGCCTCGCGCCGGCCGCCCGGGCCAGCTGCACGAGGAGGCTGCCCACCCCGCCCGCCGCCGCGGTGACCAGCACCCGGTCACCTGTCGTGATGGCGGCCGCGCGGGCCAGGGCCAGCGCTGTCCGGCCGTCGGCGAGGAGGGCCACCGCCGCCCCGCGGGCCAGGCCCGGGGGAACGGGGACCGGCTCCTCGGCGCCCACCACGACCCTGTCCGCGTAGCCGCCTAGGCCGCCGGTCGCGGTGACGACAAGCATCCCGACCACCGCCGGGTCGACGTCGGCGCCGGCCGACACGATCGTGCCCTCCACGCCGTTTCCGAGTACCGCCGGCAATGCGGGGCCGGGACCCGGTCGCGGGGACCGGCCGGCACGTACCTGCGTCTCGACGAACGTGATGCCCGCGGCCGCGGTGCGCACGGCCACCTGGCCCGGGCCGGGCTCGGCATCGGGCACCTCTACCAGGTGGAGCACGGCCGGGCCGCCGTACTCAGCCATCTGCACCTGGTGCATGCGCCCCCCTCCAGCAGGCGGACCGGCCAGCGTGTTCGGTTCGGGGCCGAAGACCCCGGGCCTGCGGTCAGATCTTCGACCAGGCCTGCGTGAGCACGCTGCGCAGGATCTGCTCCATCTCGTCGAACTGCTCCTGGGTGCAGGTGAGCGGGGGCGCGAGTTGGATCACCGGGTCACCGCGATCATCCGCCCGGCAGACCAGCCCGGCGTCGAATAGGGCCTGGGACAGGAAGCCGCGCAGCAGCCGTTCGGACTCATCGTCGCTGAACGTCTCCCTGGTTGCCTTGTCCTTGACCAATTCGATCCCGTAGAAGTAGCCGTCACCCCGCACGTCGCCGACGATCGGCAGGCCGGCGAGCTTCTCCAGGGTGGCGCGGAAGGCGGCTTCGTGCGATCGGACGTTGCCGAGCAGATCGTCTTTCTCGAAAACGTCGAGGTTAGCCAGCGCGACCGCCGCGGACACCGGGTGACCCGCGAAGGTCACGCCGTGCAGGAAGGTAGCGCTGCCCTGGCTGAACGGCTCCATCAGCCGGTCGCTGACCAGCATGCCGCCGAGCGGTGAGTAACCGGAGGTCACCCCCTTGGCGAAGGTGATGATGTCGGGCTGGTAGCCGTAGCGCTCGGACCCGAAGTAGTACCCCAGCCTGCCGAAGGCGCAGATCACTTCGTCGGAGACGAGGATCACCCCGTAGGTATCGCAGATCTGGCGGACCCGGGCGAAGTAGCCGGGCGGCGGCGGGAAACAGCCACCGGAGTTCTGCACGGGCTCGAGGAACACCGCGGCGACCGACTCCGGGCCTTCCCTCAGGATCGCGCGCTCGATCTCATCGGCCGCCCACCGGCCGAACGCCTCCAGGTCGTCGGCCACGAAGCCAGGTGCGCGGTAGAAGTTCGTGTTCGGCACCCGGACCCCGCCGGGCGGCAGTGGCTCGAACGGTTCCTTGATGCCGGGCAGCCCGGTGATCGCCAGCGCTCCCATGGACGTGCCGTGGTAGGCGATGTCCCGGCTGAGCACCTTGTAGCGGCCGGGCTGGCCGATGGTCTTGAAGTACTGCTTGGCCAGCTTCCAGGCGGACTCCACCGCCTCCGAGCCACTGGTGGTGAAGAACACCCGGTTCAGGTCGCCCGGGGCCAGCCCGGCCAGGCGCTCGGCGAGCTCGATGGCCCGCGGGTGCGCGTATGACCAGAGGGGGAAGTAGGCCAGCTCGGTGCCCTGGCGGGCGGCCGCCTCGGCCACCTCCCGCCTGCCGTGCCCGATCTGGCTGACGAACAGGCCAGACAGGCCATCCAGGTACCGCTTGCCATTCTGGTCGTAGACATACTGCCCGGACCCGCGCACGATCACCGGGACGTCGGTCCCCGCGTAGGAGGACATCCGGGTGAAATGCAGCCACAGGTGACGGTGGGCGGCCTCCTGAAGCGCGTGGGCCGAAAGACGTCCGGCGCCTTCCCCCGTGCTTTTCCCTGGGCGGTCGGTGCCTTCCCGCGGGCGGTCGGTGCCGTGCGGAGCGGTCATCTGGTCCCCCAGCCGTAGGTCTGCTTGCGAAGTTTCAAGTACACGAAGGTCTCGGTGCTGGTCACGCTCGGCACGGCGCGCACGCGGCTGAGGATCTCCAGCAGGTGGTCGTCGTCCTCGCAGACGACCTCGACGAGCAGGTCGAACGATCCGCAGGTGATGACCACATAGTCGATCTCATCCAGTCCCGCCAGGTGGTCGGCGACCCGTTCGAGGTCTCCGGAGCACCTGATGCCGATCATGGTCTGCCGGCTGAAACCGAGTGTCAGCGGGTCGGT
>Ga0207684_10002016_pt1 | contig 20934 bp, 27 predicted proteins | sample KBSK5501metaG_FD_184342 | JGI IMG/M metagenome (GOLD analysis project Ga0207684, IMG submission 184342) | Corn, switchgrass and miscanthus rhizosphere microbial communities from Kellogg Biological Station, Michigan, USA - KBS K5-50-1 metaG... | ecosystem: Host-associated > Plants > Roots >...
TTTGCCATATGCCTATTCATCTTATGACCATTACCCACAAGCTAATGTAGTTAATGGTACAGGAAGTTATATGCAAGAAATAGAAAAAGATACTGATGCTGTTCTGATTGGTATGCCCTATGAACAGCGTGTGCAGTGGATAAATAAACTTCGTGAGCGGGGAATTTCAGTTATCTTTGAGAATGGGCCAATATTTGATGAGGCTCGTACCCTTTACAATCGTGGCAAGATAGGATTAAATTGGAGCGATCAGAATGATTTGAACGCTCGTGCATTTGAACTTCCTGCTATGAAGCTTACACCTGTGATGAATTTAGTTCCTGATATAGGAGTGTTCTTTGAGCAAGGTACACATTATATGGGATTTACAAATTTGGATGAGGCGGTGGAACGTGTGATGTGGCTCAAAGAACATCCTGGGGAGTGTGCTATAATGGCAGAAGAGGCATATAAGAATGTGCAAGGTCAAACTTATGACTTGAGAATACAAAGAATATTAGAGGAGTGTGGATTTGTCTAATTTTGATAGTTTGAAAGATACATATGAGCATATCAAGACTGTACGTAAATATGGCACACAAATTCTTCTGGATTGGTTGTGGCGGCTGGATGTACATGATAATAGTAAGACAACATTTCTAGAGAAGCCAATGTACGACAAATATACTCCTCTGCTGAAGGATATGGAGTATGGTAGCAAAGAATATGAAGATACTCGCAAGAAAATGGGAACTGCCTTGCAACATCACTATGAAAATAATCGTCATCATCCTGAATTTTTTGTTGATTCCATAGACGGAATGAATTTGATTGATATGATGGAAATGCTGGCAGATTGGAAAGCGGCAAGTGAGAGAATGAAGAATGGTACGGGAGATTTACGAAAATCTATTGAAATAAATTGTGGCCCTGAGAGGTTCAATGTGGACGAGAAAATAAAATTGCTTCTGCTGAACACTGCTTCCTATTTAGGTTGGATATAATGCCAAATAATATAATCCGAAATCATAATGATCCGCGCCATGCCACCACACTGCATGGAGACCCCGTAGAGCGTCAGGAGCAAATATTCCTGCCATCCTATCGTGAATGGCTTCCTGTGCTTCAGACATCCATGCACTTCTGTTTTCGTGACCCATCTGTTCCACGAGGTACGACATTATTCTGCACGTGTGGAAGTATGGCATCTATTTTTGGATATGAGGGATATAAACACGTAAATTCCTTTATGGGTATTCAGGTTATTTCATGTCATCATTACATTCAGTATGGTGTGCATTCGGATGGTTCGCATGAATGAGTTTGGATTTGTACTTGTAATTCTTGTGGTTACTTTTGTGGGACTTCGAGAAGCACTTATATATTGTGAGGAAAAGAAAATTAGATGAAATCATTGATAATAGGGGCGCAAGGGTTAGTGGGGTCTGCGCTAAAGAAATGTATTCCTAATGCTCTGGAAGGAATACAGGTAGAAGCAAAAACCAAAGGACAAGTCTACATAGACATCACGAAATATGAAACATTATTCAAAGTGTTCTCAGAGTATCGTCCTGATGTAGTCTACCTTCCTGCCGCAATTGCTCATGTGGATAAATGTGAAGATGTTAGTACAAATGTAGTTAATATTCGTGGCATAACCACTGTGCTTCGATTGTGTGAGCAGTTTGAAAGTAAATTAGTGTGGTTCTCATCCAGCTACGTGTTTGATGGGTATTCTAAAGAGCCATATACAGTAGATGCCCAAACTAATCCATTGAACAATTATGGGAAACAGAAGGAAGCAATGGAGCGTTTGATACTACAATCAGATACGAAGTTTGTTATTATTCGCACAGTGGGAGTATTTGGGGAAGAGCGTAGGAAGAAGAATTTTGCCAAGCAAGTTATCTCTGCTGTGTTTGCAGGAACAAAAGTTACTGTGCCTCATGACCAGTATATGAATCCTGTCTTATCAAATGATTTGGCGAAAATTGCTGTGAAGTTGGCAGATAAAGAAAAGGGATTATTTCATGTATCAGGAGATGAGTGTGTATCCAAATATGATTTCGCTGTGAGAATTGCAAAATTTTTCAATTTAGAAAAACTGGTTATTCCTGCATCATCGGATGAAATGAAACAAAGAGCTATTCGTCCCAAGATGGGGTGCTTGGATTGTAGTTCTCTAACGACATTGGGGATAGAAGTTCCATCATTAGAAAAAGGAATGTTGCGCTTTCTGACACAAGAATATAATGGGTAAGAGAGAAAAGATTATCGGGGACACAAAAAAATACATAGAAAATCTCAAGCCAAAACCATTCATTCCTGGTACTACTTATATTCCATCATCAGGACAATATTTTGATAGTGATGACATTGTAAGTCTGATGGATTGCGTACTTGGTCAGTGGTATGGAGAAGGAAAGTTTGCCAATGAATTCGAGAAAGACATTCGTACCTACTATAAAAACACTATTCGTCATGCCGTTCTTACTAATAGCGGCAGTAGTTCAAATCTTCTGGCAGTTACTACTATTACTGATAAGACTTTTGGTGATAGGCGGGCGAAACGTGGTGACGAGATTATCACAGTGGCGGCAGGATTTCCTACAACGGTAAATCCAACTATTCAAAATGGATTAGTCCCTGTTTTTGTTGATGTGGATTTGGATACATTTGTACCAGATGTGGAGGTAATAGAAAATGCAATTATTGAAGGTAAAACAAAGGGGATTATTCTTGCTCACCCGCTCGGCAATCCTTTTGATTCTGAGTCAATTCGTGATATATGTAATGAATATGGAATTTGGTTTATCGAAGATACTTGTGATGGTCTTGGTGGTAGTCTCAACAATAAGTTATTGGGTTCATTTGGCGACATTTCTACTTTGTCTTTCTATCCTGCTCATCATATCACTGCTGGCGAGGGAGGAGCATGTCTAATTCAATCTCCAATGGTACAAAAGGTTCTCAAGAGTTATAGAGATTGGGGTAAGGATTGTTGGTGCGACCCAGGAGTGGATAATACTTGTGGCAAACGATTTGGATGGAAATTGGGAGAACTTCCTGAAGGTTACGATCACAAATACATTTTTTCCAGAATAGGATATAATCTCAAACTAACAGACCTTCAAGCATCCCTCCTAGTGTCTCAGTTGAAAAAGTTGGATTGGTTTGTGGAGAGACGTAGACATAATTGGATAGTGTTGCGTGAAGGTCTGGATATACATAAAAAGTATTTTAGATTTATGAAGTCTATTAAGGGAGCAAATCCTTCATGGTTTGGATTTTCAATAATGGTCAAGCCTTCTGCCCCATTTACACGGAATCAACTTGTTCAGCATTTGGAAAGCAAAGGAATTGGTACACGTCAATTGTTTGGTGGGAATCTACTTAGGCAACCCATGTATAAGGATATTGCCTACAAAACCTTTGGTGGAGAACTTGTGAATTCGGATGTTATAATGAACACGTGTCTTTGGATTGGAGTCCACCCATCCATCACTGATGAAATGATTTCTTACATCATTTCCACAATAAATAACTTTGTTCAAGGAGTACACTAAAATGGCACACTATTTTCTGGTTGCGTTTCTGATTTTGTTTGGATTGACCTTGCTTGGATTATCTCTCATCCCTGCATGGGTGACAGGAGCATGTGCAGTAGTCGCTGGCGTGTTGATGCTCGTAGGTAAGTGACACAGAGTCAACAAGAAGAGAAGATAAAATGAGAAAATACTACGCATCTATGGTGATATATCCACCAGATGAGAAATTTTCCTCTGAGAGAAAACATATCACTTACTATACATCCAATTTGAATGTGGTAGAAACTGAGTGTTTTAAATTAGAATATTGGCATCATCAATGGGAATCTGATAGACCTATTCAGTTAGGTACTCCATGTTCTTGTGGTAAAGAAAAAGCGATTGAAGATAAATGAGAGATTATAAAAATATAGATAGATATATCACAAAACTATATCAGGACATCTACGAACAGCCTGAAGATGCGGGGCATACTCGTTTAGCCCAAACGGTTATAGATCTCTGGATGTCCAAACTTACTTCATGTACATCCGTTCTGGACGTAGGTGCGGGGCAAGGATTTTGCCAGCCCATGTTTGAGAGTTGGGATGTAAAGTACGAAGGTGTAGCCTTGGGGGAAGATGTAATCAAGGCAAAAGAGTTGGGCAGAAATGTAAAGAGAATGGATTTTAGTTTTCTGGACTATCCTGATGATAGTTTTGACTTGGTATTTTCTCGCCACAGCTTAGAACATTCTCCCATGCCAATTCTAACCTTGATGGAGTGGGCAAGAGTATCAAAAAGTTGGTTGGGATTAGTGATGCCCGCCCCTGAGTGGTATACCTATGCAGGGCATAATCATTATAGCGTTGCCAATACGCCACAAATAGAAAATTGGCTACATTCTTCTGGGTGGAATATCATTTGGAAGGCTATTGATTCTCAGGTGTGGGATAAAGACGAAACTCGTCCACATGAATATTGGATAATGGCAGAGAAGAAACAATGAAAGCCACACATTTTGTTATAAATGCTGATGATTGTATCGCTGTAATTTATCAAAGTGAGAAATTTGGAAGAGTTGTAGTATTCAGAACTAATGAAATAAACTTAGAGGGACAGATTGAGATATATAATTCAGAGACAGGGGAAATAGATGATAAAGATATGATGGAACTGATTTTGGGAGTTTTACCTAAATGAAAATAGAAAAATTTATTGAATTGGTGGATGATGTTTTGAATGAACTTAAATCTAATGAGCATAAAGAGTCCTTCAAGGAGAATATGGAACATCTTGAAGAAGAAGATAAGAAGTTTTCAGAATGGATGATGACCTACTTAGCTTGGAGCGAGTTGGGAAGTGAAAAAGATTGTGCCACATTTTATTGGAACTTAGAAAATGAAGATTGATATAGTTTGCACAGATGGAAGTCCTCTCGGCGTGACCGAAAAAACAATGCGGGGAGAAGGAAAACGATTGGGAGTGGGTGGAGCAGAGTTAGCACTTCTTACTATGTGTGGTGCGTGGCAACATTATGGAAACAAAGTTCGTTTATATAATAACCCCAAAGAATCAGGCGTATCATCTTTTGAGCAATGTCTTATTACTGATTTCAATCCTGATGAAGATAGGGATGTTCTTATTATTTTTCGTTCCCCTAATTGGATTGTAGATCATGCCAAAGGTTTGAAGGTGTGGTGGAGTTGTGACAGTTATACTCAGGGAAGTTTTCGTGATTTCGCTCCTCATGTGGATAAGATTGTAACCATCTCCACATATCACTCAAAGTATTTCAGAGATAGGTATGGAATCAATGATACTATTCCAATTGACCTTCCTGTACGTTCATGGGAGTACAAAGACAATGTAGAAAAGAAGATGAAGCAATGTATCTTCACATCCATCCCTGACAGGGGTTTGATGCAACTCCATGCTGTGTGGCCTGAAATTCAACTACAAGTCCCTGAAGCTAATCTGGTAATCACATCGGATTGGAGATTATGGGGAGATGGAATTACAGATGATGCAGTTATGCCCTATAGACTTTCGTATGCCCACCATCAAAATGTGGAATATCGTGGAGCAATTCGCAGACATGAGTTGGTTCAACTACAAATGGAATCATCTTTACATCTCTACCCATCCACATTCGAGGAAATGTTCTGTATTGCAGTGGCAGAAAGTCAAATTGCAGGAGTATTTCCTGTGACAAATGATACGGGGGCATTGCCTACTACTAATATGGGAAGGGTAATTCATGGTAATCCTGCTGATGGTCAGTGGCAAGAAGTATTTGTAAAGAATGCTGTGGAATTATTGAATGACCCTGATTTGAATAAGAAACAACAGTGGGTACAGAGCGTAGCAAAAAAACGATTTAGTATTGAGAATATATTAGGACAGTGGGATAGGCATGTATTTAACAGAGGATAAATAAAATGACAAATCATACATCAGTATATTACCAAAGATTCAAACCAGATGGAGAAAGATTTTGGGAAAAAGTAGATGTAGTAGGAAAAAGAAAGAATGAGTGTTGGGAATGGTCAGGCAGTAAAAATAAAAAAGGCTATGGTATGTTTAGATATGATGGGAAAAACATATCTACCCACAGATGTTCTTGGATATTACATTATGGAGAAATCCCAAATGATTTGTTTGTGCTTCATAAGTGTGATAATCCTTCTCGTGTAAATCCTAACCATCTTTTCCTAGGAACGAATGAAGATAATATGAAAGATATGGCACAAAAAGGAAGAGCAGGAACTAAGTTTGGAACATCTCATTCCAACTCCAAATTGTGTGAAGAAGATATAGTTGAAATTTTTAGACTAAAGAATGATGGATTTTTGGGAGTAGAAATTGCAAGAATATATAATGTAACATCTGCAAACATTTCCTATATCCTAAAAGGAAAAGGATGGAAGCATGTCAGAGCCTAGAAAGATTTTGGCAATAACAGACATGGATGAGAATGGGTCGGGTTATAAGACGATATGTACTCCATTGTTTAACGGACTAGCTAAATTAGGCTATCAAATCCGTGTAGCTGGTTTGATGTACACAGGAAAGGAACATTGGAATAATTTCTCCATCATCCCATGTGCATCCATTCAAGATTCTCAAGCAATTGCAAATAATATTATTCATTTATGGAAACCTGATGTAATTATTGTGGCAATGGATTTGCCCATGCAGGAAGCATTTTTCAATTATCTTGGACATTTCAAAGTTCCATATATTGCCATTACTCCATTAGAGAATGGGCCTCTAACGATGAGTTGGGCGGCTCCCTTATTCAACATGCAAGCAGTATATTTCATTTCTGAGTTAGGAATGAGAGAAGCACATAAATCTGGTGTGCATAAGGCAGAGCATTTGCAAATTGGAGTTGACACAGAGTCAATGCGACCATCCTTACCAGAAGAAAGAAATAAACTTCGCAAGGGGCTTGGCATCTCGGATGATACGTTTGTAGTGCTGACTGTGGCAGATAATCAAGAGCGTAAAAATTTATGGGCAGGATTGCAAGCCTTTTCCTTATTGAAAAAAGAAGTCACTCGTCCCATAAAATATATTCTTGTCACTCGTGAGAGAAGTCAATATGGATGGAAATTGAGAGACCTTGCTGTGACATTAGATATCAGTCAGGAACTTGTTATTTTTGAAAGGGGATTACCACAGAAAGATTTGTGGGGATTATATGCAATAGCAGATGTTTATCTTCAGCCAAGTAAAGCAGAAGGATTAGGACTTCCTGTGTTGGATGCAATGGCATGTGGTGTTCCTGTTGTAGCAACCGATACGGGAGCGATGCACGAATTGTTGAAAGATGGTAGAGGATTTCTTATTCCTGCTGATTACGTTTTCACAGATGTATGGGGGAATTCGTCCCGTTCTATGATAGACATAGAAAAAACTAAATTAATGTTGAATGATATATTAGAATGTATTCCAGAACGAACTAAAGAATATGCCTTGAAGTACACACATACTAGAACGTGGGATATTCCTGTTAAGCAAATTGACACAAAAATAAGTGAGATACTAAATGAAATTCGTTAAAAGAGATAAAATGTGGGGAAATCCTTTTTCAGGATTAGAATTTTTTATAATATCAGAAATCCCAGATGATAGTGAGCATATACTTTTATTTGGATTATGTGGAACAAAACACCATAAAATGAAATCTCCTGACCCTAGCGATTCAATTGCATTTTCAAAAGATATATGTCAACAAATAATGAATAGTCTTTGGGAACTAGGATTTCGTTCATATGAAGGTGAGAATGAGCAGAAACAATAAAAGAAAGCATACATCCACTCAACAATCTCAAGTAGATGTGGTCATTACGACTGGCGGAAGATTCGACCTTCTGGAAAAGTGTCTTGCATCCTTGTATCGTGAAGCACAACTTATTTCTCTCAGTATATTCCTGATAGATAATGCCAGTAATCCAGAGGAACGGATTGTCAACTCCAAACTATTTGAATATCATCCAGAAGATGACCCTGCATTGGGTATCAAAGAGTTTCGCTCCAAACGTCTGACACAAAATATTGGCTTTCCTGATTCCAATAATGAAGGTGCAAGATTAGGGCGTGCGCCACTTATTCTGTTCCTGAATGATGATGTGGAATTACAAGAGGGGGCAATTGTCAATGCTGTCAAGAGATTTGAAGATGCCACAATTGGAGTAGTGGGAGCGAAACTTCTATTTCCCCCCACATCTACCTCCCCTATTCGACCTGCTGGAAAGATTCAGCATGTGGGGGTAGCTTTGAATATACGTGGTGAGCCTATACACCCGCTTGTAGGCTGGTCTGCTGACAATCCTAGGGCAAATGTATCCAGAGACGTATTTGCAGTCACAGGAGCCTTCCTGATGGTGCGTAGGGGCATATTCAACAAGGTTGGTGGGTTCAATAACGTCTACGGGATGGGAACTTGGGAAGATGTGGAACTTTGTATGGTGGTGCGACAAGCGGGACTTAGAGTATTTGTTGACACAGAGTCAATTGGATACCATTACACAGGAGCCACACAGGAAAAGAAACAGGTAAATTATCCACTACATACAAATAGAATGATCTTTCAAAGTAGGTGGGCAAATAGTGGACTTATGGCTTGGAGTGAAATGGAATTGTGGTAGTTTCATTGTACGTCTAGGGAAGGTATAATAATTACATGGTTATCTATCCACATCAACACGCAATAATTCTAAACGATTCCGTCTTTGTCCAGAATGGAGGACTGACGGGAACTTTTTCGTCTGCACAATTGCAATCTTCCTACTGGCTGGCAGAGATGCAAGTTTCTTCCTACATTGGAACTTTGCTTCTGCCCACAATTGTCACTGGCACATATGGCTACATGGGAACACACAGAATTGCTACAGATTATGGCTATGTGTCTCAAATTCTGTCCATAAATATTAAATCCAAACAGGCAGGAATAAACTGCATATTTCAAAGTAATTCTGGATGTGCTTTTATCTGGAATGATACTTTTGGCTATGTGGATTTCAGACAGGCTACATCCATTTGTGGATGTGGATATTCCAGTAATTTTCCTTATCAGATTCAACTTGCGTATGAAGCGGGACTTCCTACAGGGACAGCCAATCAGCCAGGGATAGTGAAAGCCCTTGCGATTGTAGCACAGATAAACTTGAATGAAGAATATCCTGGCACAGTGGGAGTGAATGAGAGTGTGGGAGCTATTGGTGTACAACAGTTCAAAGCACAGGAATATTTTGAGAAACGTGCTGAACATGCGCTGATAAAAACTGCATTAGGAGATGATGCCAAGTCGCAGAGGGCTAGAAAGTTAATCGATATGTCAATAAAAAAGGCACGCAGGGTGATATTTGCATAATGAGAATACAAAATTTAAATCTAATCCACTCAGAAAGAAAAAGTTATGTAGGAATGAAATTTGGGTACTTAACTGCCATAAAACCCACAGATAAAAGAAGTGGTTCAAGAGGATTTTTATGGGTTTTCAGATGTGATTGTGGAAATGAAATAGAAAAAGTGCCTGCCAATGTAAGGCTAGGTCATCCAAAATCTTGTGGATGTATGACTAAATATTTAGCACATAAGAATGTTACTCTTCCTGAAGGAGAAGCCCCATTTAGACAATTATACAGAGCGTATAAACAGGGAGCAAAGTTACGGGGATATTCTTTTGAATTGTCTATGGACGAATTTAGGGATTTTACAAAACAAGCATGTTGGTATTGTGGAATAGAGCCAAGGCAAGAATATTGGATAAAGAAAAAGAATATACCTCCCTATATTTATAATGGGGTAGACAGGCTAAATAATTCAGATGGATATACTATAGAAAACTCTGTTCCCTGTTGTGGAACCTGCAATGGAATGAAGTCTGATATGAATATCTCTGATTTTATATCAAAAATAAAATCTATTTTTAAACATAGGGCGTTGTTCTAATGACCGCTGGATTGAATTTGCAGGGGAACATAATAAAATTTACTTACGCAGATGATGAAGTAGGGGGAGCCGTACCAAGTGGGACAGTAGTTTATACACCAGTGTTTGCACGCATCTCTGCGATGAAGCCAACTCAGGTATTGTTGGAGCAGGGACTCGAAACTCCTGAAATTTATTCTGGCATCTTATCTTATTCTCCCCCCACAGGAACATTTTATGTGGAACAGAATTTTCAATATGAAGTTACATGGCCCCCTATCTCATCCTATTATGGCAAGAAATTCGTAATTATTGGAATACAGCCCACACCTTATGATGACCAGAGACGTTATCTACTTGTGACCATGCGAAGGTTGGAAGTTGCGAACAGTAACAATTTACAATAATGGCATCCACTTTAGCATCAGCATTACTTAGACGAGGAAGAAATTGGGCAGGACAGATTACAAGTCTTGCCAAGTCCTTTGCTCCTAATCATCTGAAAAATAAAATTCATTCTAGTGCAGTAGAAAATAAAGAAGGTCAAATCTCTATTACTACTACTGTGAAATCGAAAGACGCTAGAGCGCAGGAGTTTGGTTCAGGGCTGTGGGCGCAAAAAGGCTCAAAGCATTGGATACTAATTCGTCCTAAAGATAAAGGCGCAATTTGGTTTCCCTACCCTGCCGTAAAGATATATCCAGGAGCTAGACAATGGACGAAAGATGGAAAATTAGGAATTACTACTCATGAAGTTCATCATCCTGGTATTCATGCTGTGAACAATGAGCAAGGGTATATTCGTCCTGCTATGGCGGCAATAAGAAAAAAGGGGAGACAAGAATTATCCAAAGATGTTCGTCAGGCAATTCTTGGAGATTTGAATATGGCTTTCAAGACAGGCAAAAAATAATGAGCATTACCACTGGAAATGACGTGCAGGCAAGCTGGATAGCATATCTGAAATCTAAACCTACTCTCACATCTCTTCTAGCCAACAATTCTCAGGTAAAGGAGTCTCAGTGGCAGGGAGAGATATTTTCATATCCTGCTGTGCGTATTTCTGTGGATTTCTTTCCTAGCATTAATGGATGTATTCCACGAGCTAATGTATTCATTTCTGTATTTTCAGAAGAGAAGTCTAGTGACCAAGCAAGCACAATTGCAGGAGTTATTCAAAATCTAGTACATCGTAAACCCTTTGAGTCCGTAGGGGTGAAATCGTTTATGGTAATTGTACAGGAAGTAACTCATCCTGAACGGAGTATATTCGCATGGCAGAGCGACATAAAAGTGAATACTCTTATTGCCTAAGTTGACACAGAGTCATTAAATCATAAGACCCCAATTGGGGTCTTATTTATTGCCTTGACTGGTCACGCCCCATCGTGCCAAGCCCGAACTCGCCGTTCCTGCCATGAATTGACGTAACTGTCCGTACCATCCTTGACCAACCACTCCCCGCCTGCCATTCCTTATCCAGCCTGTCCATCCAAACGTAGACTCGCCTTACGATGCCTGCCACGACTATCCCTACCTTACTCTACCGCACCCTGACTCTCCAAACCTGCCTAGATTACTTTATCAATGATTTCAAACACACTGACAAGTTCTTTTAGGTGAGCATACTTTTTGCGGAATGTCCGTAACTCTTTATAAGCATTATCCAACATCTGCTTTCGATATTCATCATCAGACAGAACCTTACCAACAGACATATATCCTGCCTGATTGCGAGGAGTTTCTAGTATGTGGACTAATGCTTTAGTTACAACATTCTCGTTTTCATTTGGGATGATTGTGACCATTGCCCGAATAACTTGACGAGCCTGTTGAAGCCTCCATTGTTCTGCGGCTTCTCCATCATCCCATGTGAATTGTCCATGAAGTTGTGTGGTTTCATCCTTAGCATATTCCACTACTGCTTCTGGTGTGACAATTCCATCTCGCTCCTCAATGAGCCTAATTTCATTGAGAATTAGATTCCTATCTTGATACTTTCTTGTTTCTTCAACTACGGGTTCCATTACTATATTCACTTTTTATTTCTCCTGAACTAATTCAAATAAACCAAATCCAAGTCCTGCACTTGCTTTTGAATCTGGACGACCTTCACCAAGACCAACCTGTATTCCTACTCGTAGCAATAAATTAGTGACATCTTGCAAATTGAATTGGTCTAAATCATACTTGATACGAACTGTGGCGTCCCACTTTCTCCACATGGCACGAACACGAATATCTGCTACACCTGTGGCATTACGAACCAAACTTTCATAATGTTCTGGTTTCCCATTGATACGAACTAATGGGGTGGCATCATCCTTGTCAAAACCGTCTGCTTCTACAAATACAGATAACTTGGCGATAGTCATTTTGAAATTGACTACCCTACAGGCAGAGATGATAGCGTTACGGAATGACGATGCTGGAATACCATGCCATCCTTCTGTTGAAACGTACATTGCTTGTGGAAATTCTTCCTTGAAATTGCGTGCGCCCTTTGCGGCTCCCCGCTTACGCTTCTGCCCATCCTCCATATTTGCTCGCATTAGGTTCTTAGCCTTCTGAGAAAACCTAAGCTGTACATATGGTGCTGTTCCTCTAATCTTGAAATCTACTCTTTGAAAATTAGGGGCAGTGATGACCGAACTTTGATTCTTGTCCATCTTCTATTTATTCCTTTGTGTTTTGAATTTGCTACTTTTCCCACATCAGAACTTCTGATAGGTACTTTTCACATTTCCATATTATACACCAACACGGGTAGTTTATGCTAATTTTAGATTAGAGTTAGATTAGAGAAATGGGGATTTGTGTTAGTAGGGTATGCTCGTTATAATCAGGAAAAGGAGAAATATAATATGACAAAAGAACAAGGGCTTGCTACTTTACATCCACAACTTCTAGACCTTACAACTTTGGATAGAGATATTGATACCTATTTACAGGAAGATAATATTCCAACAGATATGGGAATGACGACATTTACAGTGTTGGAGAGAAAATTGGGATGGGAAGAAATTAAAGAGATAACAAAAATATGGGGAGACAGTGTAAAGAGTTCTGTTGTTTATGAAACTGTCTCATATGTAAAAGCTCAATGCCTAGTTTATGATGCCCAACATCTAATTCAAATGTTAGGTAAAGACAATAACACAATGATATTTTTCCAAGACTTAGTTCCTGGGGATACAAGTATCCACTATAGCCTAATATATTGTAAGAAGGGCTTCCTCCCAACCAAAAAGATTCTCAAAGCATGGACTTCTCCATTTTTTCACACTTGGTAGTTGTGCATACTGATAGGCGACTTTATAATTATCCCTATGAGAAATCAACCACAAGCACAAGCTAAGGTGGTGCAGAAGTATGTCAAAATTCAGTCGCTAATTGATTCTAGGCTTGTTTACACAGGGCGCATAAGCGGTGAACTGTACGAGTGGCAAAGGGCTGGCGACATAATTGCAGTAAAAGAAGAAGATGTTCCTGAACTATTAAGCAAACGAATTGGGGAGCGAAGTTGCTGTGGGGAAGGACTTTTAGGAAATAGAATTTTTGAAGAAATAATCGGAGGCAATTAATATGGCACTCGTAACTGGTACGCCCCAGGGCAATATAATTTCACAGGAAGAAGAGTATCTCGAAGGTGCGCCGTATATTTATTTCCAAGACAATGCGGCTAATCCAAGATTTAATCCTGATGCTCAGGGATATTATTGGAACCTGTCTGGTACATCCACCTATCCTGTTATCAATTTAGGTTGTATCCAAAATGTTGTTCTCACTGAAGGCGTGACAATGAATGATGTTCGTTGTGATACTATTGGTGTGAAAGATACTATTCAGAAGCGGGATTATGTGGAATTTACTATGGAAATCCTTTCACAACTTCCACTCACAGTTATTCGACACGTCATGAATTTGGGTGTTCCTACGACTGGTACTGGATTTGAAACAGTGGGTATCCCCCGCATAAATAACTCACAACGCTATATGGTGTATGCTCCTATGGTTTATGATGAGGCTAATGCAGGATGGTTGATGTTCCATTTGCACAGAGCCAAGTTTGTAGATGCGTGGTCACTGGCAATGAGCTATGGAGAAGCATGGAAGTTGACTGGTGTAAAGATTAGGGCATATGCTGATGAAAGCAAACCTGCTGGTCAAATCTTTGGTGTCATTCGTAGGGCTGACCCTGTAGCACTTCCATAAAGTGAATTGAAATTTCACAACTTAATACTTTCAATCATCCTGAAGATATACAAACTAAGAGGGACACCACGCTTCAGGGAATGGTTGGAATTGGAACAACTAAAAGAAAAGGTTATCAAAGCAGTAGGAGAAGGTTCAGATGAATTTCCAACTCATCTGCTTTCCTTTTTCTCTACTGCTTTTCATATTCATTCAAAGTGGTATCAGGATGCAGAGTGGGACAAAATAATCTTAGCTTTTTACGCTGTCTGCCTAAAATCTCCCACTGTAAAACTTCCATTACTTGAGCCAACAAATGACACAGAGTCAACTAAAAAAGAGCCTTGGGATTATGAGAATAGAAATTGGCATCTGTATGCTCACATGATTGCCAAGTCTTATGGCTGGACGTTTTCTCAAATCTCTAGGTTGCGTGTGAGTGATGCTCTTGCTACAATACAGGAAATAATCACTGATGAGCAATTGGATAAAGAGTTTGTTTATTCTCTATCAGAAATAGCCTATCCCTATAATAAGAATACAAAAGAGCAGAAGTTTAATCCTATGCCGCGCCCATCATGGATGCGTCCAAGGATGAAAGAGATACGAAGATATCCAATACCTATCAATGCAATGCCATCAGGAGTGGTAGATTATAAAGCTCTTCCAGAAGAAATCCGTCCAATTATCCATTAATAAAATGTGGAAGTTGTATAAAGAACTGAAAAATGGATTGATTGGCAGGAAAACTGATGACATTCTTTTAGATGAGATAATTTCCATTCTTGAAAGAGTGGATAAAGACTCTTTCAAACAATCCATTAGGATTATGTATGGAGATATTAAGAATAAATCATCCCTAGAATCTGCTCTTATGTTCTCTGAGGGACTAAAAGAATCTGGATTTTTTGATTTCTGTAAATTTGTGGAAACTATAAATGCCAAACCCAATAGATGATGAATCTGTAGAGTATAAACTGTATCTGGATGCCATTCAACTCCTTAAAGCTCTTAAGGAAGCGTCTGCTTCTGCAACTACTTTTGATGCTAAGATGAAAATGGCTCTTAATACCGCAAAAGAGTTTAGCGCCAAAACTGGAAAATCTTTAAAGGAAGTATCAGGATTATTCAGAGATTTAGATGAAACTTTTCATGCCTTTGGGAGTGATTCGTCTAAAATTTGGAAACAAGTAGGAGATGGAGCAAAGCAAGTTGGCCCTGCCGCAGATTCAGGTGTAGGCAGAGCTATTCGATTAGTTAATATTCTTCGTATTGCCCTTGGTGCATTAGTTTCTATTGGAATTTTTCAAGTTATTCAAGCATTTACATCATTAGTAAGGGGGGCAGTTGATGGGCTAAAAGAAATTGAAGTTGCTACATACAACTTAATAAATGCAGAGAGAAATCTTTCCAATTTGGGAGTAGATATAACTCCCAAAGGGCTAGATGAAACAATAAAGAAACTACAAAAATTAGACCCGCTACTTTCCAGAGACCAAGCAACAGAATTAGTTTCAAGAGTAGCCACCAATATTGCTCCCAATGTAGGATTCAATGCCAAGCAAATATCTGAATTATCCGAAGCAGTTGCGATTTTTACTATTAGAAATAAGGCTCTTGGATACTCTGCTGACGAGGTAGAGAAGGCCATTGGTGATGCCTATACTACTGGTAAAGTATCTCAAGGAATAAATAAGTTTGGTATTGTTTTAGATGACCAGATTGTAAAAGAAAAAGCAGTAACAATGCACTTAGTTGAAAATGCAGAAGCATTTGATAAACTAACTGGCGCACAAGAAAAGAATATTAAGGCTCAAGCCATGTTGCAACTCATGGTAGAGAATACAAATAAAGATAGGGCGCATTTATCTGAATATTTTAAAACGGCAGATGCATCCTTTGGAATATTTCAGGCTCGTGTAGCAGATATTCTTACTGAAATAGGCATACTACTTGGCCCTCTCTTGATAAAAGTGTTTACTGGATTGGGAAATGTACTTGAAGGAATCTTGGGGTGGATAGAAGAGAACAAAGGCGCTCTTACTGTGTATGTAGATATTGCCACTAAACTTTTAGGCGTGTTTGCAAAACTAGTAATATTTGTATTCAAATTTGCTTCTGCTCTTGGTATTGGACTTCAAATAGCTATCAAAGTAGTAGAGAGGTTTGAAAAATTAATCAGTAAAATTCCTATCCTTGGGGCTTTTGTAGACAAGCTAATGTCCGCTCATCCAGACATAGCCAATGCAGAAGATACTCCCACAGGAAATCCAAACCAAGGTCAGGGACTTTCAAAAGAGTCCCAACTATACGGAGAGGGGTATGCTGAAGCAGTAAATAAAGCAGAAGAAGATATTACTGATTTGATGAAGGAAGCACGAGATAAGCGTCTGGATATTGAACGAGATTATCAACGTAAACTGGAAGATATTGCTCGTAATTATTCTCAAAAACTAGAAGATATAGCACGTAATACTGCACAGAAAACAGAAGATGCCAATCGTAACTATGGGCAGAAGATTGAAGATATTAATCGTGATGCCAATAATAAGATTGCAGAAGCACAGGAAGATGCTCATAAGAAAGAGTTAGATGCTGAGGCAGAGTTTCAACGTAAGTTACAAGAATTACGCCAACGCTTCCTGTTTGATTTGGAAGATGCTCTACATGAGAGAGATGCTCGTCAAGTTCTACGTCTTATTCGTCAATACAATTTTGATAAGAAAGCTCTTGAAGATAAACGAAAACAAGAGCAAGAAGAATCCAAACTTTCTCTGCAACACAAATTAGAAGATATTGAGATTGAACGCCAACAGAAATTGGATGCGGCAAAGCGTGAGCATGAAGAACGTCTTGCTGAAATTGAACTATATGCTCAACGTGAAAGAGCAGATGCGGCGATTGCTAATCGTAGAGCCTTGGCAGATGCTAGACTAGATCATCAGCGCAAGTTGCAAGAGAATAGAGAATACCTGCAACGCAAATTACGGGATATAGCAGAAGCAATAGCCAAGGAGTTTCAACTCACCGCCGCTGGCGCACAGGCTATATCCAGTTTACTTGGTTCATATTTTGGTGCAGGTGGAGCAGTATCCCAGATATTCAATGGACTTCAAAACTCTTTGAGTGGGATGACACAGGTTGGTGGCTCTGGTGCGGTATCGGGGAATGGCTCATTCTCAGATTTCGGCTCATCTTTCAATACTCTTACATCTGGGCATGGATATGGATTTGCTGAAGGTGGAACACTGATTGCCACACGTCCTACAAAGGCTATCTTTGGAGAAAAAGGGCCAGAAGAAGTTACATTCACCCCATTAGGTAGGGTGGGTAGAAATGTAAATCAGACATTTGGTGGAAGTGGCGCAGGGGCAAATGGTGGAAGTATTACGTTGGAAGTAGCACTCTCTCCTGATTTGGAAGCAAGAATTGTGGACACATCACTAGAAAATGTTGCCCTCCATCTTGAAAAGATAAGTCGGAGCAAATAGCATGAGTACAATCGTAAATTCATTTGGCTTCAACGGAGTAACAGGGACATTTCAACCAACTACTCATGGGTGGGTTCCTCGTGATTTGATTGGTGTGGATGGAGCAGGTCATGGAGTTTATCCTGCTGTACGTGAGTATGAGCTTACTTGGGATTTCTTATCAAGTGATGAATATAATACACTCTATGGATATTTCCTTGCGACGGGGGCTACTGGCAGTATCGTGAGCATGTTACCTAAGTACCCACCTACTCCTAACTACGAATTTTATGCTTACAGTGGAACCGTTCTACGTGAGCCAACATTCAAAGACTTTTTCGAGAACTATTATTCTGACGTAAAAATTTTAATCGTCCGAGTTTTGACTTAGTGAGACTAACTTCTGCACAAGAGGCAATTCTAAGAAGCCGACCACATTCCACAAAACTTTGGTTGTCAGTCTATAAACCGAAGACTCTATTAGCTTGTCAGATTTCAGGAACTTTTTCTTCTGGCGATATGCAGATAAATTTTGACTCTGTGTCAACGGGTAGTTATCTCAACGTTCCTCCCAATGTCATAGGATTGATTGGTTCTACTCCTGGTGCATCTGATGTGGGCAGACTTCGAGTAAAGAATATCACTGGCTCGTATGTCACTTTTGCGGAGAACGAAGTAGTTTGGCAGAATAATTTTTATCTCACGTTCATTGACTTTGTAGACATCAATCCTGTTTATCCTCGCATTATTCAAGACCCATCTAACCAAGCCAATGTAATTTTTTATAAAGATTGGGATATCCAGTATTCCAATCAGAATACTATCTATGGTACATTTCCTTGTGCTGGCCCCCATCGAGCAGGATTTATCACTACTGGTTCTTATGGCACATATTATTCATCTACTGGCTCATACAATGTAAAAGGAGATAGTTTTACATTCAATTGGGCATTTGAAGGTGGCACACCATCTGGTTCTACTTTACGTGACCCAGGATTAGTTCAATACACATCCCCAGGGGATTATAGAACACGTCTAATCATCACATCTTCATCTGGTGCAATAGATACAACGTATCGCTATGTGTCTGTATATCAACGTCCTGAAAATGGAACACATACTCCTATCTTGAAATGGGAATTAACTAACTTCTCTGGTAGTAGAGGAGAGGGAGGATATACTGTTGGTGTTCGGTTGATGCAGGATATTGGATTAATTGAGCCTAATGCCTTGGTGGTTATATTTGCAGAAGATCAGTATGGTGGCACAATTACAAGTCTGGGTGGAAACTCTCAAAATAATTCTTCCATCGTGTTTGTTGGATATGTTCTATCAGACAGTATATCCTTTGATTATAAACAAAGCACAGTAGAATTTGAGTTGGGAAGCATATCTGAAGTGCTGAAAAGAGCGGAAGGATTTTCTGTCTCTTGTGAGAGTGTTCCTGCCGCTAATAAGTGGTATGAATTATCTGAAATGACAGTCCAGAAGGCTTTGTATCATTATCTAAGATGGCATACTACTGTACTGAATATATCTGATTTCCAATACACAGGGGATGATAGATTTGTTCAATATTTTGATGCTGACAGAGAAAGTCTATGGGATAGCGTAGATAATTTTGTACGTAATGGATTGTTAGGGGAAACTGTTGTAGATAGACAGGGAAAGATTTGGGCTGAAATTGCTCCTTATGGTCTCGTAGCTCCATTCACAACCATTCCTGATACTAACCCCACACTAGATAAACAAGACTGGATGAATGAGCCTAACATCACAGAGCGCAGAGTTTCAGATGCTTCGTTTGTTGAATTGGGAGGTATTGCCTATTATGGTGTGACATCCAATACGTTCTCTGCACTACTTACCAATGCCCCAGGCAATGCCCCATTATATCGTGGTAAGAGTGAGAGACAGTCAGGCTTGATACTTCTTAGTCAATTGCAACTCAATCAAATTGGTGGGAACTATCTTGCTCACAAGAATTCTCCGTATCCAGAAATATCCACGTCCCTGAATGGAGACTATCGCAACTTTGACATTGCTCCACAGGAAAAAGTTTATCTTATTATCAATCGAGAAGATACTGTACGAAATATATCTCTAAGAGATATGCCATACCGCATGTCATCAATGAATTGGACATATGATTCCACCAAACAATCATTCCACCCTGATATTACTTTGGAACAGATGGTAACAGGCACAATCGGACAGACCCTTCTTATTCCCCTTACTCCTCCTGATGTGGGTTATGCGTTTCCTGAATTATCTTTGCCTCCATTTCCAATTTTTAACACTCCAAACACCCCTGGCCCCAATGCTCCTATGACTGTATTACTTCATGACGACGATAAAGGAATTATTTATTGTGAGGATTTTGATGCTGTCAGTCCTAACTACTATACAGTCAATGCAGGATTGACACAGAATCAATATCAAAAAATCAACTTCATGTTCGTGTGTCCTAATGGTGCATTCTATGTGGGAAATAGGAGAGTGGTGGGTTTAGATAACTATTCAACAGCAGATGCAGATGGATTCCTTTTTGTAGCTCGTGCGCCCTATATTGGTGGCACATTCACTGTTCTTTACAATGAGCCATCCATACGTCCATCTCCTGTTTCTACTAATGCGTGGGGTATATTTGCAGTAGCATATAATCCTCTAGTTCCTGAACAAGTTGCTATTGTTATGGGAGAAACTAATGTAAATAAAAAAATTTATGTGGGAGCAAATACATCGTTTGTAGCAGGAGCAGATGTAGATATTGCATCTAATTTTAGGGGTGGTATGTCTTTTGGGCCAGATGAAAGTGGAGTAAATTGGTGGCTTTATACTAGATTTGTGGCATATGGATTAATTAGTCAAGATGGTTCTACTCTTGGAAGAGGGGGTGGAGTAGGGATTGACCCCCTTAACCAATTTGACCCTTGGAGAGAGCATGTTCGTGCGGGAGTAACAGGATTTACTTTTCAAAAACTACCCTTTGGTGATGCCTTAGTTATAGGTCATGATAGTATGAAAACTATCACACTAAGCACAGACCCAAATGTAAGAACACAGGGATTGGCAGTAGATACAACGGGGATGCTCATGATGGCTAGATATCAACCAGGGGATAAGGGGAAATCATTTGATGGAGGAGCAACATGGTCATTTCTGCCTAATCTTCCTCCTGGGTCGGAGTATGTGTTTGGATATGCTGGCAATGGAGGAACAAGTCCTACTACTTCTCGCTGGATTGCCGCATGGGGAGTGATACGATATTCTCCTGATGGTGGAAACTCTTGGATTAATAAGGAAGGTAATATTACTACGAT
>Ga0207684_10002017_pt1 | contig 20933 bp, 18 predicted proteins | sample KBSK5501metaG_FD_184342 | JGI IMG/M metagenome (GOLD analysis project Ga0207684, IMG submission 184342) | Corn, switchgrass and miscanthus rhizosphere microbial communities from Kellogg Biological Station, Michigan, USA - KBS K5-50-1 metaG... | ecosystem: Host-associated > Plants > Roots >...
CCGGCATCCGTTCTCTCACCGCCCATCGCTCGCCAAGACGGTCCGCAAGGATGGCGAACGCTCGCGTGGTGATGGGCCGGATACGGTGTTCGTGTCCGGTAGCGTTCTCTATCTGTAAGTGCAGGCGTTCGATTGTTAGATCGAGCATAGTTTTCCTCTTTCGTTACTGCTAGAGAGGGTCAGCTGAATCTTTTTACCTAAATCCTCGAAAGTTTGACAAAAGATATGATTCAAGCTAAAGTAGTAAAAATATAAATTGTACACTTTATCATCTGTGCAGCCAGCTCTGTAAGCTACAGACAGCTCCTACTCTAACAAGGATTTCTCCTCAGCCCTGTTAATCTGAACCGTGCATCACAAAGTCTCGTACGTGCCAATGCCGAAGTATAGGACACACTCACCTTTGTTCCATGCTCCCCCGTCCTAGAATGGTAGTTAATTTTTTTCATAGGAGGGTTAGGTACATGGACGCAAGCATGCGAACCAACATTTAAGGGGCCAATATGGAGTGCCTCCAATTTCTGCAATGGATTGAAAAAAACAGCGTAATGCATATTGGCATTCCCAGTGAATACCCTCGTCTCGGGATGGGGATCCCTTGTATATTTCGTCCCTGGAATTCGAGTACTAACATCCTCTCCAGGTAGCGCAGCGGCATTGTATCCAACCCCCTCGATCCTGTGAACGTGCCAGGGTCCCCCCTGATCAGTCAACCCAAGAACCGTTGAACCACCACCAACAGGAGTAGAAAAATCAGGGAGTTTAGTCTTATTGTTCTTGTAAGTGGCTGTAAGATTTCCAGTTGCCATGAGCCGATTACTTTCAGGAATCGGTGCCAGGGCAGGATTGTGATCAAGATCTGTACCATCGAATTTCACACTGATGTGCTCAATCCACGGTTGGTTCTCAGGGTCTGTGAACTCCTGCTCTATCAGCCCCGATGCTGGATCATTCTCTCGTCCAAAATATTGCTCCCTTCTGCTACGGTAACGGAGAAGTATAGACTCTGGAGTTGCAAACCTGCTTTTCTGAAAATTCATCCTGAGAGGAGACTGCACAACGGCCTGCGCTACGTGATCTGCCTCCTGTTCACTGGCGTCTGTCGTCTGACTGACCACTGATTTTCGTTGGTAAGCGTTTCCCTCCTGCTGCACCACATGCATCAACTCATGCGCCAGCAACTTCCTTCCCTCACTTGTCCCCGGCGCATACTCTCCCCCTCCAAACACTACATCCCGACCCACTGTATATGCCAGCGCATTCACTGCCTGCGCCGACTCGGCTGCCTGCGCATCCGTATGCACCCGCACCTGGCTAAAATCACGCCCCAAACGCGGCTCCATAAACGCTCGCGTCCCCGATTCCAATGGTTGCCCCGGCGAACGCAGCACATTATGCACAATGGGCGGAACTGTCGAAAGACCGGTTTGGCTCGGCGAGCGACGCTGCAAGGCTAACCGCTTACTTCGACATTCAGCGCATTCTCCATCCACACCAGGGGTCCCACCGCAGGCACACTTGCGTTGCAAGAGGAAAGTCCGCGTAGGTGTGAAGGATGGCGTTGATATTGCTAATGCTTTTGTCTGCGCTTCCAATTGTGTACTCATTAACTCACTCCTTCATGTACTATCTATCCTATTTGGATGCTTATTGCCATAGCTTCGTTTAATATTTATCCTACTTCAAGTACCGTGCTGTAGCCCAAAGTGCATGTACCTCTATGTAACCTCATGGCTTGATCCCCTTTGGGCAGCGTGATCTATCGGGCTTTAGTTTCTTGAGACCTTCGAGGCCCTTTTGTCCAGGACAAGCTCCGATGGCGACTTCGCCACGAGTGTCAGACTGCACCTTATTGTCTCTATATTTGGGGTAGCAATACAGGATCTCCTTGCTAAACCCATATGTGCATACCCCGAAGGTGTCCGCGATCTGCTGTAGGAATTCGAAATCAGTGCCTGAATGGCATGAGAAAAGTGTAATCTTAGCTCCCTTGGCAAAGCGGTTACGCAGCTTCAGATGGTTGATCTCATCGGCGAACTTCTCCAAGTTGTCGATGCTCAATCCGCTCGGAACCTCTAACTCGACTGAGCCAGTGCGAAAATCGACCTTGCCCGCGAACCCAAACAGATCGGGATTGGAATGGCCAATGAGGTTGAGTTCCTTGATGTTGCCTGGGTCCTGAATTTTGATCCAGCCCAGAAATCTTGAAAACCTCTCAATGCCCTTTCCAGCAAACCCCGCCACAAAACGAAAATCCTCAGAGGTAGGTTGCCAGTACTTGCCTTGGATTGCGGCCACCTCCTGTGCCGGACTAGGATAGTGGGGATAGCCATCGGCATAGATGGTTGCCCGGCGGATGAAACCCGGGGACGCGCCACTGTTCCCTTGGATCACATGTGTTAACTCGTGCGCCAGCAATCTTCTCCCTGCTGCCGTGCTTGGTGTGTATTGCCCTGCTCCGAAGACTATCTCACGCCCAACTGTGTAGGCCAATGCATTCAACGACTGTGCGGACTCGGCCGCCCGTGTCCCTGTATGTATCCTCACTTCGCTAAAATCGTACCGCAACCCTGATTCAGATCCTCTCGCAGCGACTGACTGTGGCATGCGCATCACTCCATCTGCCACCCGGTCAGCTTCCCGCTCGTATGGATCTCCGGATGGACTGACAGTCAGCGCGGTCTGAGCGGTCGTCGGCGCAACAGCATGCACCCGCACCTGGCTAAAATCATGTCCAAAACGCGGCTCCATAAACGCTCTTGTGCCCGAATCCAATGCCTGCCCCGGTGAGCGCAGTACATCATGCACAATGGGCGGAACTGTGGAAAGTCCAGGTTGGTTGGTCGAGCGACGCTGCAAGGCTAAGCGCTTTCTGTGGCATTCAGCACATTCTCCATCCACACCAGGAGTCCCACCGCAAGCACACTTGCGCTGCAGGAGGCTGGTCCGAACAGGTGTGAAGGATCGTATCTGCGATGGCGCAGCTTTCGCCTGCAATTGCATACTCTGCGAGATCATACCCAACCTCCAATCTCAGCCTCGTTCAGAGGCTTCTCCAGCTTAGCAAATTCGCTACGTGCGGCGCGCAGCAGATGTACCATGCGTACTGGCTCTCCCATGGCAGCTGCTAAAAACGCGGCATTCAGTGTGATGTTACGGATGCTACCGCCTGTTACGTTTAACCTGGCGAGCTTAGCTATATCCAGGCCTTGGGTGGGAGTATTGGGCGGGAAGATGCGCTGCCAAATCTCGGCCCGTTGCTTTGTATCAGGGAATGGGAAGTTGACTACGAAGCGGATACGGCGTAGGAAGGCTGGATCAAGTGCTCCCTTCATGTTTGTCGCCAGCACAGCCAATCCGCGATAGGACTCCATGCGCTGCAACAGGTAGTTGATTTCGATGTTCGCGTAACGGTCGTGACTGTCTTTGACCTCGCTACGCTTGCCGAAGAGGGCGTCGGCTTCGTCGAAGAAGAGGATTGCTCCGCCGTCTTCGGCGGCATCGAAGACACGCCGCAAGTTCTTTTCCGTTTCGCCGATGTATTTGCTGATAACGCTGGAGAGGTCAATGCGGTAGAGGTCCAGCCGCAGCGTGTTAGCGAGCACCTCAGCAGCCATTGTTTTCCCGGTACCACTGGCTCCAGCAAACAGTGCGCTGATACCCAGACCACGATTGCTCGCGGCTCCGAACCCCCAGTTCTCATAGACTGTCGCCTTATACGCGACGTGTGCGGCAATTTCCCGCAGTAATCCGCGCTCGCTCTCCGGCAGTACCAGGTTATCCCATGTTGCAAGCGGTTCAATGCGCTGGGCGAGATCGGCCAACCGTGGTCGAGCCTGCGCCCGGCTCGCATTCCAAAGTTCCTTTGCCAGGGCTTCTCCACTGACCCCGGATGCTCGCGCCTCTTGTGCTGAGGAGTGAATGGCCGCTGTGCTCAAGTTGAACTGTGATACCAACTCTTGAATGTGCCCGTTCAGGTTTGCTACCTCGTGCCCGAGCAACCTTCGCCATATTGCTCGCTGCTCCTCCCCTGTCGGCTTGCCAATCTCAAGCGTAAATGTCGGGCGGCGCATTGGTTGCCAACGCTCACGTGTGCTCAGGAACAACGGACCATTTACGCGCTCGAGTAGGCGCGTCACCGCCTTGACGCCCCGTGTGTCGGCGGGATCGATACTCTCAGTCTCCACGTAAAGAGCGCTCGATGTGAGCACCACTTCTCGTTCCCACAGCCGCACCAGTCCCGCAAGCTCGCTGGAATTCAGGGGGATTGAATCTGCAGACAGCGAGAAGAGGTGCATCCCAAGCTCAGCGCAACAAGCGGCAGCGATTGTTCGGTTGCTCGTCTCATCATTTCCGCAGAGCTGGATAAGAGGCAGTGGCCCATCGGTGTTCACCCAGATTGCCTGAATCCGCTCGACAAGAGCCATGTGGGACGGAACGAGTTCATCACCAGCTTGTATCGGCTCGATCAGCCCAATGAGACGTTCATCTAGATGCTGGACTCCAGTAAGGAAGTGCAGGATGCGCTCGTCAATATGCAAAGTACTTGTCATCAACAACGTTCCAGCTGGGTTGACGACCTCGATCAAGCGCCAGCGCCGTAGCGGTGCGTCAGGGGCTAGCGCACTCATATGCGGCTCATTAAGCGCAGCGAGGGCAAGGCTGAACGTTGGATATGGGCGGGCCGGATCACCCTGCGCATCGGCGCAGAGGGCGGCAAAAGAGGTGTTCAGCTCCATCCCTGTGCAGAGCAGGATAATGTCACGCTCAAAAGGCGATAGGCCGAAGGTTGTACAGAGTATCTCCAGAGCTGAGGGTACGAGTCTCTGGTCTATTTCTTCACCTGGAGGCTGAACCTCAGGAGTCGCCTCTGCCAATATGGTATTGTTTTTCATGCATGCTGCGTGCCATTCCAGGGTAGCACGCACATTGGCCAAAGCTGTGGTCAAGTAACGCTGGTTCATGTCAACCCAGGTTTCTTCATTTACCGTCATTTGCCTACACCTCCAGGTCGATACTGCGTGACAAATGACCATCGACATTTACAGCAATACTGTGCGAACCCAGGCTCAGCAGGCGACTCAGTTTATAGACCAACTGGGTCGGATTTGTGTTCGGGCCTGTTACGTAGGTCACCCCATCGATCACCAGTCTGACGTCCGCACCTGCGAGCCGATCGCCATTGATGGTCAGTTGATGGACAGATCCTACGACTGTCAACCCGATTGGACTATTCACCAGCGGTATCACTTCGAGCGTGCGCGAGTTAGAGGCGCTGCTGGCAGCATCATTGAGCACAAAGCGAACAGTATAGACGCCATTTGGTAAGTTGGCGGGGATTGTCACGGTGGCTTGCGTATCACTGCCACCAGCATCAAAAGTCGTGACGGTGGAACTTGCGGCCGGTGCATCGAAGCGCACAGCCTGTGGAGTCGTAGTGAACCCGTTACCCTTCAAGATGAGCTTCAGATCGTTTGGTCCATGTGCCGGGTCGAGTGCTGTGCGGATCGGTGTCACGCCGTTCAGCCATGGGCTGACAGTGAACTGCAAAGGTGTACTCGTTCGCTTATTCAACGTTATGCGCACGTCCGCTTGTGGACCAGCATCCAGGTCGGTAGGTAGTACTACAGTCAATGCCTGGTCGGTCGGTGCTGGCGTGTTTTTGATCACCACTTGCTGACCCCCTACCTGTACGATCGTGGGTTGGCCTGGAAAGCTGAAGCCAAAGCCACTGATCTGCAAGTCGTTTGGCGTGATTGTGTTGCCAACGATATGCACCAGGGCCCCACTCGTAGGAGACAGTGCGGTCAGACGTGGTGCATCGAGCGTGATCACCGACACACCGGTGGACATAACGAGCCCGCCGCCGACAGGTGGGGGCGGTGTTGGAGTCAATTCGACCAGCGATACCTCATAGGCAACCGACAAGCGATAGGGTTGATTAATCGTCGCCCAAATTTTCGACAGCTCCTCCAGGCTAGTTGGCGTCAGGTGTATTTTGATTTGCTCATAGCTATTGCGCAGGAAATCTGGCAATACAGTATCAGCGTCAAAGCCTGGTACATGGACATCATTCAGAACCGGGTTTTCCTGTAAGGTGAGCATTGCCACGCCGAGCATGGTGTGGGAGTCGTCACCGAACCCGAAGCTTGTGTCATCTGGTTTCTTGCCAAGCGGTGTGAGCAGGTAAAAGAGTTGCAAGCCCAGGGCCGGTTGATTTGATGGGGGAGTGGCGCGGTCTCCGGGCCAGGGGCGGTTCTTCGTAAATGGGCTTTCGGTCACACGGTACAAATACAAGTTGACGCCGGATACCTCTGGCAGGGTATCTCCCGGTGGCAGGAGCGTTACCTCCGCACTGGTACTGATTAGAGCTAGCTGATTATGTAGTAGTGTTCGCAGTCCCCGTGTGACCTCATATATGGCATTATAACTCATGACTCTTCAGTAGCTCCATTCGTGTCACAGTTTCAGTCGGAAACGATCTAGATAGTGCTGTTCCAGAGTATCGGTCACAGCAAAGCGGCTCATAGAGGGCACTTGTCTGGAGGGGGGCGCAGGCAGTCGGTTGTGTACTCGTACGTCTACCTGGCCGATTGTGAGCTTGACCTGGCGTGAAGTAGGATTAGTAGCTGGCATTGGCGGTACATTCACCTGGGCAGGTGGCCTCGGTGGTGTAGCCATCTGCTTTGGTGCTGCTTGTACGGCTGGCATACTATGTTCCCGCTCATAGCGTACTTTATCAGTGAGCGGCAATGGGGTTGATTGGACGGCCTGGTTGACCAGCTTAACCTCGTGAACAGAAGCTTTGGGTAGCCTATCACCGCTCTCGACCGGTGCTGGTGGTAGAGACCTCTGAGTAGTAACTTGCCCTTTACCAGTCGGCTCCTTGCTCTCGACTGCTACTCGTGGTAGAGATCCACCAGCAGTAACTGGCCCTTTGTTGTGAGCAAAAGGCGATGGGGTAGTAGATAGGGACATGGTAGCACTTGTTGAAAACACTGACGATGTACTTTTGCCCGGATGGGCTGTTTGTTCCTCATGCAACTGTGGTAGCTCAGGATGTGCTGTATTAACAGGGCGAGGTATCCTGGGAGCCCGGATGACCGGTGTAGTGTCAATCGTGAGAGGAACTTGATCCTGCAATGATGTACTTTCACGGCCACCTGGAGGTACCGGCTTATTTAGCGTAACAGTCGTTATCGGTAGCGCTGGCACTACTTGTTCCTCTTTTATGTCACGCTGAATGAGCTGTGCTTCACCTTGTTCTGTAGTAGTAAGAGCTGTGAAGCTGGGCTGAATATGCTTGAGCGATAATGGTGGCCCAGCAACCGGTGGTTTTGCTGCGATACTCGTACGCATGCCAGCGGCAGCGACTCGCGCCAGGTAATTAGGCATTAAGAGTCCTCCCAACGATCAATCTTGTCTTAGTGCGTCGCTTAGGAGCCTGAGATAGGCCCGCCTCCGCTCACGCGTCAAACTCAGAATATCCGCTTCACTCCAGTGATAGTGGAATGCCAGAAAGTGAACCTCGCGCAGCAACTGGTCACCATTAACACTCATCTCTTTGAGAAAAAATGCCGTCGTATCAAACGGTTCCACGAATGCGTGACTACATTCTGGACATGTGAGATCAAGTTCGAGATCAATCTTCGGCGCGAGTTGTTCCATCGCGTTAATTACCGCAATCCGCTCCTCGGCTGAGAGCGGCTCACCGCCATCGTCCACCAAACAATGGATCAGTAATACGTCGACTGCACTATCTGCATCCAGCCCCAGAATGTCTTCCTGATCTGCACCTGTCGGTAAGCGAAAACGTACTGTCCGACCTGCTCCCTCTCCTGGATTGAACTCAAGTGTGTAGGTCATCGCCGTCTGTGGATGTCTATCGATCTGCACGTCGCTAGCTTTGAAATCTGCATCCATCTTGGCACTACAGGCAGGGCACACAACTACGGCGCTGATTTTTTCACCGAGCGTCATACGCCGCAGTTGCAACATCAAGAAGTCTCGGTCCCCAACAAGTATGCGTCGCACTAACTCCTGACTTCGTGTCACATCGTCCAGGCGCACCAGGCAGGCACTCAGCAATCGTGTAACCGCCGGAGCACTGGGTGTGCCGCGATGTCGAGCAAGCCACTCTTCCTCGTAACCGGTCAGGGGCCGTAACTCGGCCTCGCTCAGCCGACGATCTTCCGACAGCATAAGTCCACCTGGCAGCATAAAGACGCTTTCGGATAATAGCTCGTTCCACATCGCTAACCAAGCCGTGCAGGACCCTGGCTCGGATCCTCATTTACACCAGGCTCGCGTGTAAACCACTCATACTCCAGTTTGATGGTAGTGATAGCAACAGCATTCGCCCCCGCATCCAGGTCTGGCAATGCCTGGTATTCTGATACCCAGCAACGATACAGGTCGTACGCCAATACCTTTTGCCCAGCTTCGTTGAAGACGTCAACGGTCACGTTCTTACGGAACTCTCCTAAGTTGGTAATACTGTGACTGGCGAAGTCATTAACCAGGTTGGCCCAATCCTCGAAAGAGGTGTCATAGGTGACACCCGCTTCCAAAGTTACCGCCTGATACGTCGACTTCCCGGGCAGCTTGCGGCTGGTGATATTCTCGCCGGCCTCGCGAAATTCCACCATCTCGGTTGTCCGCTTGAGTGCTCCCATTTTACTTAGCCCGGCTACATACTGGTTGTCCCACTTGACCTTGAAACGGAAGGTGCGGTAAGGATCAAAGCGATTGGTGCTGGGATTCAAGCGTGCCATAAAGCTGTTTCTCCTTATCTTTAAACTGCAGGTTGATTAACAATCTGGCTCAGTCTCAGAACGACGAACTCGGCGGGTTTAAGCGGTGCAAAACCGACCAGGATGTTGACCACGCCGTTATCAATATCCTGCTGTGTGGTGGTGGTACTATCGCATTTGACGAAGAAAGCATCAGCGGGCTTGCTGCCCTGGAAGGCACCGGCACGGAACTGTGTCAGCATAAAGGCGCCAATATTGAGCCGCAAGCTGGCCCAGAGCGACTCGTCATTGGGCTCGAAGACGGCCCACTGTATGCCATAGTAGATGCTGACACGTATGAAGATAGCCATACGTCGCACCGGAATATAGCGCCAGGCGGGATCACTCCCGATGGTACGCGTTCCCCATACGACGATACCACTCCCTGGCACCGTACGTATGACATTGACATTGACCGGGTTGAGTTGGTCCTGTTCGGTATCGCTGACGTAGGTAACCGGGGACAGAGCACCGAAGACACCAGCCTCGGCACCGGCCGGTGCCTTGAAGACGCCTCGTGAGTTGTCGATTCGTGCATAGATGCCAGCTACGAATCCCGATGGCGGCAGCAGTATCCGGGGGTTACGGCCTATCCCGATTGGATCCGCCGACCAGATCCACGGGTAATAAATAGCGCCAAACTGTCCTGCGGTTTTATCCAGGGGCGTGCCGCCAAAGCCAGTCGTCGCGAAACTCACAGCGTCGCTTATCTTAAACACGTCCGGGGTTGCATCGTCGCGGCGGGCGTTGTTGATGTCAAGCGTGCCCACATCAGCTATAAAAAAACAATCCTGCAGTTGTCGATCGAAGCAGTACTCCATGCCAGCATTGACGACATTAGGGTCACCTTGACCGGGGATAGCGATTAAGTTGACGTCGGTAATTTTGTCCAGTGCAAACAGGCCCCTGCCGGTTACTGTGTTGTCTGCTGCTGCATTGCCAATGTAGTCGCCAGGGACAACAGCGGCACCATCACCGCCGCCTGCTAGATTAGTCGGGATCGGCTTCTTCGTCGTCGGGTCTATTGCGGAGAGCGTTGGCCTGGCAGTGATGTCGGCTGTAATTGTGATGTACTCAGAGCGGCTGTTGATCACTGTACGCCCATAGGCGGGGTCAGTGCTACTGAAGGTGATGTTGTCGTATGTTTCGACCGCCGTCCCGTCATAAATCACTATCAGCTTAAACTTGTTGGTGGTGTCACCATCCGAGCTATCTGTGATCACCACGCCGATATCCTCGCCCCATTTGCCTTCATTTACAGCTGAGATCTGAAGAGACCCTCCCACCGCGCTACTACTCGCTGTGGCACCAGCGCCAGCTATGCGCACAATGTAGAGCCTGATCCCACCATTGTCGAAAAAGTTCTGCACCGCATAGGTCAAGAAGCTATCTGTGCGGTAGCCGCCAAATTGGCGCAGATAGTCTGTGAAGCTAGTAACCAGTACTGGTTGTGCTATACGACCAGTTGGTGGATTGGGATGACCTGGCAGTGGTCCTTTGGTCGTCACTCCAATAAAAGCTGCCGTTGAGGTGCTCACCGCCTGGATAGGGCGCACCGTTGACGGCACTTCTTGAACGTAGACGCCTGGATGCAGAAGCTCTGGCATTTTACCTCCCTACAGCGCCACCGACAGATGGCGACAAGCAATAAGGCTTGTATCAACTCTATTAACAAAACCAATGCTTGCCAGCACTAAATGTGGCAAGAACGACAAACGAACGAGCGATGAGAGAATGGCTTTCTCTTGTAAACTTGTAAATATGTGGCGGCGCAGCTGGCGTTTACTTTTCTGATACCTCTGAGGTTCAATACTCCTGAGTTCCTCCATGTAAGAGGCAGGCTTCTACAAACGTTCGCAACTTTGGGCCTCCTTGTATGTAGGCTTCACCTCCACTTGCGAGGTGGCGAATAAAGCAGCGCGTTACCGACGCTTTCGCGTCTATTGAGATACGTAGAAGAAAACTACCGCTGTTCAGATGCACTTCTTCTCCCGTCGCAACATTCACCGCTCGTAACTGGGTGGCATTCGTTTGTGAGTCAGACCAGCACCAGACGATGACGGAGAGTTCTTCATTCTCCATCATATCTTTGCCCGCGTCGTGCGATATGCATTGCGAACAAGATGATACGGTGTACCATTTCCTTAACCTTAGCCCTCCTGTACGTTCTCCAGTGTCCTCCGTCCAACTGTATCATGAGGGGCTAAATTTTTGCTGAACTTTGGCTAAATTTTTGCTTCATTATCACGGGAGGGATCGCTTTTGAGCATCATCTGAACTACATGCACTGTTTCAGGCAATGGTTGCGCAGCCAGTTCCTCACGGAGGATGCGTTCACAGAGTTGATACTGCTGCAGTGCCTCGCTGCGGCGGCCCTGAGTAGCATAGATCTGAATGAGTTGCCGGTAGGCCAGTTCGTCGCAGTGGTCCTCCCTGAGTACTGCAGTAGCCCAATTCTCGGCATCTTCGTAACTTTTCACCTTCAGATTGTGGTCGGTAAGTGTTCTACACATGTCAATGTAGACCCGGCGCAAATGCTCTCGCTGAAGAAATGACCAGTCGGTATATTTATCCTCTGGTAAAAAGGGACCGGTGTACAGGTGGCAGGCTTTCTCATAGAGAACTGCTCTCTCCTCGCTTGTCTGCCGCCCCGTCTGGTAATAGTACAGAAACTCATCTATATCAGTTTGTACCAGGATCGCTGTATTGAGATAGTAGGTTCGATTTTTGCACACGATGTACCCATAGCCCGGCTCACAGCTATAGCCATGATTGAGTGAGCGGCGGAGGGCACAGATGGCAGTGTGCAACCTGGGTTGCGCCATTTCCGGATCATCTTCCGGCCATAGCAATGTCATGAGCGTATCACTTGTTGCACAGCGGTTCGGCTGAGCTACCAAATAGCGCAGGATGGCCTGCCCCTGGCGATTTGAGCAGAGAACGACAGGTGTACCCAGCCGTTGAACCTCAAAATGTCCGAAGCAGGTGATGTAAAGGGCAGGAAGAGTGGTACTGTCTTCAAAGCCCGACGGTGCTAAAGATTGATTACCCCTAATGTCATCAGCAGTTCTTTGCGATAACGGCGTTGACAACTGATTACTGTTAAGGTCTTCAGGCGATGGTTGAAGTACATACAACCGCTGGTTATTCCTGGTATTGCGCTGTAGTCTGTCAACATTAGGAGTCACCTTATTTGTCTCTTCCAGCACAAGTGGTAGAAGGTTTTCGAGAGCAGCTAACTGCACTTGCTGCTCGGCATCCGCTCTTGCAAAGTGCCTGCTCGCCTGAAGCAGTTCTTCCTGAGCCTTTGAGTATGTTTTATGACTCTGTGTGAATGCATCCAGCACTGCAACAAGATGCGCCTGATCGGGTGAGAGTCTTTCGCGGGCAAGTGCGAAAAAGGCTACTCCCTCAGAATAGCGTCCTTGCCGAATACAGAGAAATCCAGATTCGAGCAAACGGCCAGGGGAGGAGACCTCAGGCGCACCAAAGAGAGTATCCCGTTGTGGTGAAAGTGGTGAATCCATCTATCCCTCCACGATAGGCACAGAGATCGAAAGATGATGGCAAGGTCCTCGCTCAAGTGCGCTCAAACACGAATCATTTCCCAACGTTAAGCGGCCACAAGTTACCAAGTAGACAATAGGCTTGTGACCTTGTTCGTTCTAAGTCTTCTCAGCTATCTTCAGCCTGAAGAGGCCTGCTTCTTCCCTCATGGGAAGGAAGTACATCAGACCCTTTCACCCGCCCGCATCCTCGGCCATCTAGGCTCTTTTTGTCTTGAATAGCGAGCCCATCGGATACTCTTCTGCGCCGATTCACCATGCAGTTCTGGGGCAAGGTAGTATCCCTGTTCCTCGATAGGTTTGTCGATTTCTACCTGGACACGGTGTGCGTTTGCCCAAGCGTCCTGCCGAGTGCCAGTTACTTGCCAGGAAATTTTCATCCCTGCCTTGCCTCCTGCGATCGTGAAACGATGGTCATGGATTTCCTGGGCGATGTACACCGGAGTGTAGCTCCCAATACAGGTGAGTTGATAGCGGAAATCCGTGTTGAGGGCCTCGAACCAGTCTGGAAGTTCTACCTCTGCTTCTCCCTGGGCATTGAGAACGGCAATCCCGTCGTAGATGTTCTTCATATCGGGTGACTCGACGAAGGAGTGGGACAGGTATTTCTTGGCAGGATCAAGCGGATGATCAATCTGGAAGCCGCCCCCCTGTTTATGTATCGTGTTGTGGAAGAAAACCTCGCCGTAAAAGTCGCCAGCAAGGCCTCTTGTACCGAGGTAGGCGGCATTCCCTGCCGAGAGGTTCTGTGCGTACACACCAATATCGCTACCTACACTGTATACTCCATAAGCACCCAGGGTTTGGACACCGTCGCTGGAGTCGCTCCGAGCGGCGACGCCGATGCCGCTAATGCTGTCGCCGAGGATGCCGACGCCGCCGTCGCACCGACCCTCGACACCAGTGCCATTGCTGAGGCTCCTGCCGACGACGCCGGTGCCAGGGAAGGGGCTACTACTGCCACCGATGTCGATGCCGACGACGCCTGCGCTGGGGCCAAAACCGCCGGTAAAGGTGCTGCCTTTGCTCGTGCCGACAACGCCCGGGTTAGGACCGCCCTCAGCAAAGATTGCGGCGGCTGGGAAGCTGAAGGGAAACATACCAGGGCTGGCTCCCCCGCCAACCGCGTGCATGCCGCTGCCGCTGCTGCTCTGGGCGGAGACGGCGGTCCCGCTGTCACTAGAGGCATCGACACCGTCTGCACCCTGGATGCCTATGGCACTCACAGCAGGTATACCAAGTGTGGCACTGCCAAAGTTACCTGGAGGTGGCGGTACTGGGTTGAAGGGCGTTATCTGCTGGGGTGAGGGTAATTGGCCTGCTTGTAAGGTTGCCAGTTTTTCCTGCAGGTCTGCATTCGCCTGCTCCACCTTGGCCACCCTGATGGCAAGCTCTTGCAGGGCTGACTCATCTTGTGTCGTGCTCATCGGTTTCTCCTTTCGATCGAGGCACAAGACCCTTGCTACAGAAAGGCCATCCATGGCTATGATGTAGGGCGTAGCTACTATCCAGACAACCACTACGCCCTTGTCGGTGTAAGCGCACTACTACTGCGCTTCAGTTGAAGCAACGTAGAAAAGGTACTGCGCACTATACTCCACCAGTATCTTTGTTCCATCCTGCTTCTGGTCACAGCTGCTTGTAGAAGCTTTACCACCATCCGTATACAATCGTTGAATGAAAGTGACCTTGCTAAACAGGCCATTCCCTGTGGTCGGTTTGGCAGGGAGCAGGAGCCAGTCAACGCCATCAGGGTCTGGAGCTACTACATGTTTCGCGTTTGCGGCATCACCCACGACAATGCTTCCGTCTTTTGTGGCTTGCCAGGAGGGTCCTGCGAAGTGGATAGCAACCAGGTCCCCTTCGTCCCGGTCACTTTCTAGTAGGATCGCATGCGGTGTGGCGTGCGTGGTATCTGGACAGGTATAGATTTGAACACCCTTGCCATGTGCTCGCAGGAGTAAGACATTTCCTGCCGGTACCTTGAGAGCGTCGGGGATATGCCGGGGTTCGGTAACAGATTCTTGAGGATTCTCAGACATGGTTTTCCTCCTTTGTTCTGAGTGTGACTCATTGCCAATGCGATAAGCAGATTTTCAGTAGAATACTCAGTCGACAGTGACCGCGAAGGTTGCTTTGATTCCCTCGCGGCCTCACTTTGATGGCTTGATCCCGTGTGACGTTCTTTTCACCTGAATGGCAGAGGGAATGATGGTGCCGATGTGGGTCTGAAGTATTTCCTTTCTCGTGTGGCCATGTAGAGGCACCGAACTGTGCAGCAGTGTCAGGGCCATTCGCTTGTGTACTCAGTGAGCGTAGGGACGTTCTCGGTAAGACTAACGATGCGCTGATACCAGGCCTTTCGCTCCGGGTTGTTTGTGAGCGCCTGTGCGGCCTCCTGAGTCTCGAAGCGCATGATGGCGATGAACTCGCGGGAGTCCTTGACGTTCCTGAGCAGTTCCCCCGAAAGGTAGCCCTTGGCCCCGGGTTGCCGATTACGCTGCCAGTCTTCATGGAGGGCAATAATCGCGTCCTCTTCACCGGCCTTGGCTCTGTACATGGAAACGGTGACAAACATGTTCGCTTTCCTTTCCTCTGCCTGGAACTCAGGCTGATGACCCCATATCCTGAGGACGCATACACGCGCGTCATCTTGTGCTAGCGCAAGTATACCCGCGAAAGGTGACCATTGACATCGGAGAAATCTCCTTTTTTTGGAGGGAGCGCCTCATCCAGGAAATCGCGCTCCTGATAGGGAGAAACCTCCCTGGTCAGCCAGGCCGCGGTCTCATAGGGAAAGGAGAAGGATTCAGATGAGGGAAAAACCTCCCTGGTGAGAGGACCATAATTAACGAGGTGCTGATCAGGCCAGTCCGTGGCGGATCGCAAAAGCGGTTGCCGCTGCCCGGTTTTCACTCATGGTCTTATTGAAGATGTGGGTGAGGTAATTGGTCACGGTTTTCTCACTGAGCCCCAGGGCATGCGCGATCTGGCGATTGCTCTTGCCCTGGGCAACCAGATTGAGCACTGCCGCCTCACGCCGGGTCAGACCTGCTGGAAGCACTGGAGGGGCTAGGCGCTTAGAGTGAAAGGAAAGCGTACGCAATCGGCTAAGGACCTGTTGGGCTGAATGGGACATCCCTAGTTCTTCAAACAGGGCCAGAGCCTGCTTGAGCAAATCCTCAGCCCGCCTGGTATTTCCTTGACCGCCCTGTGCGAGCTCAAGGTTGGCTCTTCCCAGAAGGGTGCGCGCGAATTCAGGACGCAGTCCCTCACCCTGTGCGAGCGCCTGGGCGGCGCTCAGGTGCATCCTTGCCGTCTCCCAATCGTCACGCTCTCTGGCGAGCAGTCCCAGGACACGATCAACGAGAAACCAGTAGTGCTGGCCGCGAAAGGCCAGCAGACGCGGATAGAGGAGGGCCGCGCGTTCCTGATCTCCCAGAGCGAGCGCTGTCAGAGCGAGACAGATCAGGAGCGGCGCCGTCGGCAGGATCCTCTCTGGCAGCCGATCCAGGTGGGTCTCCACGCTTGCTATAGAGGCCAGTGCCTCCTCCCGCTTGCCCATCGTCGCCTGCACGAGGCCAAGCAGACCGGGATAGAACATGAGCATCCCCAGGCCCATGTGCCGATCCTGCTCGGCCATAGATAGGGCCGCCTGCAACTCGCGTTCTGCAAGTGGGTACGCTTCCTGCTGGTAGGCCAGAAAGCCGTGGATCTGGTGGAGGAAGGCAGCAAGCATGGGGCTGGGTAGGTGGTCGACAAGGGGATGTGCTCGCTCGATCATCTGCTCTGCATCGCTCCATCTGCCCTGTGAAGCGTGGAGCAGGGCCAGCCAGGTATAGGTGGTACGCAAGTGGTGCGGTTGCCGGAAGCGCTCAATGAGCGCGAGGCGCTGAGCACTGACCTCATGCGAACGCCTCAGGTCTGCCATCCAGTAGGAGGCCACCGCCAGGTTCAGACAGCACTCTAGGGCCTCCGACAGATCGCCATGCGCCTCCGTGTGCACAAGGACCTGCTCGAGAAACTGCACGGCTGCACTGAGATCCTCTCCCTGCAGGGAGAGATTCTCTGCCATAATGCGACGCGCTCGCTCCTCCAATCGCGTGTCTCCCAGAAGCTTCGTTATCTCTAATGCCTGCTGGGCACAGGCCATCCCTTCCTCTTGCTGCCCCATGTAGATCGTGAGCAGAAGGGAGAGGTCGGTCAGGATATCCACCGCCTGCGCACACGGGCGATCACCCAGCAGCGCCAGTCCCTGTTCGAACGCTGTTCGCGCTGCCGCTCGTTTATCCTGTCGCCAGTAGGCTCTTCCCAATCCGTGAACGGCCTGCGCAAGCGCTTCCCGGTCACCCTCAGGTCGCAGCCAGTCCTGTGCGGTGGTATAGGCGCGCTCGGCTTCCTCCTCCTGGCCTGCCAGCAGGGCCGCTTCACCTAGCCTGAGCAGCACATCACCTCGTCGTCTGTCCTCTTCACTCAGCAGGTCCAGGGCCGTCCGATAATGGGAGATGGCCTCTTCAGCCACTGCCGTTTGCAGTGCGTGTGTTGCGGCCCGGAGCGAGTAATCGACGCCTCGGGCTTGGTCGCTACTGCGTGCAAAGTGGAAGGCCACCGCAGCAAGTTGGTGCACATGCATGGTCTGCTCTTGCCCATACTGGGCCTCAAGCAGGCCACCAATGAGCCAATGCAGGCGTCGACGCCGAGAGGTGCTGACTTCCGCATAGAGGCACTCACGAATTTTGTCGTGGGTGAACGTGAAGCTTCCTGCCTGATCGATTCGGACGAGCCGAGCATGTACAGCCTCAAGCAAACTCGCCTCAATCGCTTCCACCTCTTGCTCCTGCACCGCGGCAAGCAGTGAGAGATCAAAGGTGCGTCCAATGATGGCCGCCACCCGCAGGTGATCAATGCTCTCTGTGGAGAGGCGTTCAAAGCGTTGCCGTAGGGCACCAACAATGCTTGGGGGCAGGGCATGATCGAGTGGGGTAACAGCCATCCACTGGTTATGCTCGTGCACCAGGGCACCCGCCTCAATCCACCCGTCTAAGAGTTCTTCGGCAAAGAAAGGATTGCCCTCGCTGTGGGTATGCAGGAGGTCGTTCACAGCTGGCTGGAGAGCCCCGCTCAGTTTGCTCTCAGCCAGCATGCCGGTCTCTCCGGCCGAGAGCGGACCGATGGTCACAGTCGTAAGTACGCGCTGACGAGAGAGTTCGGTAAGGGTACGGGCAAGCGCGTAATGCTGGGCCACCTCGCTCTCCCTGTAGGCACCCACCACGAGGAGATGCGCATTGGGCTGATGGCGTGCAACGTGACAGAGCAGGTCGAGGCTTGCGCTATCTGCCCATTGTAGATCATCCAAGGTCAGGACCAGTGCTTGTGGTGCACCAATAGTTTCAAGGAACATCCCAATCGCTTCATACAGCCGGAAGCGGGCTTGTTCGGGAGGCAAGGGAGCAGACGCGGGAAGCTCACCCAGACGGGTGATCAGCTCTGGCAAGAGCGTGGCAAGCACCTGCGGTGCTGCAGCAACCTGTGTACGCAACTGGTCCAGGGGGGTCTTCTGAATGTAGCGGCCAAGAGCCTCCACGAATGGCAGATAGGGTGGCATACCCTCTGCTTCAGATGCGCCCCCTCGTAGGATGATGGCCCCATCCTGAGCGGCCCGCCTGGCAATTTCGTCCAGGAGACGCGTCTTGCCTATTCCAGGGTCTCCTGCCAGGAGAACCACATGAGCCTGTCCGTGCCTGGTGGCTTCGTACTGGTCCGTGACCAATGTCAACTCCCGCTGTCTGCCGACGATGGCAGCAGGTGGTGCAAGAGGCGATATCGAGGGCCCAGAATGCGCTCGCTGTGGTTTCTCATCCCTGGCTGTCATTGGAATATTCTCGTGCCCAATCGCTTTTATAAATTATCTCTACGTCGTCATCTTACTCAGTACAGCAGGCAAAAAGACCTATTAGGTCCTGGAACAGGCTCCAGATTATATTTCCTGCAACTATTTCTACATTACGCGTCGTTGGCTTGAACTCTTCTCTAGAATAGACGCAGGAACGGGTGCGTTTTAGAGTCCGCACTTTATTGATGGTGGAAAGTCCTGGGCATATTTGGTCAAGTTCTTTTGGAGCCAGGACCTGATTCAGGCCATTTTCGAAGCGATACAGTTCGCGAGGTGGTAGAGGAAGATCGTGGCGGTTAGTTTACATTGCTCGATTACAGAGAATTCATCAGAACGAACGCGTTTGATCCGACCATCGAGCAGTACACCAATGAGTTCACCATTGACCTCCCTTACCCAACGGCGTTTACCCCCGACTTGATCAGACACGCGCTCAAGGGACTGCATGCTATCTACCGCGAGGGATACCAGTACAAGAAAGCCGGAGTGGCACTGGGCCGTATTACACCCCTACCCGTTGTGCAACCGGACCTGTTTGGCGAGGTGTCGCTCGTTGAACACTATCGAGAGATGCAGCTGATGGCGGTAGTCGATGCAGTCAATCGCATCTTTGGGAGAGAGACCCTGGTCTTCGCGGTCCAGGGGTGGACACGCAGCTGGCGCATGCGCCAGGAACGACTTTCTCAGCGGTTTACGACGCGGTGGGAGGAACTCCTGACGATTTGAACCGGGCAGTGATGCGCAGGCAAGCCCTCGATGATGCCAAACGGTGCAACTGCCGCGATCTTCACTGATGTACCACCTGGAGTTCTCATTTCTGTCTCATGAAAAAGAATAGGTTTTGGGGACCATTCCCTGAACCTGGAAAGCAGCCAAGAACACATGGATACGGGCAGGCCGACGACAAGCAACACAGCGCCTGGCAGAATCACGATTTGCAGTACGAAAAAACAGACCCACGAGCATCCCAGCTCGTTCGAGGTGCACGTTGAGGTCGAGCAGGATCGTCATCAGGTGGCATGGACCATGACCATGGTGCCGGGGACGCGGGTCCCTATTCGGCTGGATTCTGACCAGCAAGTGGTCCTGATCGCAGACGCACAGGAGTTGTTGATTGATAGCAGTGGCTTGGAGAGAGCGTTTCTCATCCAGGTGCAGCAAACAGCTCCCTATGGAGCGGAGTGAGCAGAAGCACACGAGCAGCCATCAAGACCAGAGACAGAACAGAGCGGCACATGTGCCGCCGGAAAGGAGAAGTCATGTCCTCAGAGGAAGTCTCACAGAGCACGGGAAGTACCTATCGCTACCTCCACCTTTCACCGGAAGAACTGGCCCAGTTATCACCGGATGAACGACTGCAAGCCTGCCTGGAGGTGCGTCGACTGCTCGACAGCATCATGGGCGTACTCTATACGCCGGACTCGACCCTCATCGACCGCGCGGTGACAATCGACCTGCTTTACACCGAGGCAGAACGCCTCTCACGGCGACAGGGGGCAGGCGAGGATCCGCCAGTGACCTACGCGATCAAGACGGTGAGTGAACGGCTTGGGATACGCCCGGCTGCCGTGCGCCAGGCCTACGAGCACCTAGACGCGCTGGGTGGCATCCATATCCTGGCCCGGCAGTTTCCAGGCGGACGCCAGCAGCGGCAACTGCCGCTCGATACGACAGGAGCCGGCGAGAGCTGATCCCCCATGCGCTCTGCAGAGAAGCCATGAGAGCGCAGATCTGCGTGCGCTGGCTGCTGCTTGATCCGGCATCCAGACATTATTATCAGGCCTCTCGCATCACAGCGGAATGGGTTAGCATGGTAAGAAAATGAAGTGGCTTGGGGAGCGGACCGACAGAGCGCGTATCGACCTGGCAGAGCTCATTCCGTCACGAAAAGGGGGCAATGCTCCTCCCTCGCTCAAGCCGCTTGTAGAGCTGAAGGAGCAGAAAGGAAATTTTCTTACCGTGCAAATCCGTTCCGTTGTGACGCGAGAGGCCAAATACTTATGTGGTGCATACAGTGGCTAGTGGATCGTTGGAAACCTAGCCACGACCTTCTGGAAGTCCCGCAATTTTGATGATTCATACTGCTAACAGCACAAATAGTTCCGCCTGAAATGACGTGAAAAAAGTATCTTTACTGCTCTTGAATAGGGTAAGGGGCTGGAACGAAGCTCGCAATGAAAATCGAGAGATTGTGGGTAGAGAGAAGTAACAAGCCATATTTCAAATGGCCTGGGAGGGACTCTGCCCGCTCTCTCATCGTTCAGATTTTGCTGAGACAAGCAAAGCAGGCATCACCAACAACGGTGATGGGCCACATATTCTGCCTTCATTGACCATACTTTTTGTCACCGTGTCGTAAATTATGTATGAATAATAGCCTCATTGGTGCTGTAGTGAGCCCTTTCCCATTCAAGCACGTCTGTCAGGTCCTCTTGAAATAGCGCAAGGTCGTGCTTGCGAGTCGCCTCATCGGGCATTTCAGTACTTTTCCAGATCAACACAATGTGTAGAGATGTCAGCGCCTCATCGCTTCTGACAACGTAGCGGGCGACTGTTCCAGGAAAGGTGTGTCTGTCGAATTTCTGAATCGTCTTCAACTTCTTCACCAGCGTGGCCTGCTGACCCGCACGTACCGGGACGTGAATATCAGTCACGAACAGGGTTCCCCGACTCCGGTAGGCA
>Ga0207684_10002020_pt1 | contig 20909 bp, 29 predicted proteins | sample KBSK5501metaG_FD_184342 | JGI IMG/M metagenome (GOLD analysis project Ga0207684, IMG submission 184342) | Corn, switchgrass and miscanthus rhizosphere microbial communities from Kellogg Biological Station, Michigan, USA - KBS K5-50-1 metaG... | ecosystem: Host-associated > Plants > Roots >...
CGCCTTCTGGCGTCGTTTTCATCCGTTCGTACGAGGTGTGATCTAGACCGTTCGCAAGGTACCGTCGCTCTAAGGCGACGTTATCGATGGGGGTCGAACATGCGAGCGCAGAGGATGAGCACGCTCTACGCGTCGAACGCGCAAGCGAGCCGTCGCGGAAAAACAACGAAACCAAGCGACGCTAAAAGGCGACGGCCCGGGACGTACCGTTGCAGCTCAGACACCGCATACCGTATGCGTATGAGCGACGCTTCCCGCCCGGTCGAAGACTGGGCCGGCTACCTACGCCGGATGACCGACCGGTCCGGCTGGAGCGTCGCGCGCCTCGCCCGGGACTCCGGAGTCAACCGGGCAACGATCTTCAGATGGATCAAGGGCGACACCGGCGTCACCGTCGACAGCGTCCGCCGCATCGCCCTCGCGCTCGGCGACGACCCGGAGAACGCGCTCCGCGCCGCGGGCAGCAGCGGACAGCCGGCCGCGCCCGTGCAGGACGAAGAGGTCGCGCTGATCATGCGCGCGCCCGTCGATGACGAGCTGCGGCAGGTAATGCTGCGCAAACTGAGCGAACGGCGCGAACGCGACCGGCAGCAACGGATCGCCGACTTCGAAACGATGATCGAGCTTTCCAAGCAGCGCGAGGGCTGAGCCGTGTGGGTCGAGAAGAACGGGCCCACCTACCGCATCCGAGACCTGGTCGCCGGCAGGAAGGTCACCGTCGAGTCCGGCTTCCCCACGAAGACCGCCGCCAAGAACGTCATGAAGGTCCTCGAAGGCGAGAAGATCCAGGGCATCTACATCGACCCCCGCGCCGGGAAGGTGACCGTCGAGGCGTTCGCCGAGATCTGGTGGCCCACCCACCTGCCGCGGTTGACGCCAGGATCGGCGAAGAGCGAGGGCGCCCGGCTGCGCAACCACATCATCCCGCTGCTCGGCGAACTTGAGGTCGGCGAGGTGGACCGCCTCATCGTCACGGGCTGGGTGGCGCAGCTGCTCGCCGGCGACCCGGAGGACGAGGACTTCAACCGGGTGCCGCTGGCCCCGAAGACGGTCCGCAACGCGCACGGCGTGCTCTACTCGCTGTTCCAGGCCGCGGTGGACAACAAGCTGATCCGGTCGAATCCGTGCTACCGCACCGGCCTTCCGAAGACGCCTATGAAGGAGCGCCGGTATCTCGACGACGCTGAGATCGGCCGCCTGGTCGCCGCGATGCCGCCGCACTGGCGGCCCATGATCGTGCTGATGGTGGCGACCGGGATCCGCTGGTCGGAGATGGCCGGGCTACGCGTGCAGCACGTCGACGTGCTCGCCCGCGCGCTGCGCGTGGAAGAGACCCGGCACGAGCTGTCAGGTGGCGCGCCGCTGGTGATCGGGCCGCCGAAGACGGAGCACTCGCGGCGCACGGTGACGTACCCACCGGAGGTGGCCGAGCTGGTGGTGCCGCTCGTGAGCATGCGGCATCGGGACGCGCACGTGTTCTGCGCGCCGGAGGGCGCCGAGCTGCGGCAGCGGAAGTTCTGGAAGCAGGTGTGGTTGCGGGCGACCGCGGCGGCCGGGTTGGAAGGGCTGCGAATCCACGATCTGAGGCACACCCATGCCGCGCACCTGATCTCCCAGGGGATCCCGCTCACCGGCATCCAGAGGCGGTTCGGGCACTCGTCGATCTCCGTCACCAGCGACATGTACGGGCACCTGTTGCCGGTCGTCGACGAGAACATCACGGCCGCCACGTCGGCCTCCCTCGCCAAGATCGACTTTAGGGGAATCCTAGGGGAAACCGACGGGGAACAACGGGGAACAACGGGGAACGACGAGGAACAACTAGCAGGTCAGCGCGCAGCATGACCCCCTGACCTGCAGGGCTATAGGGGTTCGAGTCCCCTCTTCCGCACCATAGTTCGATCTACCCAGATGCAGGTCAGGCCCGGTCTGATGACCGGGCCTGAACCGTCATAGGGGACTGGTAGGGGAATCCGTTCAGGGCGACCGCATCATGATGGCGTCAACGAACCCGGTCGAGTAGCCGTCCCTCTCCCCCACGATCTGGCCGTGCAACTCGGCGACGGCAACGTCCTCACGCCAAGCCCGGTCCACGATCCAGCCGACGTACGGCACCCAGCTGCCCACCATCGTCGACGCCAGCGCATAGGAGGGCCACTGAGCATCCACCTCCCCGATCTGCAGGCCGGTCCAGGCCAGTCCGACCCCTGCGGTCACCGCCATCAGCCCCGAGCCCACCAGACGGGGCGACAGCGGCCGCCTGTGCCGGCCGGCCGCCTGCGTGGTCTTCTGCAGCGGGATCGGCACTGTCGTCGTCCCGGGCGCCCGGTAGGTGCGGGAGTAATGCACGTTGCAGGCCACGACGACGACGGAGACGATCCGGTCGGTCATCGCCTGAACGGCGCTGGCCCAGTCGCTGATCCTGCCGGCGAGCTGGTATCCGCGACGGTGGACGTGCCGGGCGAAGTTGGCTGAGGTGGCCTCGTCCGGGTTTGGCGGAACGAAGATCAAGGCCCTAGTCACGGGTGTATCCCCCAATGTCTCGCTGGGTCCTGCAGCGCGAGAATCGCTCACTCTGCCGCTAGGTCGATGGCCACATGTGATCGGTACCGGTCAGGCAGCATGGCTTCACAGGCCGAGATGATGACCTGGATGCCGTAGTTCCGGATGGCGCGGTCGAGGTGTTCCCAGGTGCGCAGGATGGCGACGAGCCGGTAGTCGCATTGGATCACGCGATCGTGGCATCTACGTGCATGGATGCCGTCGAGCGGGGCGTCCGGCGGGACGTAGATTGCGGCGCTGATCATGGGTTGATCCTCCCCGTGAGGTTTCATCCGTGAAGGAACCATCACAGCGCGTCAGTGATCAGATCCGAATAGTCAAATCGGTGAAGTTACCTGCGGAAATACGAACGACCTTCAAGCGTTCGTACCGACTTCGAACACCTGTCCACTACCTATTGCGAATCCGTCTCGTGTCGTGCATCATGTCGCGCGTCAAGTGATCAACTGCCCGGTGCATCCGCCCCGGGTGATCGTCCAGGGTGGACACCCCTACCGTCAGCGACATGCGCAGGATCCGACTCTGGGGTGCCGCGGAGATCCGCGACGCCCTCGGCGTCGGCCGAACCCGCGCCTACGAACTCATGCACCGCAAGGGCTTCCCCGACCCCGCCGATGACACCCTGCGCCGCGGCGCCGTTTGGCTCCAGGACGAAGTCGAGGAGTGGATCGCGGCGAACCGGAAGGTCATCGCCGAGGAGCCCGAGGGCGACGCCTAGCGCGGCCCCGCCGGCTCACGGCTTGCGCGCCACCGCGGCGTACGCCAGCGCCTCCGGATCGCTGACGACATCCCCGAACGGCCGCCACTGCGACGTCGACACCAGCCCCGGCTCGACCGGCTCCAGCCCGGCAAGGAAGCCGGCGACCTGATCCCAGGTCCGCGCCCGGAACGGGCCATGGGCGCCTGAACTCACCATCTCCTCGACCTTCGCGCGGACATCGACCGGCAGCGGGTCGACAGTCGCGTGCGAGATCGCCACGTAGCTGCCCGACGGCAGCGCGGCCACCAGCTCGCGCACGCACGCCGCCGCCTCGGCGTCGTCCTCGATGAAGTGCAGCACCGCGCACAGCAGCACCCCGACCGGCCGCGAGAAGTCGAGGGGCAACCGGGCCGCGGAGATGATCTCCCGCGGGGCCATCAGGTCCGCTTCGAGGTACCCGACGTCGCCGACGCCGTTGCCGGTCAGCAACGCCCGCGCGTGCGCCATGATCAGCGGGTCGTTGTCGACGTACACGACCCGGGCGGCCGGGTCGGCGGCCTGGGCGACGTCGTGCACGCTCTCGCCCGTGGGCATTCCACACCCGATGTCGAGGAACTGCCGGACGCCGGCCTCGGCTGCCAGGTAGCGCACGGCGCGGAGCACGAACTCGCGGTTTTCACGTATCGCTGTCCTGATCTGCGGCAGCTCCTCGCGCAGCAGATCCGCGGACGCCCGATCGGCCGCGAAGTTGTCCTTGCCGCCGAGCAGGTAGTCGTAGCGGCGGCCGGAATGCGGAACGTTGACGTTGAGCTCGGCGGTCATCGCGCACCCCGCCACCGGCGCCGTTCGGCTGCCTGCCACTCCCTGGCGTAGGCCAGGCCGTCGGCGTAGAGCCGTTCCGCGTCGCCCAGCTCGGCGCGGGCCAGCATGCGCTCGACGTGGCAGGGGTAGGCCTCCAGTCCGCACCGGCAGACCGGGCGCCAGGGCGCGTACCAGCGCCGCCGAGGGCCGTGCTTGGGGTACAGGTCTCGCATGTCGCCTCGCTCTCACCCGAGGGTGAGGCGGCGGGCAGAGCGCGGGTCCTGCCCCAAGCCCAGGTGAGAGCCCGCCACCTCAGGGGAGGCACTTTACAGCTTGCCAAGTAGCTGTGACTAGGAGTTGCGATATTACGTAGCCGACAAGTGGCACACCCATAGCGTGATCGTCATGGCGGAAGTGATGGGCGCGGCGGAGATCGCCGAACGGCTGAGGGTGACTCGGCAGCGCGCCTACCAAATCACCAGCCGCCGCGACTTCCCCGAACCGATGGCGCATCTCGCGATGGGCCAGGTGTGGCGCACGTCGGACGTCGAGCGGTGGATCTCGGAGCGCCGGCCTGAACTGAACGAGCCGGAGGGCGAGAGGTAAGCCCTTTCCTAAAGGATCTCTAGCCCGCTATAGACATGGGGTGTAGCGCGCTATAGAGTCAGGTCATGACGACGATCGAAGACCTGGCTCAGACCACCGCCGCGAGGTACGACATCCCGACCGACCCCGCACGCAAGCTGGTCGCCACCTATGTCGACCAGATCAGCGACGACGCGGACCTGTGGGACGCCGGCGCGCAGACACTCACCGCCGACGGCGTCCAGGTCGTCACCGACGCGATCAGTGAGGGCTACCGCCATGGCCTGAACTCCACGGCGGAGAGCCGCGTTCTGGCCGACCTGGAGGAGACCGCGGCCGAGCTGCGCCGGGCGGCCGAGGCCGTCGAAGCGCTGACGGCGAAGCGAGATCAGATGGTGCGGACCCTGATGACGACGGCGGTGAGCCGCAAGACGATCGCCGAGGCCGCCGGACTGAAGGAGGCCCGGCTCTACCAGATCCGCGACGGGAGGCGCTGAGGCGCAGGTCAGGGCCAATATGTGCCACTCTATAGCGCGCTATAGACATGAGCTATAGCGCGCTATAGACTTGTCTCATAAGCAAGCGAGAGACAAGGGAGACGGAAATGACGATCACCGAGACCACCCAAGAGACCGAAGCCCACCAGGCCGAAACCCACGGACACGAACTCGGATGCTTCCAGTGGCTCGCCGAGGAGATCATCGAGGACCTGGCCGAGCGGGGCATCGCCTACGAGACCGGGAACTTCGACGAGGACATCGCCGGAGTGACCATCCTGGACCGGATCATCCAGGCCCTCGAGAGCGGCAAGGCGAAGTGCCGGTGCGAGTGGCTCACCGCCGAGGGTGAGGAGTGAGGGGTGGGGCTTCGGCCCCTTCCTTTCTCGATCCTTTTGACACGTTTCATCCCGTGGGGAGCGCGCCCACCGATCGTCCACATCGCACCGACGATCATCCGATCTGTCTCCCCCACGCTCGACCCGCACGCGTCCATACCTCACCCTGTGATGGCCTCGTCACAGGGAGATCGGACGCCATGACCTACCCGCCCCAGCAGCAGGAGCCCCACAAGCCGCCCGTCATGCACGGCTACGACCCGCACCCGCCGCGAGGAGATTGGGCGCCGCCGCGGCGCGGAAGGATCCACCCGCTCGCCTGGGCGGCACTCGCCGTCGCGCTCGTCGCGCTAGCTGGCGTCGGATGGCTCGTCTACCAGCGGGAAACCGCGCCGGTCGGAACGATCGCGAACCCTGAGACCGTCGATGCCTTCGCCTCGGCCGCGGCCGCGCAGGCCGCCTTGCCAGCGTGCAAAGACGTGTTCCTGCCGGGCAAGGTTATCGATGCCAAGAAGGCCATGAACGGTTGCAAAGGCCCCGCTGGCAATACCATCTTCGTGGGCTCCTTTGACTGCACTGACGGCCGGAAGTTGTTCCAGGTGGACGCCAACACAGGCGCCCCGGCCGGATGGGGATTCGGCAACGGAAAGTACCGCGCCACGAAGGAAGCTGCGGCGGACCCGGCTTACAGCAAGGCGTATGGCTCCTGCAACGACTGACGCCAGACGCGACGAAAGCCGCCCCCGACCCGAAGGTCAGGGGCGGCGCGGTTTGTCAGAGGGTGGCGCTACGGTGGCGCCGCGCGGGCTACGCCTCGGCGTTCCGCGTACGCCAGGTCGCCCAGCCGACAGCGGCCGCCGCGGCGGCGAACGCGCCGAGCGCCTGGCCGATCGTTGCGTCGTCGATGGTGCCGGCCTTGAGTACGACGGCCATGCCGGCGGCGACTCCGGCGCCGAGCCCAGCTATGACGGCCTTGCGGATGCGAGCGAGCATGATGCCCTCCTGGTGCAGAGTGGGGATGTGGAGCGGGTCGACCTGGCGCATGAACCGCACGCCGAGCGGCAGCGGTGGCGCAACGCCGGCGAGTGGGACCCGGACATGGTCGGCGTCGCGATCGGTGAGCTGCGCGACGGCCGCTGGTATGTGCGCTGCTACGGCGCCGTCGAGCCGGCGGCCCGGGCGTACGGGCCGAAGCACGCCGAGTGGTACGCCCGGCGCACGGCCGCGAGGTGGATGCGGACGTTCGGCGGCGAGTGGGTCGAGACGTAGGCTGGCGGCACGGATTCCGACGGGAGACCGAGTCGCCCGGGAGGGACCGGCTAGAGCTGGCGGACGCGCCCGGCGTTCCTGGTCCCTCCTGGACGCGCCTACTTCTTGTAGACCGCGATCAGGATCGCGGCGATCAACGACGCGAGCGGCAGCAGCACGGCCAGCGAGGCGAGCGGCCACTGACGTCGCTCCATCGCCCGAAGCCGCGCCTCGTGGTCATGCAACCGGTCCGCCGCGCCGGCCAGCGGCCGCAGCTCGACATCGTGCTCGGCGACCATTTGCTCGGTGCGTTCATGCCGGGACAGCGCCGTGTCGACCCGGGAAGTCAGCGCGATGAGCTGCTGGTAAATGACCTCCAGGGTGATCAGCACTCCGCCACCGCCGGGCGTCGTGGTCACGCGCCCGACGCCGCGAGCTGGCGCAGCGCGGCGAGGATGGCCGCGGTCAGCTGCTCGTCGGTCACGGTAACCACGCCAGTCGGGAGCGCGGCCCTCACCGCGGCTGTCAGCTTGTCCTGCCCAACCGCGGCCAGCACGGCGGGCAGCTGGTCGTTCGTGGTCGCGTTGGTTCGGGCGTCGAGGGTGACCGCGACGCCGCCGGCGGAGGAGCCGTTCGACAGCTTGTGGGCCCAGACCGCCGCGGCGATCTCTTCAGCACTGGGCATGTCATCTCCATCCTCGATCCGCTCACGCACCAGCGCGCGGAAGGCGTTCATCCCGAACGTCGGGTCGGTCTTGTGGCCCGGGGTGTGCTCGCGGTGGCCGACGACCCGGGACTCCGGCCAGCCCATGCGGCGGCAGATCGCGGCGACGCCGGTCGCGTACGCCTGGTACTGCACGGCCGGCCACGGCTCGCTGGCGTTGTCGTTGCAGGCCTCGATGCCCAGCGCGTGCGTGTTGCCCTGCCCTTCGAAGGGCCCGGCGGTTCCGGTGATCGTGGTGTTGCAGCGGCCCGCGGCGAGGACGTGCCAGCGGCCGGACCGGTCGATGCAGGCGTTCGCGATCGGCCCGTGCAGGTCGGCGCGGCCGTCGCGGACGATCCGCACCTGCGTGTCGTCGGCCTGGCCGGACGGCGCCGCGGTGGCGTGCGCGACGATGAACCGCGGCGACCAGTCGCCCGGGCGCTCCCGGGTCTGCCAGCCGGCGTGCTCGACGACCTCGAGGCCGGCGGTGCGCAGGACGTCGGCGAGCCATGTGATCCTCATGAAATCCCCACCCACCATGCAGTCGGGTTGCCCGTTTGCGTGCCAATGTTGGACGGTGCCGCGGTGGTCAGCCCGGCGTCCGCGGTCGAGTAGCGCAGCGTCGGCGCGCTCATTCCCGCATTGAGGACGGCGGCCGAGATGTCGGCGGCCCGGGCCAGCGTTGGCCCTGTGGTGCCTCGGAACCACCACAGAACGCGGTACCAGGTGTATGGAGTGACGCCCTGGGCGACGGACAGCGCGCAGGTCTTGTAGCCGCTGGTGGCCCAGTTGGTGGATTGGTCGGCGGTGACCGCGCCCGCGCCGAGGAGTGCCCCGGCGTCGTTGTAGAGCGCGGCGAAGCACTGGCCCGCGGTCAGGTTGCTGCCGCCTGCGGTCAAATAGAGGTGGATGTTGGACACGACCGACGACAGCACACGGATCCGGGCGACCTGGGCGAGCCCGGCGGTCGGCTGGACGGTGCCCGCCTGGATCTGCGCCGGGTCGAAGGTCCAGCCGGTCAGGCCGTGGTCGACCGGCCGGGGGTGTGCAGTAGCCTGCCGGAAGTCGACGCCGGCCACGCTCAGGGAGGTTTCGAGGCTGACCGCACCCGTTGCCCGCTCAATGCCCAGCGGCGCGTCGAGCGCTTCACCGGCGTCGGAATAACGCACGATCCGCAGGTTGGATCCAGCGTTGCCTCCGGCCTCGGCGGTGTTGTTGACGTGGAATGACCAACGTGTGGCAGCCTCGGAGGCCCCGGACCCGTACTGAATTTGCCGGAACGTCCCCGGGCCGCCGTTGACCCTCAGCACGCCGTCGTCGATGCTGAGGTCGGCCTGCACGGTCAGATCACCGGTCATCGTGTCACCGGTCTTCGCAACCTTCTCGGCAAGCTGGGCGAGGGTGGCGTAGGTGACTCCGGATGTCGCGGCGCCGTCCCACTGGATCAGGTCGGCCAGTTCCACGCTGGTCGTCTGGTAGTCGAGCTGCAGCGTGCCGGAAATCGTGGCGCCGCCAACGTGCGCGGTAACCGTGTACGCCCAGCCGGACGGCGTCCACTGCGGGTCGTTGGTCGCTGGCAACTGGATCGACGCGGTGCCGTCAGCGGCGAGGTAGGCGGTCTGCGGGACCGGCGGCACGACGCTGCCGTCGGCTGCGCCGGTCAGGGGCCGCGGAATCCGGAAGACGACCCTGCCGACGGCGCCGCCGGAAGGTGGCGTGTCGAAGCGGATGGCGACGGTGACCAGCGTCAGAGTGGCGGGCCAGGACATCGATCCTCCTAGCTGACGATCCGGTCGACGCGTAGATACGCGGGCCGCGACGACGATGCGCGGATGCGATGGGCGGTGCCGGTGCCGACCGTGCGCTGCCCGGTCACCACGAAGATCTTCGCTCCGGTCGCGACGGCGGTGTACTCGACGTACATGCTCAGCGCGTATCCGTTGGCGGAGGTGGTGTTCAGGTAGATCGGGGCGAACTGGATCTGTGTTCCGGCTGCGGAATCCTCACGGATCCGCAAGATGGCGGTGTCAGCCGGCACGTCCGATGAGATGTTCCCGAAGAAGTTGAGGGCGTAACGCCTGCCGGTGATCAGCGACGGTGTCACGGTGATCAGGGCGCCCGATTCGGTGGCGGTCCACGTCGTCGAGTCAGATGTCAGCGGCGAATCGGTGATCCGCGTCGCGACGTCGGCCCACGTAATCGGGTCGCCTGAGGCCACGGCTCACACTCCGTAGTAGTTGGTCGTGTAGAGGGTGATTGCCTCGCCGAACGCGTGAGCCTTGACCACGCCGTTGACCGATCTCGTCACGGTCGCTGTCTGCGTGTATGGGCCTGACCCGGACGCGGCGCCCATGAGGGTGACGGTGACCCGCTCGCCGAGGATCCCCACGTCGTACGGGGTGCCGGTCGTCGACCACACCTCTTTTACGTCGACTGTCGAGAACGTCCAGGACGTCTGCGTCGCGTCCCGGGAGGCGCCCAGCGTGGTGCTGGTCGAGTCGGCCGGCGAGCTCGCCGAGTCGTACACGCCGACCCGCCACAGGCTCGCCGGCGAGCACGCCAGGTCGACGTCCCAGCCGTAGTCCGTCAGGGTCTCGGTCCAGCCCTCGACGATCAGATCCAGCGAGGCCCCAGCCACCGCCGACGGCGGGTTGGCGATCGTGAGCCGCGACCCGATCCGCATCTTCAGCCAAGCGGCGATCAGCGACGGGTTGCGGGCGAGGTTGAGCGTGATGCGCGGCCAGCGCAGGCCGTCGAAGGTACCCAGGTGCAAGCGCCAGTAGGCGTGGTAGTCGAGCAGGATGTCTGCGCCGACGTTGACGCTGAGGTCATCGGAGTAGACGCCCGAAGCGGCGATGGAGTTCTCGGACTCGGCGGTCACCTCACCGACGCCGGCCGGGCGGCGCAGCTTGATCTGATTCCGGACCCGCTGATCGTCGTCGGTAGGTTCCGGCGGCGCTGCGATGTGCCCGGAAGCGAAATCCAGGGTCATTGTCGGCGACGAACCCGGCGCCACGTACCGGGCGACCCGGGTCAGGTAGCCGAGGCCGGCGCCGCGTTCGTGCAGCACGCCTTGGTCGGCGTCCTCGCACTCCCGGAGCAGATCAAGCAGGGTCGCCGGGAGTTGGACGCCCATCGGTGTGGTGTTCGCTGTGTCGCCGATGACCGTGAGCGGGATGCCCTCTTCCTCGCACAGGCGGGCCAGCCGGTCACCTGCAAGCTCGCCCGCGAATCCTGACTCGACGTTGTAGAAGGCGTAGTTGACGAACGGCAAGTTGTTGGCACCGAGCCACAGCATCGAGTAGGACATGCCGGCCAGGCCCGTCAGGGTGGCGCCGGTGAGCTTGTTGGCGCTGCCGCTGTAACTGCCGCTGGTTCCGGTGAAAATGGGGTTGGTCGCGTTGTTCCAGGCCGCCTCCCAGGTCACGGTGCCGCCGGAAACGGTGACCATCAGCCGGATCGCGGTCCACCGGGTGGGATCCACCGTTCCCCACCCGGCCGCGCCCGTGGACACCACCGCGGCACCCGAAGAGTCGAACCCGTTGAACTTCACGCCGGCGCCGCCGGCCGCGGTGACCAGCTGCCATTTCGTGACGGTGCCGGTCGCGTCGAGCAGGCAGATCGTCGCGTCCGCCACGACGGCCGCGCTCTGTTTGAACATGACCATGAATGTGTAGCCGTCCACCGTGTCCGGCGAGTTCGGGATCCTGCAGACGACCGTCGAGGCCGTGTTGTTCAGCTGGATCGCGCCGGCTGCGCCGGGCGGGCTGTCGGCCCCGAACGTCACGTCGTTGCAGATCCCGGCAGGCACGCGGGGAACCGCCGACGATGCCGCGGTCGAGTCCGAGCCGTCCTCGAGCGGCCAGAACCCGGCCGGCAGCCAGAGTGGTAGCTGTCGGTACATCGGCGAGCGGAGCGCGGACTGGCCTTGCGACAGGCGGCGCAGAATGCCGGCGCCAGCGATCGGCGCGGTGACGTCGCGGCCAGACTGGTCCCACCGGACCGGCCACTCAGGTACCGGGGTTATGGCTCGGATGACGTCGGATCGGAAGTTGTCGATGGTGCAGGTGAGCGTGCCGGCATTCGTGTTCCCGTTGGTGCGCCACTCGTACAGGCCCACGCCGGTGCCGGTGAGTTCGTCGTCGTCGACCTCGCACGTCCACGTCGTCGGCTCTGTACCGGAGTTGAGCCAGGCCCGGATCTGCAACCTTGCGCCGACTGCCCGCACGCGGGTCTTGATGACCGTGCCGGCGCTGTAGCTGACCCCGGCGTCGATGCTGTCGGTCAAATTGGTGGAGATCCCGCCGATAACGCGGTTGATCCTGCAGTTGATCACACCGCCCGGCATGAACTCGGTGTAGAGCCGGTAGAAGTTGCTGTCGTCGACCCGGCGGACGATGGTGGCGTCTCGCCACTGTGCACCGGTCGTCACCGCCGACAATGACGAGGTGTGTGTGACCTCCACGTCGTGTCCGCCGGCATCGACCGTCGCCTGATTGAACGTGTTTGCGCTGCTGAGTGCGCTGGTCGCGGCCGAGCCGGTCGTGGCCCACGTCAGGGCGACGGTTGTCCAGGTCAGCCCGGAGTCGGTGTCGGTGCCGAGCGCGCCGCTCCTCGTGAAGGTGTCGTTGATCCTGGTCACCGCGACGCTGATCGGGGTGCCTTTGGCGAGCTGCCCGTAGTAGGCACCCGACGGGTTCAGCCGGGTGTAATTCCCGGACCGGTTGTCGACGACCGCGCGGACCTGGGTGGCGTCGACGTCGTCGGACTCGTCCTGGCGGCCGACCTGGATCTGCACGCCGCCGGCCGCGCGGATGTCGTCGGAGATGTCGGTGAAGTTCCAGTCCGTCGGGCTTACCGGGTTGGCTCCAGGCGCGATGCCGACGACGATCGGCAGCGGAGTCGACGGGAACGCCATCTACGCCGTCACGGTGACCTTGAGCCGAGACTTGATCGCCGCAGCCACTGCGGGTTGAGTGCGTACGGCCTTCGCCATCATGCGGCCGAACTCCGATTCGCCGAAGTCCAGCTTGAGGGTGATCTCGTCGCGACCGCCGGCAGCCGCTGGGCGCAGCGGCTGCACCTGGGCGCCACGTGGCAGGTGCAGCAACTCGGGGCCGGCGTCGCCGACCACGGCCGAGCCTGCCTGCATGATGGTGCCGCCGCGGGCCAGGAAGGGGATGTTCGGGGTGTTGAGGCTGCCGCCGCCGATGGTGCCGAGCACCGGAAGGGTGACGGAGGGGATTCGGAATGACAGGTTGTTCCAGCGGGCGATCACCCAGTTCAGGGCCGACCGGAACGCGTTCTTGATCCCGTCGAACATGCCCGAAGCGGCCTTGCCGATCCGGCCGGGCAGGTTCTTGACCGCGCTGACGAGAGAGTCGATTCGGCCCTTGATGATGTTGAAGGTCGCGGTGGCCTTGGTCTTGAAGTCGGAGATCTTGTCGGCTGCGTGGCGGAACCACCACACGATCTTTTTGACGCCGTCGATGAAGTCGAGGATCTTCTTCTGGTTCTTCGGGTTGTCCAGCCAGTCCGAAATGTCTTCGAGGGTGAGGGCGAGTCCGGTGAGGAAGGTGTCGCCGCCCTTCTTCGCATCCGGGAAGATGATCTTGATGAACTTGCCGATGACCTTGACAACGTCCTCACCGACGCGCCAGATCTTGTAAAGGGTGTCCGCGGCGCCCTTGAAGAACTTGTCCAGCTCGCCCGTCTCGTCGGCCTTCGCGATCCACGCCGAGAACTTCTCGATCACCCGAGCGATGAGGTGTCCCAGTTTTTCGAGGAACGGGCCCGATGCCCGGGCCAGCCGGCCGAACGCGTCGACCAGCGGACCGGCGACCGCCCGGCCGATCTCACCGAGGGCCTTGCGTGCGGACTCGGCGCCCTTCGCCATGTTGTCGATGAACGACTTCCTGCTCGCCGACGCGACGAACGTCGAAGCGATCTGGTTGAACGTGCCCGCGAACCCGCCCAGCGTCTTGTGCAGCTGCGGCATCCACCGCTCCGCGAGCGTCCGCACGCGGTCACCCAGACCGGCGAACAACTTCTCCTGCACGTCCAGGCGCAGCCGCTCGAACGCTGGCCGCAGGTTCAGGATGGTGTTGAGGAACTGTCGGGCCGCCGGCGCCAGCTTCGTAATCTTCTGACCCGCACCACCCCCGCCGCCACCGCCGGACGCCTGCTGCTTGCGGGCGTCCGCCAGCCGCTCCTCGGCCTCCTTCTCGGCCTCGATCGCGTCGGCCACCCGCTGCCGGGCGTCCTGCTCACGCTTCTTCGCCTGAACGACCTCGTCGGAGCCCTCGACGCCCTTCTTCGCGTTCTCGGCGTTCGCCTCGGTCAGGTCGTCGACCCGGTTCTTCGCCCGTTCGAGCCCGAGCTTCGCTTCCTCGAGCGCCTCGTTGGCCTTCTTGATCTGGATCGGGTCGCCGGTGCGCATCGCGTTGGCGACGCCAGCCTCAGCCTCGGCCACCGCATCGGTTGCGTCTTTCTGGTCCAATCGGGCCTGCTTGAGGTCCAGCGCCTGGTCCCGCATGCGCTTCGACGCCGATTCGCGGGCCTCGTTGATCGCCTGCTGCGCCTCCAGGGCGTCCTTCTGCGCATCTTTGATGTCACGTTCGGCGCGGGCGACCGCCCGGGCCGCCTGCTCGACGGCCCGGTTGGCGGCCGCGGCCTGCTTCGCCGCGCCTGACGAACCGCCGGTCGCAGTCGTCAGCCGCTTGTACTCGTCGCCCAGGCCGAACAGGCCGAGCTTCAGCGTTCCCACAGCGGCGATGCCGCCAGTGAACATGCCTGGCAGCGAGCCGAGAATCCCGCCGAGCACGGAAATAGCCGGGCCCACCGAGACGAGAGCCAACAAGGCACCCTCGGTGGCCATGAGCGCCGCAACCAGAGGCGCATACGGCCCCGCTGCAGCGCTCGCCGAGCTGGCCATGCTTGCCGTTGTCGTTGCCGCGCGCGCCGCCGACCCGCTCGCGGCGTCCCCCGCAGTCGAGAACACCTGCAGCGCAGACGCGAGCTTGCCGATCAGCCCGGGCCCTTCGGCAAGGCCGTCGAGGAAGCCGGAGAGTCCGCCTCGCCTGCCGCTGCTGCTGGTCTGCTCGATCTCGGTGCGGACTCGGCGCAGCTGCGTCAGTAGAGACCGGTCGCGGGCCATCTTGCCGAACAGGGTCTTGTCGCCGGTCGCCGCGAACTCCCGGTTGAGCTCCGCGAGGTGCCGCTCGGTCTCCTGGATCTGCCGGTCGAGCCGCTCGGTGGAGACGTTCGCCTGATTCATGGCGGCCTCCGCGGAACGGCCTGCGGAGGTGAATGCTCCGCGGACTACGCCGAGGACCCTGCTGACGTTGTCGCGGCCGAGCAGGTTGAAGACGAGCGAGGTGTCCGACATCAGCCCTCCTCGTCACGGTCGCGGCCGTAGTCGTCGAGCCAGTCGCAGAGCGCGAGAAACTCACCGACAGGAAGGGAGCCGATCTCCCACGGGCGGATGTGCAGGACGTGCGCGAAGTTCGCCAGGTGCTTCAGTCGGAGGCGTTCGAGGCTTTTCCCGGCTCGACCTCGACCGGCTCAGGCACCTCGCCAATACGTTCGCTGATCTCGTATTCGACGCCGGCCAGCACCGCGTCGCGTTCGTCGCTCGACAGGTCGGCCTTCAGCACCCGGTCACGGATCTGGATCAACTCGTCCAGGTCGTACTCGACCCGCAGCTCGCGCATCCGGAAGTCCGGGGTGTCCTCGTAGCGAAGCTGCGGATGCTGCTGCCGCTGAAAGTGCCACAGCAAGATGCGACGAGCCTTGGCATCACCGCTACGTATCCCTGCGGCGAAGTCGTCCCAGGTACCCCCGAACCGCTTCTGAATAGCTTCGGCCTCGGACTGGCGAACATCGCCGGGATCCCAGGTCCACTCCTGAGGCTCACTGCCATCGGGCGCATAGGTGACCTTCATCGTGCTCCTCTGATCCTCGCGCTCATGTCGGTGACGGCACGTTCGACGGCCGCCCGGTACGCGGCCCGCCGCGCCCGGATCGGGTCGTCGAACCAGCCGGGCTTGCCGCGCTGGCCCACCCACACCTCGCGGTTGCCGAATACGGGGTGCCGCCAGCCGTCGCGGTTGGTGCGCCGCGGCGCCTGCCGGAACCCGCGGGGCATTCCGCGCGTCGACACCCGCACCCGCACGCCGACGGTCTTGCCGGCAAGCCGGGCTTCCGCCTTCACCTGACGTGCGATCGCGTTTCGCAGCGGCTCACCCTCGTGCGGCAGGCCGGCGGAGCCCATCGACATGATCCGGCCCTTGGCCTCGGCCACTGCCGGGGCGACCGCCCGTCGCAGCTCCTTCGCAAGCTGTCGCCGAAGCCGCATGCCGTCTTCTTCATAGCGCAGCGCGGTGGCCGCGTCGGCGAGGTCGTCGGCGCTGATCGACCAGGCGCCGGCCATCAGGCTGTGGCGCGGGAAACGGCGCCGGTCGTCGGGAAGGTTACGCTGACTTCGGCCACGTCACCGACGCCGCCGGAGATGGGGTTCCACTGGCGAATGTTGGCGCTGCCCGTGTACTTCGGGTTGGACGTGCCGACCGCGGACTGGGTGGCCCGAATCTCGAACGTCACCACTGTGAACGCGAGCGGCCACATGATGGCGTCGAGCGCCGCGGCGGCGACGTCCTGCTTGAACTGCAGAGCCAGCGAACCGCTTTTGATGCCCGACAGCTCCTCGTGCCAGCCGTTGCTGCCGAAGGTGGTCGTGTCCTTCGACTCCGCCTCGAACTGAGCCTGGATGCTCGAGCAGTAGCTCGACAGGTCGGTGCCGTTGAGGGCCACGAAGCCCGCAGTGAGAACGAACTTGGCCATGACGTAGCCCTTTCAGTGCACAGCGAAGCACCCCGCAGGCGGTGGCGCGCGGGGTACGAGGACGAGGACGGTCAGACGGCGATGCCGGCGGTGACGGCGAACAGAATGCTCGGGCCGGTGCCGGTGATCGTGTACGACACCCGGAACCAGTCGTCGGTGATCGGTCCTGCGACCCGGGTGATCTGTGAGCCGATCGCGGTCATCGCGGAGAACGTGGTGACGGTCGTGGGCGAGGGGAAGCCGACGGCGTTGTCCGACTGGATCGCCAAAGTGAGGCTGGGCGTGGTGCCGGATACGGAGAAGACGTGCACGGCGACGTACAAGCGCAGGCCGGTCGCGACGGCGCCGAGCTGCAAGGCGGTGCCGGTGCCGGTTGTCGTTCGGGCGGTGGGGGTGGCCAGTACCTGCCCGCGGGCCAATGGCCACGCGCCGACCGACTGCCACGACCACGGGGCGACGTCGCCGACCGCGCCGAGGGCCTGGTATTGGCGGCGGTTGTACTGAGTGAGATAGGCGAGGGACCCATCGGCGGCTGTCGCCGGGCAGACGGATACCGCGCCGACGGCGCCGAGGTTGCCGAACGCGTCATCGTCCGGCTTGGACAGGTCGCCCGCGTCCCATTGGCCGGAAGCGGCGAGGGACACCGACCTGATGCCGGTGATCTCCTCGTGCCACACGTTGCCTGTCGGCACGAACGCCGTGGTGTCCTTGCTCTCGCCTTCGGCGTTCAGCGCGATCTGGTTGTTGTAGGTGGTGAGGTCGGCGCCGCCGGCGAACAGCCTCACGTTCTGCAGGACGAACTTGCCCATCAGCTGCTGCTCCCGATCACGCGGACGGTCAGATTCGCGCCGTACCAGCTCGTTTCATTGGGACCGGGAACCATGCGGTAGCCGTCGATCCGGGTCACCCAGAGGTCGTCGGCCTGCCCCGGGATCGCGGCCACGCCCGGCGCCCCGCGAGCGGCCAGTAGCGCGGCGCGCACGGAGTAGGTGCCCGTGCGGGAGATCAGCCGGTCGAGCAGCTGTTGCCCGTCGGCGTCGTCGGCCGCCGACACGAGCAGCCGGCAGGTGATGTCGGCGGTGTCAAAGCCGCCGTCGGTGGGCCCGAATGAACCGTTGGGGTCGATGACGACCTCGGCCGGATAGAAGCACGGCACGTGCGGTTCGTCCTTGGCGAACGCGTACGCGTCCAGCTTCGGTATCTCCGCGGCAATCACGGCGTCGCGCAGTGCCTGCTTGACGAGGTCGTACTGCACGTCAGCCCTCGGCGGCCTTCGGTCCTCGGGCCGACTTCGGGACGACGAGCGCGGGCGGGTCTTCGAACTCGATCGGCGGGCCTTCGACGATTCCGCCCGTTGCCAGCCCGGCCAGCTCGGAGTGCAACCGTATCTGCGATTCGAGCGCCGCGGCATGCGCCGGGTCGATGGTCGCTGCGCGCTCTGCAGTCAGCCGCTCGACGGCCGCGCGGGAGTTGTCCTGCTGGGACACAGCGCCTCCTCAGGCGATCAAGGGATTGATGTACGGGGCGATCAGTGCTTCGACGTCCGGGTCGACCCGGGACACCCGCACCGCACCCCACTCGGCGGAGCTGATGACGCCTTGCGGAGAGTCCTTTCTCCGGTAGAGCCGGGCGGCGAGCAGCGCGGCGGCCTGGGCGATCTCGTCCGGCACGGACGGGCACCCCCACCGGGCGGTGACCCGGGCCCTGCCTGATCGCGGCAGCCATCCGACCTCGCCCCGGAGCCGGGTAATCGGCGCGGCAATAAACAGCAGCGGATCGTCGACGCCCGCGTCGAGGCCGGTGACCGCCGTCCAGCCTGCCGAGTCGGACCCGGTCTCGACGATCAGCCCCGTCGCGGTGGCGATGTCGGGCACCAGCAGAACCTGGTAGCCGTCCTCGCAGAACGACCGGCCGGTGATCGGCACCGTCCGGGCGGTCGCCGTCTTGTCGGGCCAGAACCTGCGCCCGCACCGGCGGTCGATCCAACGTGAAGCCGCAAGAACAGCCCCACGGATCAGGTCGTCCCTGACGTCGACTGAGTCCTTGCCCAATGCCGCTTTGACCGTCTCCAGGCCGGCATACGCGGCCGGTCCCGGATCGGCCACGGTGAACGTGAAAGGAATGACGTCAGTCACGATGCCCGTCACCGACCACGCCCCGTACCACAGCCCGATCTCGTCGGCGCTGTTCACCGCCGACCGATACGCGCCAGTCGATGGTGAGACGACCGACGGATTCACGACGGCGCCGGACGGCTTGGTCACCGCGACGGTCACGGTGGCCGCGACGAGCTCGCCGTCGCGGTCATAGACGGTGTGCTCGAGCGGCACGCCGTCGCCGAGGCTGAAGACCGTTGTCACTTGTCGCCCGGCTTGGATGCCGCCTTGTCGGTCGGCTTCGGGGCGGCCTTCGTGGTGCGCCGCGGTGCCGGGGCGACCAGCTGCTCGTAGGCGGCGGCGTCGGCGTCGGCGATGGGCTCGCCGACCGGGTAGGCGAGGAACGCGGCCCGTGGGTCGCCGTCGGCCACCAGCTGGCCGCCGGCGGTCCGGTACACCCGGATCGTGGCGAGCGTCCGGCCCGGTACGGCCGGAACTTCGGTGCGCTGTGTGGTGATCTGCTGTCCCACGGGCCCGCCTTCCTACAGGTAAAGGACGGCGACGCGGAATCGGCCCGCAGTCAGGGCCGCCGTCGCGATCGTGATGGCCAGCGACCGGACCGCCGTGGTCTTCAGCGAGCTGGCACCGGTGAACACTGGGGCGACCGACTTGCGGCCGGTCGTCGACCACGGGGCGCCGGACACGGCCGCGGCGGCGAGCAAGTCGCCGGCCGCCTCGCTGTTGACCGCCACGGTGGCCGAGCCGCCGGATGTGACCGCGGTGAGCACCTCGATGAACCCGCCGAGGATGTACGCCCCGGCCGGGATCGAGTTGTCGCCGCGCAGCGTGATCGTGGAGACCGCGCCGCCGTCGACGGCGAAGTCGTACTCCCCGATGCACGTCTTGATGCGGGTTGTGCCGTCGATCGTTCCCACGGCTCAGATGCCCGTCACCGTGCAGATCGCGGACGGCCGGTACACGACCAGCGCCACCCGGACGTCGGCGCGGACCGCCTGCTTGCCCTCGACGAAGAACGTCGAGTGCGAGTTGGAGATCTGCACGTCGATGCCGCGCCGGGTCGACAGCTCCGTGAAGGACGTGTCGACGGTCAGGCCGGTGTTCTGGGTCTGCGCGTCCGACTGGGCGACCGGCAGGCCCCACAGCCGCTCCGGGCCCGCCTCGGACGGGTTGCCCCAGATGTAGACGCCGTCCGCGGTGCGCAGCAGCCGAACATCCTGCCAGTCGAGCGGGTGCATGATGTGCAGGTTCGGCAGGGCACGGCCGGTGACCCGCACCAGAGTCATCGCCTTGTAGAAGGCGTCCGGCACCGGGTCCGCGCCCTTGGCCTGGGTCTGGATGCCGACGACGTTGTTGAAGCCGCGCAGGTTCGGTGCGGTGCCGTTGCCGACCAGAATCTGAGAGTCGAGGCGCTGCATCAGCATGAACCGCAGCCGGTTGTCGACGTAGCCCTGCGCCTGGTCGACGTCCTCGAGCTGCTCGTCGGTCATCGGCAGGAACGTGGCGATCTTCCGCACCGGGCTGGACTGCTCGGTGAGTGCCAGCGCCGACTCCGGGAAGGACCCGGCCTCGGCGGTCTCCGCCGCGGCGTTGGTGAAGGTCGTCTCCTCCATGTAGACGATCGCGGCCTGCCGCGTGGTCGTCTGCGGGATGAGGTCGATGACCTGGATCGGCCGGGTGGCGAAGTCGACCACCTTGCCGGTGCGGGTGGTCTCCGGCACCCAGCCGGCGGTCGTGGTCATCAGCGTCTTGAGGCTGATGTCCAGGTGCGACTCCGGGCCGGAATTGCCACGCTTGAGCTTGAACGCGTCCGACTTGACGAACAGCTCACCGAAGCTCTTGGTGTTGACCTCGACGTGGCCGGGCGCGTCGTCGGGCTCGCCCGGCTCGGCGCCGGACTCCTTTGCCGCCGCCCACGCCTTCGACCGGGCCGCCGCCCGGGCGACGCTCTTGTGCTTCTCCACGTCCTTGCCGAGGTCGTCGATCTCCTCGTTCAGGACGCGGATCGCTTCGACCTTCGCCGCGGTGTCGCCGGACAGCGACTTGACCAGGGCCATGTCCATCGTCGGGCCGGCCTCGGTGAAGATGCCGTGCAGTTCCTTGTTCTTCGCGTCGAGCTTGCCCTGCGCCTCCTTGAGCGCCGGGAAGTCGAGCAGGTCGATGTCAGCCAACGCTGATGCCTCTCGTCCTGGCGACGTGCCGCAGCCATTCAGCCGTCAGCTCGTCGGGTTGGGTGGATGCGGGTTCGGGCGCGAGTAGCTCGCCGAGACGCTTGGTCTGCGCCTGGATCCGGTCGAGCAGCTCCGACGACTCAGCGCCGAGGCCCTTGCCCTTGTGCTGCCGCTTCGCCAGGACGTCCGCGGCGCGATCGGTGAGGTTCGTGAGGTCGGCCAGGACCGCCTCTGCCTCACCGGCGAATGTGAGGCCGCTCTTGACAGCCAGGGTGCGGGTGCCGACGCCGGCGCCCTTGATGACCGGCGACACCTCGCCGCCGGTCATCAAGGGCGCCGGCGTCGGCAC
>Ga0207684_10002021_pt1 | contig 20904 bp, 21 predicted proteins | sample KBSK5501metaG_FD_184342 | JGI IMG/M metagenome (GOLD analysis project Ga0207684, IMG submission 184342) | Corn, switchgrass and miscanthus rhizosphere microbial communities from Kellogg Biological Station, Michigan, USA - KBS K5-50-1 metaG... | ecosystem: Host-associated > Plants > Roots >...
GTTCTGCGGCTTCCTTGTGAACGTGCGTCCGAGCTGTCTGAAGCGACTGCTACTCCTGAAGTCGTACAAATATTTGCGACCTGGGTCTGAACGTTGTCGTACGCATCCTTTCGGCATCTCCGTTCATACCCAAAGACGAGTTGTGGTAAGCGTCTCCGGACGTTAGCATCGTGGCGGTCTTTTTGCGAATCGAAGATGCGAGGATCTTCTAAATTTGCGGCAGGAGGAAGGCACTTGTGAGACGGCTGCACTCACCCGGGATTGTGCTGGCAATCGCTCTGTTCGCCGGGGCGGCCTCGACGCAACGGGTTCAAGAAACTTCGGCCAATGACCTTGTACGCAGAGTGGTCGCCAATGAATTGAGGGCTCAGGATGAAGACCATAGCCACTGGATGTATCGGCTGGAGACGAAGGATCGAGGGAAGACAGAAATCCGGGAGATCATTGAGACAAGGGATGGCGATCTCAGCCGCCTTCTGTGCGTTAACGACCTGCCTCTTTCCGAGGACGAACAGCGGAAAGAGGACCAACGCATACAGAAGCTGGCGAGTCATGCAAGCCAGCAGCAGAAGCTGCAGCAAGCGCGAAGCGAAGATGGCGACGAGGCAAGAAGATTGCTGACGATGTTGCCGGATGCTCTACTCTACAGCTACCGAGAAAGCCGTGGGGATCTGGTGAGACTCGACTTCCGACCAAACCCGGCCTTCAGGCCTCCGTCTCGTGAGGCTCATGTCTTTCACGAAATGGGTGGCGAGATTTGGGTCGATGCCAAACAAGACAGGCTCGTCAAGATTAGTGGTCGCCTCATCCATGACGTGAGATTTGCCGGAGGTTTGCTCGGACACTTGGACCAGGGCGGCCGGTTCGAGGTTATGCAGTCGGAAGTCGCACCGGGTCACTGGGAAATGACTCTCCTCGATGTGAACATGAAAGGCAGGGTTCTCTTGCTCAAGACCATTGGTGTGCAGCGGAGGGAGCGTCGTTCTGATTTTCGGAGAGTACCTGACAATTTGACACTGGCCCAGGCTGCGGACATACTCCGTCGGCAGACGTTGGCCACATCCAACCAATGCGTTTAAGGGCACCGCAGGTCGTCGGGTGGGAACTGGGCAAGCGCCTCCGCCCGGGCGATCGATCCGTTCGAGAGCGGTGTGCTCCCATGCCTCTCGCAGGCTTGGAACTGTAGCACGGCGCGCTGTTCGTGCTAGCGACCAAGCAAAGGATCGGCTGAGGGCTGCAGCCTTCGCGCGCGTATTCATTGCTTCAGGATCGACAACAAGGTCTGTAATATCGGCAGGGAGACGACTCACCGGAAGACCGCCACGTCCAAGGAGCAAGAAAAGCCCTCCCAATTCCGAGCTCAACTTCCAGAAAGCGATGGATCGCCGTACTCCGGGGAGGCCCCCGGGGCCCACACGAGCATAATAATTGCGACTGTGACGCAGGCCAGAAGGTAGCACTTTGCTCCAGCCCCAAGACGTGGCAGATGAGGATGGTGAGAGTTGAGGCCAATCCGAACCACAAGACGTTGCTGCCGAGCATGCAAAAGAGCGCCCCTGCGACGGCCCCGATAGCAGTGCCGATGAGGCGGTCGCGCGATGCGCTGACCGTGGCCCCTACTTCTGACTGCATCACGACGATGGCACTCATCGCACCCCAATAGCCTTGGGGCAAATGCAGAAGGTTAGCTGCGTAGATCGATAGCACTGCGGTAACTGCGGTTTTGACTGCTAGCGCGATGTGGGAGTTGGTGAGATTCTGGGCCGCGATCATGGGGCTTCGGCCTCGTGCCACAGATACAGTTGGTCGCGGTTTCGCCCTTGGGCGGAGCATGGTAGCCTAGCAGTTCGGGGGCGAGAATGGACTCGGAACTGTGCCATCCCTACGCGACGTTCGGCCTTTCCAGATCCCGCAAAAGCTCCTAAATATGCCGAGCGATCGCAGACCGGCCAGAATCCCCCTACCGCCTTCATCCCCGGGGACTTCCGCCCCTCCTTCGGAGCAGGAAAGTGTGCAACTTTCTGCTCCTCGGGGGGTTAAACCAAATGTGAGTACCGCAGCCATGGATCGGGACCTCCTGATGGCCACGACGGTACCGGTATCCACTAGTTTGCCCTCGGCGTTGGCTGGTGCCGAGGGTACCAGCGATGCCGAGGTCATGCTGCGAGTCAAAGCGGGAGACCAGCCAGCATTCAATTACCTGGTGCAGAAGTATCGCCGTCCCTTGGTAAGTTTCATGTACAGGATGGCCCGCAACGCCGCGGTAGCGGAGGATCTTGCGCAGGAGGTCTTTCTGCGGGTCTATCGATCGCGTGAGAGCTACGAAGCCAGCGCAAAATTCACTACGTGGCTTTATCGCATCGCTACAAATCTGGCGGTGAATCACGCCCGCGACACTCGTCATGAACGTCCGGAGATAATGGTCAGCCTAGACGAGCCCGACGAAGCAACCGGCATGACCATGGACCTGGCGGACGGCGAGATGACGGCCGAGCAAGCTATGGTGAGGCGCGAGAGGCTGATGGGCATCCGCCGAAAAATAGAAGCACTTCCGGAGCGCCAGAGGCTGGCGGTGGTAATGCACAAGTATCAGCAGATGGATTACCGGCAGATTGCCGAAGTATTGGAATTGAGTGAATCAGCGACGAAATCGCTGTTATTTCGCGCATACGAAACGCTGCGGGAACAGTTAAAAGAATTTATTTAGCAAAAAACATTTGTACTCTTTTGTGAAGAAACACTGGCGAAGAGTTTTTAGGGGAATTGGCTATGACTTGCAATGAGATTCGTGACTTGATGCCGGATTTGGCTGCCGGGCTGAGCAAAGCCACGCCTGATGTGAGCGAACATCTCCAGACCTGTGCTGGATGCGCGGAGAAGCTGGAGGAGTTTCGGCAGACCATGACGCTGCTTGACGAGTGGAAGGCGCCGGAACCCTCGCCGTACTTTGATGTCCGCTTGCAGGCGCACCTGCGAGAAGAGATGGAGCATGCCCATGCAGGCTGGATGCATTGGTTTCGTAGGCCGGTGCTGGCCGCGGCACTTACCGTGCTTCTGGGAGTTGGCATTGGCACGTTTTTCACTCGGAATGGCAGCCGCTCCCATGGCGCTGGCAACAACCAGGTGGCAAGCATGGACATTCAGTCTGCCATGACAGAACCTGGAACAGCGGTTGGCGATTTGCAGGCCTTGGACAGAAATCACGAGCTATATTCCGATTTCGAGTTGCTCGATGAGCTGGAAGTACAGCACGACGTAGTGGCAAATCCCTAAGCTTGGCGCGAGAACGGAAGTCAGAAAGCTAAAACTCAGATCACTGAAGTGAGAATAATACGGAAGTCGGCGACTGCATGGCGGGTGGGGAGCCGAAGCAATTGGCAAGGAAGATTTGATGCGTTCAATTTCCATCGTGGAATGGGTGACCGCTGTAAGCCTGATCATGGCGGTCGCGACGCCATTGCCGTGTCTGGCGCAGCGTGGCAACTTCGGTCAATCTCCTCCGCAGCCGCGAAGACAACTCTATCCGTACCAGAACCGCGGGCCGGCGCCTCGTGGGCCGCAAGGACATGCGGGCGATTGGTTGCGTCGCTACAAGGACTTGCCTCCCACCGAGCAACAACGTGCTCTGCAAAACGATCCGCAGTTCCGGCGTCTGCCTCCCGGACGCCAGCAGGAGTTACAACGGCAGCTACAGCATTTCTCCAGCTTGCCACCACAGCAGCAGCAACGCGTACTCAATCGCATGGAGACGTGGGAGCATCTGACCCCGCAGCAGAAGCAGCAGGCGCGTCAGATCTTTGGGGAGATGCAGCAGCTTCCACCAAACCGGCGACGCATGGTAGGAACAGCCATCCGCGACCTGCGGACCATGCCGCCCCAGCAGCGCGAACAGATCATTAGTTCTCCACGCTTCAGGAGCATGTTTTCACCGCAGGAGAGGGACATGATGCGCGGGGCTACACGCCTGCCCCTGGCGGGTGCCGAAGGCGGCCGAGGCGAGCAATCGCCTGCACGGCCGCAATGAACAATCCCTTGCCTTCGCAGGTTTTCCGAAGAAGGCCTTCGGATCCTTCTGCAAACTGCGCGCTATTTTCGCAGGAGATTTCTGGCAATGAACAAGGCATTCGCAGGCCGTTCACCGAGCCGGCGCATAAGATACGGATACCATTCCGTACCGAACGGAACGTAGACACGCATGCGCCAGCCCTGGCGCACCAACCGCCGTTGTAGGTCGCGGCGGATTCCGTAGAGCATCTGGAATTCAAAGGAGTCGCGCGAAATTTTCTCGGCGACGGCGAACGCCTGGGCCTGGCGGATGATGTTTTCATCGTGCGTGGCCAGCCCGTGGTAGATGCCGCTCTTGAGCAGAATCTTCATCAGCCTGATGTAGTTGTCATCAACATCAGCTTTTTTGGGAAAAGCAATGTCTGCCGATTCTTTGTAAGCCCCTTTACACAGGCGGATCCGAATTCTTTCGGCGAGCAGTTGCTCGATGTCCTTCTCCGAGCGATACAGGTAGGCCTGGATGACTGTGCCTATCGAATCTTGGTTTCCCGGCGTGCGATGCACTTGGTGAACGAAGTCCAGTGTGCGCTGAGTGTAAGGCGAGCCTTCCATGTCGACGCGAACGAACCCGCCGGGCCTCATGGACGCCGCTTTAGCCACGAGTCCGGCAACCAGGTCGCGCGCAAGTTGCTCATCCACGTCAAGGCCCATATGGGTAAGCTTGAGGCTGATGTTGGCATTGAGCTTCTGGGCCGCAACCGCGTCGAGAATTTGGTGGTAGAGCTGGGCGCTGGCTCTCGCTTCATCGAGATTGTGGACGTTTTCGCCAAGATTGTCGACGGTGACGCTCATGCCGGCGCGGTTCAATGCTTGTGTGACAGAAATGGCATCGGCTATATCGGTGCCAGCCACGAAGCGGTGCGAGACCCGCCGTCCAATCGAAGATCGCTCAGCGAAGGCACGAAGCGAGTGATTCTCGGACAGGCGAACAAAAAACGTTCTCAGCATGCAGCGCCCTTAGAACCAGGCGGAATGAGCATTGCCGTGCGTGGAGGGCACATGAAGATCACAGAAGGTTTTAGCACAAACAGAGAGAGATTGCCGAGACGATGGAGTAAGACGGTGGCGCCTTGACCTGGTTATCAAAACACCGCCGGCGAATCTGTCAACCTAACTGAAAATAGACTGAGGCGTGCAAAGAAGAACTATTGAGAGTTGAACTTAATCTCGACCAGGCTCCCGGGTTTCCCTTGCCGCAGACTCCCACTTGCACTTGAAAACGGCGTTCTCGGCAGATTTGGCAAGCACGGGATGACCGCCCTTGATTTCCAACGGTCTTCACCGCGCCACTAGGACCGACAACGACCTCGACCTTGACGTTTCTCTTCAGGTTCATGGTGCCGGCCATGTCTGGATATGCTGGAACCACTCGGTTCACAACTTTGCGAGCGCTTTCGGTAGCTATCTGAGCATCTGTCCGGCGGGGAACCACAATCAATCCGAAGCTGACAATAAGGGCGACCCCGGCGACGATTCGCCGAGTAGCGGTTGGCATGCCTTTGAGAATAAGGGGACTCTAATGTTTACAGAAAGATCATTTCGGTAATCTCGGTCAAGGATTGCGCTTTGTTTTGACAGGTTTGATAGCTGGAATCACTCACTTGCCATGCCCTTCGAGAAATTTCTCTGCCTCCATCGCGGCCATGCAGCCGGTGCCAGCAGCGGTGATAGCCTGCCTATAGCGGCGGTCCTGCACGTCTCCGCAGGCATAGACTCCGTGAACCCGAGTGAAGACGTAATTGTGAGTTTTGAGGTACCCATCGGCATCGGTGTCGAGTTGGCCTTCGAACATCTTCGCATTGGGCACGTGACCAATGCCAAGAAAGAGTGCGCTGGTGGGAAAATCCCACGTCTTGCCGGTTTTCACATTGCTCAATTTCACCGCCGTGACTTCCTTTTTATGCACATCGTAGACGTCTTCAACGACCGTGTCCGTCAGAAAATCAATCTTGGGATTCCCGCGAGCGCGCTCCAGCATGATTTTGGACGCCCGGAACTCATCACGACGATGAATGATGGTGACCTTCGTCGCAAAACGGGTGAGGAAGGTCGCTTCCTCCATGGCCGAGTCTCCGCCGCCAACCACCACAATTGCCTTTCCCGAGAAGAAGAAGCCATCACAAGTGGCGCACGATGACACTCCGTGTCCAATCAGTTGCTGCTCGTGGGGCAAGCCCAGCCAGCGCGCCGACGCCCCGCTAGCGATGATGAGCGCCTGAGCATGAACTTGGTGTTTGCCGAGGTGCAGAAGAAACGGACGCTGGCCGAGATCCGCGCTGGTGAGATGCGCCATGCGGTATTGCGCGCCGAATCGTTCGGCCTGCTTGCGCATATTTTCGACCAATTGCGGACCGAGAATACCTTCCGGAAATCCGGGAAAATTCTCGACCATGGTTGTGAGTGATAGTTGTCCACCGGGTTCGTGGCCTTCGACGACGAGCGGCTTCAGGTTGGCGCGGGCAGCATATAAGGCCGCGGTGTGTCCGGAGCAACCGGAACCGATGATGACGACATTGCGAGTTTCGCTCATAAGATTTCTTGATTCAAAGTTTAGATTGCCGATTGTCGATTAAGTTGCAGAGCGCGGACTTGGCCGCCAGACAATGGTTGAACCACGGCCATACCGAGGCACGCGAGGGCAAAGAAGCGAATTACCCTCACTTTTTTTCTTCCAAGGGGCGGCGAAGTTTGGATTTTGGGGCGGCCTTCGCCTTCGCGCCTCCAACCTTGGCCAGTTCCTCCGGCACGGTTCTGCGAACACCCAGCAGCGCCCGGTAGTTCGTCAACACCTGGGAAGCGCTACGGAACAGCGGCTCGTAAGCAGATTGGTCAGGCGGCGCGCCTGCTTCTGACACAGTGCACCGAGCCAGCGCCACTGAAGATGTGCCAAAGCGTTCAAGACGAATGCGACTCACGGGATTATCGACCGCCAACATATCTGCCGGACTTGTGACCGAGGAAGCGCTGTCTTCGAGCGAGACCTGCATCAGGTCCTTGGCGTCGCGCACGCGCAGCACCAGAGTCTCCACCATATTTTGTCCGTCGTTGCTGAAGGAGTATTGCACGTTGGAAAAAAACGCCTGCGGGGAGAATTCGTGGCGGATACGAACATAGGTAGCCACGGAGGGTTCTGCGGAGACAACCGCGCTTTGTCCCGGCTGAAGGAAATTCGGAGCGTCCGTCAGGGTAGAGCGTCCGCGAGAGATTTCGAAATCGGAGGCGAATAACGGCTGTTTAGGAATGCGCCCTAAAGCTGCGGCTATTTCTTTTTGATCAGCAGGGGACGGGGCGCAAACGTTGAGCACATTCACCTTGACCTGCGGCGGGGATGAAGGTGGATTGGCGGTCTGTTGAGCAACGGCGGCAGGTGCAAGAACAAGGCCGCCCAGGGTGAAGGCAAGGATTCGGAGCACGGCGCAATTCTAAATGAGAAGGGCGAAAATCTTAAATCGCAGGGGATGCCGAATGGAGGCGGGGTAGAATCGTTGATATGGCGAACCTGACATTAGTTTATGGCATGCGGTTATTGCCTTCGGACGAGGTAGTCGAAGTAGGCGAAGCTCCAGTAAAGCTCAAGAATGGGCGGGAAGCTCACGTCACCATGCACGTGCTTGAGGGCAGCAAGGAAGAGATCGAAAAGCAACTGCGAACAAGTTTGGAAGCATTCTTTGATTTCTATCCGGAGATTTGAATGTCTGATCTCTTGCAATGCGCTAGTGGGCAGCTGACTACCTTGTCCGGGGGTTCGATCTGGCCCTTCCATAATCTTGTGCCGGCCGCGTAACCCAAAATGGCTCTCTCGTATCCATTCGTGCGGCGTAGGTTGAGCCGGGCCGGCTTGTGGCCCGAAGGTGGGATTGCGCGCGCCGCCTGGTATTCCCTGGGCCTAGCTGGAGTTCTGTTTGTTCTTGCCCTACTGCTGCGATGGGTCGCCCCCGCCTGGGGCAGCAGCATGGGGTGGTGGGTGAAGTTCCTGGTCTTTGACGCGGCAATGTTGTTTGCGATTGTTGCTTTCCGCTGGCTGAAGAAGAAACTCCTGTGGCGGCTGCGTAATCGGCTGATTGTCACCTACGTTTTTATCGGGGTGATTCCGGTGGTGCTGCTAATCGCTCTGGCGTTCATCACGCTTTATCTCTTCGCCGGACAGTTCGCCAGCTTTGTGGTGACTTCGGAAATCAACTCGCAACTGCGCAGGTTGGAAGCGGTGAATGCTGCCATCAGCAACGAACTCGCGGCGCGCCTGGAGCGTGGACAGAATCCAACGGCGGAATCTCTGGCCGGCCTGAAGAAACGCGACCCGGCATGGCAACGACGCCAGGTCTGCGCATGGTATGCCACTAAAGCCTTGCCTCTTTGCGGCGGGCCGCACGCGGGGTCTTTGTTCACATTCCCAGCCTTCGTCACGGGAACGTTTCGCGAGATAGTCCGGGATCAAAACCAATTGCATTTGCGCGTGGCTACGATCCTTCCCCTCCGCGCGGAAAAACTGGCAGTCGTCACCACCGAACCTTTGGACAAGGAACTAATCGGAAAAATTGCGACAAACCTCGGAGAAATCACCCTCTATGCAGCGGGCATCGAAAACGCGCCAGCAGCGCTGCCTAGCAACGGAGGCGCGCCGATTATTTCCGCAGAGAGCGAGGGTAGCGAGAAGCAGTCCAAATCGCAGACATCCTCTTCGCTGAAGCCTGACCAGGCGAGTACGGGGATTGTCATCCGCCAGAGCCCGTCTGGCGCAGAACTACAGGGCGGCCAACCGGAGCTGCACCCCACCTTCACGGTGGGCACGCTGCCAGATGCAACAAACGGTTTGGACCGGGAGATCACTTTCGGCACCCCGCTGCCAGTTGTCGATTGGAAGACCGGAGAACGCGAACGAGCGGGCGCGTTAGTGCGAGTGATGACGCGGCCCTCGGTGCTGTACGGACATTTGTTTGCCGCCTTAGGAGACTTTGCAACGGGCGTCGAGTACATCCTCTTGGCGGTTGGCATTTTCTTTGCCGTGATTGAATTGGTCGCGCTCATTACCGGATCGCGCCTCACCCGCACTGTAACCCGAGCCGTGGCACAACTCTATGACGCTACCCAGCACGTAAACCGTGGCGACTTCAGCCATCGAGTCCCGGTTCAATCTGCAGACCAACTGGCGGAGCTTGCACTGTCGTTCAACTCGATGACCGCCTCTATCGAGAGGCTGATCGTCGAGCAAAAAGAAAAGCAGCGGTTGGAAAATGAGCTGATGATCGCGCAGGAAGTGCAAGCGCAGTTGTTCCCCCGGCAAGTCAGGGAACTGGAGTCGCTCGAGGTGCACGGCTTCTGCCGCCCAGCCCGCACCGTCAGCGGCGATTATTACGACTTCTTGACTGCCAGCTCCCACAAACTGATCCTGGCCGTTGGCGACATCAGCGGGAAAGGAATCTCAGCAGCTCTGCTTATGGCGACCATCCACTCGGCGGTGCGCGCCTACAGCGTTGAGAGTTTGCCGCAAATGAGGGAACCCGTAGCGGTAGGAGCGGTCGCCGGGTCCGGCAGAGTGATGGTTACCTGGCCGGAAGGTGCGGAAGTCTCTCCATCGGCACTGCTAAGTTTGCTCAATCATCAGCTGTACGAGAGCACGCCTCCGGAAAAGTACGCGACTCTTTTCCTGGGCCTCTATGACGGACGTACACATCAGCTTAACTACAGCAATGGAGGACATCTGCCGCCCCTGCTCATTGGCGAGGACGGGACTCTCCGCCGGTTGGAAGCCGGGGGAACGGTCGTCGGCCTGTTCGACAACATGAGCTACGACGAGGGCTCCGTGGAGATGCATCCGGGAGAGATCTTTGTGGCCTACAGCGATGGCATCACCGAACCAGAGAATGATTTCGGCGAATTCGGTGAAGAGCGGCTGATCGACCTGGTCCGAAAAAATCGGCGCTTGCCGTTGGAACAGATCAGTCAGGTCGTGACCACTGCAGTCGATGACTGGATCGGCGACAACGAACAGCCTGACGACGTGACTTTGGTGCTGGCTCGGGCGCGATGAAGAATCTCTGCCCGAGGCTCATCAAATTCGCTGGCTCTTCCACCGTCCGCGACGAAATAAGATTGCGCTAGCCACCGCAATGGACGCCTCGGCGATCACAATGGCGTAAAACGCCCCATTGGAGCGCAGGTTAAGCGGAATTGCCAGCCAGTACGCCAGAGGGATTTCAAGCAGCCAGAAACCAAAGAAATTAACGATTGTTGGAGTAACCGTGTCGCCCGCCCCATTAAACGCCTGAAGCATGACCATGGCATATGCATAGCCGATGTTGCCGTAGCTCACGATGCGCAAGCATGACACTCCCAGGGGCAGCACGGCAGGGTCGTGAGTGAAAAGGCGGATCACCGGTTCCGCGAACAGCACGAAGAAAACTCCCAAGCTGCCCAGGAACAACATGTTGTAGAGGCCAGTGCGCCACACCGCAGCCTCGGCGCGTTCAGGCTGCTTTGCCCCCAGATTCTGCCCCACTAGGGTTGCCGCAGCGTTGCTCAAACCCCACGAAGGAAGAATCGCGAATATGACGACTCGTATGGCAATGGTGTATCCCGCAAGCGCGGCCGCGCCAAAAATGCTGACGATGCGCACCAAGCCGATCCAACTGGTGTGGGCAATCGCAAATTGAAGAATGCCTGTCAGCGAGACTCGGAGCAAGCGCCACAACACATCCAGGTGCAGACGAATCTGGTTGGCAAAAATGCGGATGCGCTCGGTGCCACGGAGCAAGCGATAGAATTGGTACGCAACTCCAATGCTACGGCCAGTGAGCGTCGCCCATGCGGCGCCCGTGACGCCCAAACGCGGAAACGGTCCAAGGCCGAAAATGAGGCAAGGGTCGAGGAACAGATTGATGATGTTCGAGACCCAAAGCAAGCGCATGGCAATGGCGGCGTCGCCGGCGCCGCGAAAAATCGCGTTGTTAAGAAAGAGCATCAGCACAACGCCGCTGCCGCCCAGACAAATCCTGGTGTAACCGCTGCCGACGGCTACGATCTCAGATGAAGATCCCATCCACCGCAGCAGACGAGGGGCCAGCACCAGGCAAGGTGCGCCGATGACGATCGACACCATCAGACCGAGCGCGATGGCCTGAACCGCTGCAACCGCAGCGCCAGTCGAATCCTTTTCGCCGATGCGCCGCGCCACCATGGCGGTCGTGGACAGACTCAGCCCCATGGCAACGGCAAAAACCAGGCTCAACATTGACTCGGTGAGACCGACCGTAGCCACGGCATTTGCCCCCAGCCGTCCCACCCAGAAAACATCCACCACCGCAAACAGGGACTCCAAGACCATTTCCAGCACCATGGGCACGGCCAACAGAAAGATGGCCCGATTCAAACTGCCGGAGGTATAGTCCTGGGGCGAACCGCGAATCGCCTCGGCCAACGAGGTCCATAGTGTAGGCTGCGACTCGGCAGCGGAAATAGAAGCTTCCATCGAGTTTGCGATCGATGTCCTTAAAATTTAGCTCGAAAGAATCACGGGAGTCCGAAACTGTAGAGCGCACTTCCGGCTGCGATGGCTACGTACTGTTTGCCATCGACCGCGAATGCCATCGGCGAAGCGTATACCTCTCCCCCCATCTCGAAGTGCCACAGCGCCTTGCCCGACTGAGCGTCGAGCGCGATGAAGTTGCCTTCCGCGTCGCCTGTGAATACTACCCCGCCGGCGGTAGAGAGCGCTCCTGCCCACGAGGGAGAGGGATGACGGAACTCCCACTTCATCTGTCCGGTCGCCGGATCGATCGCGCGCAGGGCACCCCAATACGGTTCGGCTTCATCCGAGGGGAAATATGCGCTGCCGTAGTAAGCGTGCCCCGCTTCGTAAGGTTGAGGGGCGGTGCTGAAGATGTCGCACTGCTCACGCGCGGTCACGTAGAACAATCCAGTTTGTGGATCGTACGTAGGCGCCATCCAGTTGGTGGCGCCGATGGCTCCGGGACACACGGTGTGGCCTTCGAGCGTCGGTTTGGCTCCCTTATTCGCGAGTGGGCGCCCCTCCGCGTCCTTGCTGTCGCTCCACGTGATCTTGCCGTACGCATTCGCCGAGAGCAGCTTGCCGTTGGCGCGATCGATCACGTAGAAGAAGCCGTTGCGATTGGCCTGCGCGATGAGATGCTTGCTACCGGTGTCGATCATGATGGGCACTTGCGTAGCGTCCCAATCGTGTTCGTCGTGTTTGGTGTACTGAAAATACCAGTTCAGCTTGCCGGTATCGGCGTTGAGCGCGAGCAGCGAGTTGCTGTAGAGATTGTCGCCGGCGCGTCCCTCTCCACGATTCGAAGGCGCAGGATTTCCGGTCGGCCAGAAGAGCTGATTGGTTGACGGATCGTAAGTTCCCGTGTTCCACGCCGGCGCACCGCCAACTTTCCACGAGTCGCCCTCCCACGTGTCATGACCTGGCTCTCCCGGCCCCGGCACAGTGTAGAAGCGCCACTTGCGCTCGCCGGTTGTCGCGTCGTAGGCGTCGATGAAGCCGCGAACACCGTATTCCCCTCCCGAAACGCCAAGTACGATCAGATTCTTCACCGCCAGCGGCGCCGCGGTGAAGCTGTAGCCCAGCTTGTAGTCGACGGCGGCTACGTCCCAGATGACGCTACCGGTTTTCGCATCGAGCGCAATCAGGTGCGCATCAAGCGTGCCGAAGACAACCTTGTCGCCGAGAATCGCAAGCCCACGATTGACGCGCCCGCAGCACGGACGAATGTCCGAAGGCAACTGGCGCTGGTAGAGCCAGATGGGCCGCCCGGTGCGGCCGTCGAGGGCGAAGGCGCGGTCGTCCTGCCCAGTGGCGTAAAGGATGCCATCGACCACAAGCGGAGTGGTTTCAAACTTACCCGTTCCCGCAGTCTGGTATACCCACTTCGCAACCAGGGTGCGCGCGTTGCCTGGATTGATTTGATCGAGCGGGCTGAAGCGGCGTCCGGCGTAGTCTCCGGAGTAGGTCAGCCAGTTCTGCGGCTCCTTCGCGGAGTTGAGCAACCGTTCGAACGTGACCTGCGCCCCAGCCTGGCAGGCAAAAGCGCCGACCAGTGTGCAGGTCACCAGGAAACTCATCAGCGCCGCAAAAAGCGTGGGCCCAAAAGCTCGCCTCAGCGCTCTCTGCGGCACTTCTCGGCGATCTCCGCGATTCAGAATTTGTCGGGTTTCGGCACTGAAGAAAGCGAAGCGCAGAGGGCGCAGAGAACATCCGCAGAGCCGTGCCACGCAATGGGTCGTCCCGCTCATTTCGCACCTAGGTTGATCAAGTACGCCACAATGTCACCGAGATCTTTGTCATTCAACACCGCGGCGTCGTATTTGGGCATCATGGACTCGCGACTCTTCTGGAATGAACGCAGCTTGTCTTTTTCCAGCAGGTAAATCTGCTCGTTCGTATCCATCATCTGCACGCTGAAATGATCTTCGTTCAAGGCCACGCCCTTGATTTCTTTTCCGTTGACCGTCACGACCGTGACCGTTTCGTATTCCTGGGCGAACTCTTTGGTGGGCTCGGTCAATCCCCAGGCCAGCCGCCGGCTGGGATTGCGAACCGAATCGATGATCGCTTCCACCGTCCGGGTTCCACCGACAGAAGTGAGTTCCGGCCCCAATCGCCCGCCTTTGCCCTTGATCATGTGGCAAAGCGAACAGTTGGCATCGCCATAAAAAAGTTCTTTCCCGTGTGTGGCATCGCCGATCGGTTTGGTGGGAGCCTTCACCTCTACGCTGCGGATGTAGGTTATGAGTTCCCAGATTTCTTCGTCGGTCATCCCGACACCCTGGGCGTTGGTTCCGTTAGCCGGCATGGCCGTACCAGGAATTCCGTTATTGATAATTTGAAACATCACTGCATCCGACGTTGCATGCTTCTTCTGCGCCCGCGTCAGGTCGGGACCGCGTCCTCCGCCGCGCGCACCGAGGCCATGGCAGAGAGCGCAGTTGATGCGGAACTCGTATTCTCCGGCCTTCGCCGCCTTGGGGTCACCCGCCCGGGGGTTGTGATCGTCAGCGGCGAGAGCGACCGTGGTTGCGACCACTATCGCCAGCAGCGTGGGTGAAAACCAACGTCGAGTTGGGATCAGCGCTCGCTTGGCTGGCAGCCAATTTGCCAAACCCAAGACCGGTGAAGCTTTACCGCCTCCGACATTTTTCACGGAGTAGTCTCCGACAAAATAATATGGGATGGTATCACTGCTGGCGCCGCTTTCGGACTGTGGAAGTCTTTGCGGCAACGACCGCTAACGTCCTGCGTTTTCCAGCATAGACACCCAGCCGAGTCGTGGCCTTCGCACCTCGCGGCCAAAGCCGACTCCAATCACGCCGCCGACGCAGCACCCCAGTTTGGATCGTCGGGTTCATGGTTTCCGGTTTCGGTCTTGCGGTTTGCGGTCCATCGCCTCCTCGATCCTCGGCTTGACCCAGCCCCTTCGCAGCTGCGAGCGGGCGACAGCCCCGCCCGTACATGTCCAGCGGGTATCTGTGAGCTGCACTTCTGGCTCTCTACACTTAAGGTCTCCCCGGGAGTCGGTCGATCTTCCCCTAGGGCGAGGACTTTGTACATGTAGCCCGCTAAGTTGCTGATAAATCATCCCTTCCAGCGGAAGGCAGCAGGCTGTGGCAGGCCCACATGGGAGAGCACGCGATAGGCAAACTCGCGGGCCAGGGCATCCAAAGTTGCGGGCCGGTAATAGAAGGCTGGAATGAGCGGAAAGATGGTCGCGCCCGCATCGGCGGCCCGGTACATGTTCCGGATGTGGATTTTGTTGAGAGGCGTCTCGCGTACGCACAGGACCAGCGGACGCTTCTCTTTGAGGCAAACATCGGCGGCACGCTCGATGAGGTGCGAGGCATCGCCGTGAGCGATGCGCGCGAGAGTGCCCACGCTGCATGGGAGCACGATCATGGCGTCAGCAGGATACGAACCGCTGGCCACGTTCGCGCCGATGTCAGCGTTGGATTGTTGGTGAATTTTAGGTGACGCTCGGGCCGAGCGCGAAGGGCTGCCTCGAGTTGCAGCTGAGCTCTTCGCCAGCTTCGACCCGCCGAGGATCTGGCCGATGACATTGGAGCGGCCTTTGATGGTGAGTTCCTCGGCGAGTACGCGTAGGCCGCTGTCGGAGGCGATGAAGTTCACGGTCTGGATGCGCTTATCGCGCTCGACCGCGAGCAGAAGTTGGCGGAGAAAGATGGAGCCACTGGCGCCGGTCGTTGCAACGGTGAGGATTTGTGGCGGCTGATTGGGCAAAGCGTGCTCCGGCAAAACGGTAATGGGTTCTCGCCCCGAAGTTTGGAGCATAGGTACGCTGCGGCGCGGAAGTCAAGGCGAGACAGAACCGTAGCGCGCAGCGCAGCTGGTTGAGCTAGGAGCGAAAAGCTAAGCGCTAGAAGCTGGTCTTATGGCAAGCATGGCCAACCTACGATTCCGGCGGAGTGCGGCGCAGTTGCATGCGCTGGTGGGGGTGGAGCGCGAGATTCGCGCCCAGGACTCGCATAACCGACGCAAATATCTTCGGGAATTCAGCCAATCCTTTCGGGAGTACGATTGCGTTCTCGATCCACAGGGACTCGATCAGGCGATACAAAGAGCCGACATCGTTCTAATCGGCGACTATCACGCTCTTCCGGCGGCACAGCGCTACGCCGCCGCTGCTGTAGAACAGCGTGCGCTCGTGGGCGACCGGCCCGTCGTACTTGGGGTCGAGACCATCTTCGCGCGCGACCAACACATTCTGGACGAGTGGTGGCGGCGCGAGATTGACGAGAACGAATTGCGCCAGCGGATTCGCTTCGACATTGACTGGGGCTACGATTGGGCTCCCTTCCGTGAAGTCCTGGCGACCGCCCGGGACCACGCCGAGGCACTCTACGGTCTCGATTGCATGCCGCGAGACGACCTGCGAAGAATTGGACTGCGAGATTGCCACGCCAGCGCAAAAATAGTGGAGATGCGGAGATGCCATCCGAATGCGGTGATCTTTGTGTTGTTCGGGGAGTCGCATCTGGCTCCGGGTCATTTGCCTCAATTACTGCGTGACGAAATGCCCGAGGCGAAAATTGTCACGGTTTTACAGAATGTGGATGCGCTCTACTGGCGAGCCGCGGGCGAGCGGGCGAACAAGGTGGAAGCCGTTCGTGTGAACGACGATGTTGTCTGCGTGTTCAACGCTACTCCGCTGGAAAAATATGAGAGCTATCGGCTATGTCTCGACCAATGGAGCCGCGCAGAAAACGAGCCCGACTTCGCTCCCACGATCTACAACTTAATCGGGAGCCTTGCCAGTTTCCTCGAGATCAACCGTTATTCCCCGCACAATGGCACGCAGCCGAAATTCCTCGTGGACATGCTGCCTGAGGTGTATGGCCGTTCCTCGGACGGGATGTTGCGCCGGTTGTTGTCCCGCCATGGCGTAAGCGAGCACGAGTTCGAGGCGATGCTGCTGCGCGTGGAAGAACGCGGTGGCGCTTATTTGCCAGAGGTCAACGCGTTCTACATGTGCGAACTTCAAATGGTCAACGCGGCCGAGGATGTCGCCCGCTTTCTCCACCAGGCGTGCCGGGGTCTACCGCGGAATGTGAACAGGAATGAAACCAACGACAATACTCACCATGCCAATGGCCTGAGCGAAAAGTCAGGAGCTGCACCGCCCACGGGTGCCGCCTTCCATGCCCTTGTGGTCGAGAATGCGCTCGCGTACTTCGGATCCAAGGTGCTGCATCCCTCGACGCCAGCGCTTCGGGATGAACGAGAAACCTCGTCTTTCGCCCTGTATGACAGAGCTGCGCAGGCCGCAGCGCGCTCCGAGAATGGCAAGGTGAGAGAGACCGCCCGGGAATGGGGTCAACGCTTGGGGAGCCTGCTTTACGATGCTTACCTGGCGGGAAGATGGTCGAAGAACTCACTACGGAAACTTTTCCTCGCCCACCTGGATGAACTGGAAGTGGCCAGGAACGTCTGCGCGACGATAATCTCAAAGACTCGCCGGAGTTGCCGCAGCGTTCGGGTTTGATGAAGAAGTCAGAACTCAGCATTCCTCCCTGGTGGTTGTCAGCCGGTATCGGCGGTTCTGACAAAGTGCCGTCTATCTTTTTCCTTCATCACGTCTTATCGATATCGCGCGTTAGCATCCGCGATACACCTGAGTCGCTCAAATGCTAACCTGATTTATGCTGAGTGCTGAGTGCCGCTTTGAACGCCGAATCCATCCGCAAATTGTTCGCGCAAGTGCGCCAGGGCGGACTCTCGCCTGATGAGGCCGTGGAGCGCCTCCGTCATCTGCCGTTTGAAGATCTCGGCTTTGCCAAGGTGGATCACCATCGCGCTCTGCGCGCGGGTATGCCTGAAGTAATCTTCGGGGAGAATAAAACGCCAAAACAAGTGGCGGACATATTTTTTCGTTTGTCTCAGCATGGCGGCAATGTCTTAGCAACGCGTGTCAATGAAAAACAGTTTGCGGCAGTGAAGAAAAGAGTCCGCCCGGCGCAATACCGCAAATTGGCACGGGCAATCACATTGCAGCGCGACCCGAAGAAATATGGCAAGGGTAGGATCGCCGTCGTCTCGGCGGGAACCAGTGATATCCCCGTGGCCGAAGAAGCTGTGGCTACAGCGGAAGTTATGGGCAACGAGGTGCAGCACTTTTACGATGTGGGCGTGGCGGGAATTCACCGGCTGCTGGCGAATCGGGAGGCGCTATCAAAGGCACGCGTCGTAATCGTCTGCGCCGGCATGGAGGGCGCGCTGCCCAGCGTGGTAGGAGGCCTCGTGGGCGTGCCCGTGATTGCCGTACCTACCAGCATCGGCTACGGTGCCGCGTTCAAGGGACTGGCGGCGCTGCTGGGAATGATGAACTCCTGCGCTTCGAATGTAAGCGTGGTGAATATTGACAATGGATTTGGCGCGGGCTATGTGGCGTCACTGATCAATCGGCTTCCCTGAATCCTCACTCCCCCGGGAGTAATCAGAGACAGTATTATGCTCAACCCGCTATCGCCAGAAGCCAAGAAATTGATCGATCGTCCGAACTTCGCGCACCTTGCCACGCTCATGCCCGACGGTACTCCGCAGTCCACACCGGTTTGGCTCGGACGCGAGGGCGAGCACCTGGTTATCTGCACTTCAGATGGCTCTCTCAAAGCCAGGAACACCCGCCGTGATCCACGACTGGCGCTGTCCATTGTGGACTTCGACAATCCCTACGAGGAAGTTCAGATTCGCGGTCGGGTTATTGAGCGGCGTCCCGACCCTGAACTCAAGGTGATGGATCCGATCTCGCACAAATACGTCGGGAAGCCTTTCCCGATGCGCAGCTATGAAGGCCGCGTCGCCCTGATCATTGAGGTGGAAAAGGAACGTTACACGAAACTGCCATTCCGGCACACGCCTCCAATCGGGTAGGAGGCGGGGTCATCCCCGCCGTCCTCCCACACCACCGGACGTGCGGTTCCGCATCCGGCGGTTCCTGTCTACTGGGCAGAAACTAATCTGCGGCAGCGAGTTTGGTCTCGTGCGTGGTGTCGTCCGGCGTCCGATGGCACCCCGAAAATCAGTGGGACTTCCGGCCCCGCTGATTACTCCTAGATTTCCCGTGTCACCACGAGACTTCTGCCCAGTACGCTCGGAGAGCAAGCGTGACTATCCACTCCTGACAGCTCGGGCCCTTCGCCACCAATGAAGAAAGGCGCGGCTTACGCCGCGCCCTTTGTGCTAGCCCCAAAACCCGCTCACATCCCTGGCTGGTTCGACTTGCTCTCCACCAGCAATTGATTGTCTACGGTGAAGGCGCCGAAGACCTGGTTGGCTCTTATGCCGGCGACCTGCTTGTCCATGGTGTTATCCACGGATCCGTAGAGGGTGACGTGGCCATTGACCACGATGATGCGGATCGGATGCGCCGGGTCCGTCGCATACTTGCTCAGCACGGAGTCACGGTAAATAGCTCGAGCCGTGCGCAAACGGATGCCATCATCGAAAATTGATGTCGGCTCAAGCGAAATGTTTGAGACCACATCCTTCACTCCGGGCATGTTCGCGATGTCAGCAAGAGCCTCGTCGCGTCCGACGCCGGTTCGATCCTGACCTTCAACCGTAACAACTCCATCTTTCACTCCGATCGCGAAGTAATCGAATGTGTTGTCATAACCGACGCGCACGTAGCGCAGCTTTTTCGCCAGTTTCTGTTCTAGCTGCTCGTCGGGAACGCTGGGGCCCGCAACTGTGACCAGGTTGCGCACGCCTTGCACTCCCGAAGCCTTGCGGACGACCTTAGCCGCGTCGAGCTTACGCTGGTAGAGATCGACCGTGCCCGTGAGAGTCACGATACCGTCTTCGACGCTCGATTTCACATCAGAGAACTGCTTCTTGGCCGCAAGCCGTTGAGTGACCGCGGTTTGAATTTGATTGTCATAGCGAGCCGCGCTGGCAGGCTGGGCAACGAGGGTGGCGCTCAACAGCCCCACTGCCAGCAGCGAAGCCACCGTATTCCACAAACTATTCTTTGCAACTGTCATTGAGGTCACCTCCGACCTATTGACGAAACTTTACGATCTAACCATCTGGTTAATTAATTGGATGCGGGCTGGGTGGCACAAGATGCATCGGGACAGAGGCGGGAACGGCATGACTCTTCTAATGCAAACAGGGGGGTGCTGCACCAAGTCGCCGAGTACGGTCTCATTTGCCCGAAGAATGCGCGACATCCGTCTTGTCCGCCTCTTTCTCTTTTTCCTTTCTGTCGGCGACAGAACTCAGGCGAATCACCACCGCGGCAGCGGTATAGCGGACGCGGGCATTGCGGTCGGCAAAGGCGGGTTCGACTCTGTCCCGCAGGGATGGATCTTCGCGCTCGGCTATCGCCCCCATAGCGGCGGCGCGTACGATCCAATTCTTGTCGCGCGTCGCCTTGACCAAGGCCGCAGCGCTAGCAGGGTCGGGATCATGCGCGAGGAAACTCGCGGCCACTGCCCGCACCGGGTTGGGATCTTTTTTGTGCATAGTGCGGTAAGCGTCCCAGCAAATGCCCGCCAAGGGGACAAAACCAATGCCTTCAGAGAAGCCAATTTTTGCCAGCTCCTTGGGGTTATGGAGGGTCTCGAGTTGCTGGGCAACCAAGCCATCGTTGGACTTTCTTGCTCCTGCAAGCACGTCGTAATAAATTGCGTAGGCGGAAGTATCGTCTTTCAGGTCGCGCAGAGAAGGCGCTGCAGCCATTACCACCGGAAGCTTCCTATCGGAAAGGCGTTTCCGGAGCCACGGAATAGACTCGGTACAGCGCATCTGCCCCAAAGCCGTCGCCGCTGCGACGCGAACTTCAGGCTTGGGATCTTCGAGCGCATGCCTGGCAAGGTTGCGGGCGTGAACATCGTTGCGTAGCAAGCCGAGGGCGCGGATGCTATTTGTCCGCTCGCCGGTCTTCTGCGAAGCAGCCGCGGTATCCAGCATGTCCCAGGCTTTCCGTGTGCCGGCTTCATTATCGGTAGCCGCCCGAATACGGAGGGGCAACAAGGCAGCCAAGGCAAGACACAGAATCGTCAGGCATCGAAAAAGTCTGCTCACGGAAACTGTTCCTCCGTCCGGCCCATGCCCACGGGGCGCTCAGCACAAGACAATCGATGCCACGTAGCACGAAAACGTGAACGACAATTCCACGAAGATTAAGGTACTAACAGGCAGAAGAGACTGTAGCGGGAAGGCACCTACCGTTTAGGCTTCGCCGATCGCGCAGGGGTCTTGCGTTTTCCGCCGTTCTTGAACACCCGCGCAAATATCTTGTCGACATTCTTGAGCTGACGCCGCAGGTCGAAAGCACGCTCAATCTGTTTGGCAGGCACGCG
>Ga0207684_10002022_pt1 | contig 20887 bp, 17 predicted proteins | sample KBSK5501metaG_FD_184342 | JGI IMG/M metagenome (GOLD analysis project Ga0207684, IMG submission 184342) | Corn, switchgrass and miscanthus rhizosphere microbial communities from Kellogg Biological Station, Michigan, USA - KBS K5-50-1 metaG... | ecosystem: Host-associated > Plants > Roots >...
CTGCCCCACGCCAGCCCTGACCCCGCCGCCCCGCCCCATTGAGCTGTCAGGCATCAGGCCAGCCCCCTCGCGTCGTTCAGCAGCGGGTACCCGCGGCGCGCGTCCAGGGCCGCCTCCACCGCCGCGCCGACCCGGTACATCCGGTCGTCGGCCAGCACCGGCGCCATGACCTGCAGCCCGACCGGCAGGCCGTCCTCGGGCGCCAGCCCGCAGGGCACCGACAGCGCCGCGTTGCCGGCCATGTCGGAGGGGATCGTGAACAGGTCGGCCAGGTACATGGCCATCGGGTCGTCGACCCGCTCCCCCAGCGGGAACGCCGTGGTCGGCGTGGTCGGCGAGATCAGCACGTCCACCCGCTCGAACGCGGCCTCGAAGTCCTTGATGATCAGCGTCCGGACCTGCTGTGCCTTGCCGTAGTAGGCGTCGTAGTACCCGCTGGACAGCGCGTAGGTGCCCAGCATGATCCGGCGCTTCACCTCGGCGCCGAACCCCTGCGCCCGGGTCAGCGCCATCACCTCCTCGGCGCTGCGGGTCCCGTCGTCCCCGACCCGCAGCCCGTACCGCATCGCGTCGAAGCGGGCCAGGTTGGAGGAGCACTCGCTGGGCGCGATCAGGTAGTAGGCGGGCAGCGCGTAGCTGAAGTGCGGGCAGGAGACCTCGGTCACCTTCGCGCCCAGCGACTCCAGCAGCTCGACCGCCTCGCTGAACCTGGCCAGCACCCCCGGCTGTGTCCCCTCGCCGGTGAACTCCGGCACCACCCCGATGGTCATCCCGCTCACGTCCGCCTGCCGCGCCGCGGCGACCACCGGGGGGACCGGGGCGTCGATCGACGTGGCGTCGCACGGGTCGTGGCCGGACATCACCTCGTGCAGCAGGGCGGCGTCCAGCACGGTGCGGGCCAGTGGGCCCGGCGTGTCCAGGGAGGAGGCGAACGCCACCACCCCGTACCGGGAGTTGCCGCCGTAGGTGGGCTTGACCCCGACCACCCCGCAGACCGCGCCCGGCTGGCGGATCGAGCCGCCGGTGTCGGTGCCGATGCCCAGCGGGGCCTCGTAGGCGGCCACCGCGGCGGACGACCCGCCCGAGGAACCGCCGGGAACCCGGTCGAGGTCCCACGGGTTGTGCGAGGGGCCGAACGCCGAGTTCTCGGTGGACGAGCCCATGGCGAACTCGTCCATGTTGGTCTTGCCGAGGATCACCACGCCGGCCTCGCGCAGCCGCCGGGTGATCGTGGCGTCGTACGGCGGGAGCCAATCGCCGAGGATGGCCGAACCGCAGGTGGTCGGCATGTCGAGGGTGGTGAACACGTCCTTGAGGGCCAGCGGCACCCCGGCCAGCGGCCCGAGTTCCTCGCCCGCGGCCCGGCGCCGGTCCACCGCCCTGGCGGCCGCGCGCGCCTGGTCGGCCGCGACGTGCAGGAACGCGCGCACCTTGGGCTCGACCTGCTCGATCCTGGCCAGGTGCGCGTCGGTCACCTCGGCCGCGGAAACCTCGCCGTCGCGGACCGCCGCGGCGATATCCGCGGCGGTCATCCGGAAAAGCTCCGTCATGGTCAGTCCTCCGCCAGGATCCGCGGCACCCGGAACTGGTGCTCCTCCACGGCGGGCGCCTGGGACAAGACCGTCTCCCTGTCCAGGCACGGCACCGGCGTGTCCTCACGGAACACATTGACAAGGGGAACCGCGTGCGAGGTCGGGGGGATGCCTTCGGCGGTGACTTCCTGCACCCGGGCCACTGCGGCGATGATCACGTCAAGCTGCGCGGCCAGGTGGTCCAGTTCATCGTCGGCCAGGGCGAGCCGGGAGAGCCTGGCCAGGTGTGCGACGTCGTCACGAACGATTGGCATGCTGCAATCCTAGGGTCCGGCCGCCGGGCCGCCGACCGGTTAACGCGCACCCGCGGGCGGCACCGGGGAGCGCGGGCGGCGGCGGTCGGCGGCGGTGCGCCGTGCCTGCTGCGGCAGGACGACCGCCCCCGCGCCGCCGGCGGGTGCCGGGCGGTGGCTGGCCAGCCACCGGCTCGCGGCGGGCGCTTCCAGCGGGCGGCTGAAGCACCAGCCCTGCGCGGCGTCGCACCCCATGGCCGTCAGGGCCGCCGCCACCTCGGCCGTCTCCACGCCCTCCGCCACCGACCGGATGCCCAGCGCCCGCACCAGGCCCACCAGGGACCGGACGATCAGCTCGTTGTCGGCCACGTCGAACAGCCTCGTGACGAACGACGCATCGACCTTGACCTCGCTCACCGGCAGCCGTTTCAGCCCGATCAGCGACGAGGCGGCGGTACCGAAGTCGTCGATGCAGATCGCGACCCCGAGCGCGGCGAGGGTGTGCACGGCCGCGATGGCCTGCGCGGGCTCACCCGCGAGCACACCTTCGCCGATCTCCAGCATCAGGTCGGCGGGCTCCAGGCCATGCGCCTCCAGGCCACCGCTGATCATCCCCGTGAGCCTGTTGTCCAGCAGGTCGCGATCGGTGAGGTTCAGGCACATCTGCACGCCAAGGCCGTCCCGCCACCAGTGCGCCGCCTGGCTCAGCGCCGCATCCACCACGAACGCGGTCAGGTCGTGCATCAGCGAGGAACGCTGGGCGGCGTGGATGAACTCACCCGGCAGGACCATCCCCCGCTGCGGGTGCCGCCACCGGATGAGGGCCTCCATCCCGCAGGTGCGCCCACCCGCCAGGGATACCTTCGGCTGGTAGTGCAGCTCCAGCTCACCGCGCTCCAGACCGCGCCGCAGGTCCACGAGCAGGGAGACCGGGGCGGCCGAACGGCGGCCGGCGCCGGTGGAGTAGGACTCCACGCCGGTCCGGCGCTCCTTCGCCAGGTACATCGCGACGTCGGCGCGCTGGATCAGCAGTTCCACCCCGGGCGCGTCCTCGGGGTAGACGGCAATCCCCACGCTGGCCTCGACCTGCAAGGTCATCCCCTCGAGCTGGATCGCCCCGGCCAGCGCGGCGCGCAGCCGCACGGCCACCTCGCGGGCCGCGCAGCCCGGCCGCGCGGCGGGCAGCAGCACCGCGAACTCGTCCCCGCCCAGCCGGGCCACCAGGTCCCCCGGCCGGACGCTGTGCGCCAGGCGGTGCGCGACGATCTTCAGTACCCGATCGCCGGCCGCGTGCCCCAGCGTGTCGTTGACCACCTTGAAGCGATCGAGGTCGAGCAGCAAGAACCCGACCCGGTTGCCCCGCCGCGCCGCCTCGGCGACCGCCTCACCCGCCTTCTCATGCAGCAAGGCGCGGTTGGGCAGCCCGGTCAGCTCGTCGTGCAGCGCCTGGTGCTCCCGCTTCAGCGACATCGCGGCGCTCGCGTAGACGGCCGACAGCGGCAGCAGGAAGAGCAGCACCAGCAGCACCGAACGGCTCATGACCACGACCACGAGCGGGGCCGCGGACAGCAGCACGAGGCTGACAAACGCCTGGTAGGGCAGCAGCCTGCGGAACGTCGCCGGGATGGGAGCCCGCTCGTGCACCGCCACCGCCACGCCCACCAGCAGGAAGTTCACCGCGAAGTACGCGCACGCGGCCAGCGCGACGGCCCCGAGCTGCTGGCCCGCCGGCACCCATGGCGACAGCGGCCGCGGGTGGATCCCGGCGGCCCGCAGCACCAGCCAGGCCGCTCCCAGGCTGAGCGTGAACTGCGCGGTGTTGAACGCGGCACGGAACAGCGCCTGCCCGCCGATCAGGGCGCTGAGCAGGCTCGCGATCAAACGCATCAGAGCCGCGACCGGAAATCCCCAGTACAGAAGTGCGGCGAAGGTGAAGGTCAGCGACGCGTCACCGGAATCGGGGCGCGATTTCCCCGGGGTCACGATAGGCCGCAACTCACCGATCACGCACAGGACGGCAATGGCCGGCAGAAGAGGCTCGCGGACGAGCACCGGAAGCCCGGCGGTCCGGAGGGCCACCATCGCCACGGCAAGCAGGGCACCGCCTGCCCCCGTCACCACCGTCAGATAGATCCACAGCGGTGAGCCGATCCGCGGGCCGTTGTCGCGTGGGTCGTTCGGATCGCTCATAGCGCCTCGTGCCTTAACGCAGCCGGTCGGATACGCACTGCCCACGAGAAGACTAAGGGGAAAGGGGTACTTCGCGAAACCGCATGCCTACAATCCGTTACTGACTTTCCGCCCGGGCGGACAAAACCCCAGGTCAGCACGCCATTACCGAGCTACTAATTTCCTTAGCTCATTGCGGTTGCGGCCCCTGGAGCGGCTCCGGCTCGCCGGCCGCGGCGGGCCCGGCCAGCGGCGCGTTCTCCCGGGCTGACGTCAGGCCCCGGCCGCCGGCTCGGTCTCCGCCACCGCCCGCGCCGCCTCGGCGCCGTCGGCCAGCAGGACCCGCAGCCCCGCCTCGTCCAGCACCGGCACGCCGAGCGAGAGCGCCTTGTCGTACTTGCTGCCGGCGCCCGTGCCCGCGACCACGAAGTCGGTCTTCTTCGACACCGACGACGCGACCTTGCCGCCGCGCCCGGTGACCTCCTCGCTCGCCTCGTCCCTGGTCAGGTTCGGCAGGGTGCCAGTGAGGACGACGGTGACCCCGGCCAGCGGCCGTGCGTCCCCCGCGGCCCGCTCCTCGGCAAGCACGACCCCGGCGTCCCGCCATTTGCCCACGATGGCGGCGTGCCAGTCCACCTTGAACCACTCGGTCACCGACGCCGCGATCGTCGGGCCGACGCCGTCCACGGCGGCGAGCCGCTCGGCGGGCGCGCTCGCGATCAGGCCCAGCGAGCCGAACTCGCCGGCGAGCGCCCGCGCAGCGGTCGGGCCGACGTGCCGGATGGACAGCGCGACCAGGATCCGCCACAGCGGGCGCCGCTTGACCTCCTCCAGGTTGGCCAGCAGCAGGCTCGCGTTGACCTTCAGCGTGCCCGCCTTGTTGACGAAGAACGGGCAGGTCGCGAGCTTTTCGGCGGTCAGCGAGAACAGGTCGCCCTCGTCGGTGATCAGGTGCGAGTCAAGCAGCGCGACGATCGACTCGTAGCCGAGCACCTCGATGTCCAGCGCCGCCCGGCTGGCCAGGTAGAACAGCCGCTCGCGCAACTGGGCCGGGCAGGACCGGGTGTTGGGGCAGCGCCAGTCGACCTCGCCCTCCTCCCGCTCCAGCGCCGTCCCGCACGCCGGGCAGGCGTCCGGGAACACGAACTCCCGCTCGTCGCCGGTGCGCAGGTCCGCCACCGGCGCCACGATCTCCGGGATCACGTCACCGGCCTTGCGCAGCACCACCACGTCGCCGATCAGGACGCCCTTGCGCCTGATCTCGTCGGCGTTGTGCAGCGTCGCGTTCGTCACCGTCGACCCGGCCACCTGGACCGCCTCCATGATCCCGAAGGGCGTGACCCGGCCGGTCCGGCCCGTGTTGACCTCGATGCGCAGCAGCCGGGTGGTCACCTCCTCCGGCGGGTACTTGTAGGCGATGGCCCACCGGGGCGCCCGGCTGGTCGAGCCGAGCGCGCGCTGCTGGTCCAGCCGGTCGAGCTTGACCACGACGCCGTCGATCTCGTACGGGGGGTCGTGCCGGTGCTCGCCGTAGTAGGCGATGTAGGACCGCACCCCGTCCAGGTCGTCCACGATCTTGACCAGGTCGCTGACCGGCAGGCCCCACCCGCGCAGCCGCTCGTACCAGCCCGACTGGGTGTCCGGTGCGCCCGCGGGCGCGGTCTGTCCTGGCTCGGGCATCCCGGCGGCGCCCGGGTCGCTCCCCGGCACCGCGAGCCCGTGCACGATCATCCCGAGCGGCCTGCTCGCCGTGATCTTCGGGTCCTTCTGGCGCAGCGACCCGGACGCCGCGCTGCGCGGGTTGGCGAACAGCGGCTTGCCCGCCTCACCGAGCTGCACGTTGAGCTCGTGGAACCCGGCCACGGGGAAGAACACCTCGCCCCGGACCTCGATCTCCACCGGGATACCGCGTCCGGACAGGCGCATCGGCACCCCGCGGATGGTCCGGATGTTGAGGGTGATGTCATCCCCCCTGGAGCCGTCCCCCCTGGTGGCCCCCCGCACCAGCGCCCCGTCCCGGTAGACCAGGGCGACCGCCAGCCCGTCGATCTTGACCTCGCACAGGTACGGCCCGGAGCCGCCGAGCCGGGCCGCCCGGGCCGCCCAGGCATCGAACTCATCGGCCGAGAAGGCGTTGTCCAGGCTGAGCATCCGCTCCAGGTGATGCACCTCGGCGAACGTGGTGGATACGCCGCCGCCGGGCCGCTGGGTCGGGGAGTCGGGCGTGGCCAGCTCGGGGTGGCGCTCCTCGATCGCCCGCAGCTCCCGCATGAGCAGGTCGTACGCGCCGTCGGACACGAGCGGCGAGTCCAGGATGTAGTACCGGTAATCGTGCTCGTTGATCTCCACGCTCAGCTCGGCATGCCTGCGCCGCGCGGCCTCGGTGGCCCCCGTGACTTCGGCCTCGCTCACGCCCGCTCCTCCTCGATCAGCTCCGGCAGCAGCCGGGCCGCCTCACGGCAGCGCGCCATGGCGGCGCGCGCGTAGGCGGGTGTGGCTCCCGCCATCCCGCACGCGGGCGCCAGCACCACCTGCGCCGCGACGTCGCCCGGCCCGGCGCCGTCCGGCGCGGCGGGCCAGCCCATCCGCTGCCACAGCGCGGTCACCTGCCGCGCCGCCTGCTGCGCCGGCGGCGGCTCCGGCGCCTGCGGCGTCCCCGTCGCCGGGATCACCCCGGCGACGATCGCCAGGCCGGCCTCCACGGCCTCCGCGAGGCCGTCTTCCTCCGCTTGCGCCAGCTTGCTCAGATCACACCCCGCACCGTCCGCACCAGCACCTTTGATCATGCCGAACGGTACCGGCAGGGCGCAGCAGTGCACCACGGTGAACGCCCGTGCGGCGCCGATGATGGAGCCAAGCGTGGTTTCGGTGCCGGACGGTTCCGGAACGGGCAGCCGGTTCAGCCCGCTGGCGGTGGGCACCTCCCCGGCCATCACGGCGGGCAGGGCGGGCTCATCCAGCTGGACCACGAGCGAGGCGCCGGGAACCCGCCTGCGCACCTCGGCGGCGTGCGAGGCGAGGCCCTCGGCGAGGGACGCGGTGAGGTCGGCGGCGGCCCCGGGGTCGGCCAGCGCCGGGTCCTGGCTGCGGATCAGCTCGACGGTGGCCGCCAGCGTCCACGGCCCGCACACCTGGACCTTGAGCGGCCCCCGGTACCCGGCCGCGACCTCCTCCAGGGCGTCCAGATCGGCGGACAGGAATGCCCGTGCCCGGCGGAGGTCCCGCCCGGGCCTGGCGGTGAACCGCCATCCGGTGGGCGTCAGTTCCACGGGCAGGTCGACGAGCAGCGCGGCGGTGCGCCCGGTCAGGTCCGCACCGGGGCCGCGGGCCGGCAGTTCGGCGAGATGCGGCAGGCCCGGAAGCTCGCCGAAGACCAGCCTCATGGCCTCCAGGGGATCGGTGCCGGGCAGCGACCCGACTCCCGTCGCGCTGGCGGGCTCCCACGGAAAGCGCTCCTCGGTGATCTCCGGCACCCTGCCGAGCTTAGGACCCTGCCCGGGCGGCTGAAAGGCTCTGGCGGAGAACCTGCCAGGCTCGAGCCGCGCCGCACCAGGCCCCGGTCTGGTACGGCGCGGGCCCGGGAGCCAGGCCGGCCGGGCAATCCCCCGGCACCGGCCGGCCTGGCCGTCTGGTTAGGACTGCCGCTCGTACCAGGGAACGGTGAGCGGGTCAGCGCCCCGCTCCCGGCGGATCCACAGTCCCGTCACGGCGCGGGCCCCATGACTCACCAGACCGGGGGGAACTGGTGAGAAGAACTGGTTGGGCCCGTCCGGCCCCGGCCAGTCGCCGTGCTCCTCGCGGAAGCGGCGGTCTGCCCGGAACAGCCCCTCCTCGTGCTTGATGCCGATGCTGACGAAGGCAACGAGGCCGACGGCAGCTCCCAGAAAGAAGATCCCTATGGCGATGATCAAGTCGGTGGCGGCCATGGTGATCCCCTAACGTGCTGGCCCGCGGTCTCGAGGTCCGCTGCCCCGATCTGGTGTCTGGCCCCGGTGTTCGTAGCCACAGCCAGGGTGGTGTGAGGCGAATCCCGACTCCCCAGGCACCTGAATGAGCCCAAGCAGACCGATGGCTAGCCTCAAACCTATGGATCTTGTCTTTCGACTCATACCAATCGTTGGTATGTTTCTTTTATACGCTCCTGGCCTGCGACACGCAAGGCCGGTACCGAACATCTTGCTGAGTAGACAAGCAGGTATGATGCTGTAGAGAGAGCTGAGACCATCGATTGGGATGACTAGGACATCTGAGGTAGCACGTGCCTGAGGCCAAGTACCGTCAGATCGCCGACGACCTGCGGCGACTCATCGAGTCCGGTGAACTCGAACCAGGGGCCCAGCTTCCGACCGAGACCGAGCTCATGAAGGAGTACGCAGCATCGCGGAACACCATCCGCGATGCCATCAAACAGCTCATCACCCCAGGCCTGGTCGTGGCCCGCGCTGGCCAAGGGACCTTCGTTGTCGAGAAGCCCGAGCGCATCGTGACCACCCTGACGGGTGATCCAAGGAGTGGTCCTACACACCTCGCCGAACTCGGGGGGGAGGGCGGCAAGCTCGACGACAAAGATCCAAAGGTTGGGATCGTGGGTGCCGCCGCTGCGGTGGCCGAGGCGCTGAGGATTGAAGAGGGCTCTGAGGTCGTTAGCCGACAGCAGGAACGTTTCCTTGGCCGCACACCCTGGTCGCTTCAGACCTCCTACTACCCCATGAGCCTCGTACAGAGAGGCGCAACGGAACTGATCAGCCATAAGAATTTTAAAGAGGGAACCGTCAAATACCTTGCCATGAAGTGTGGAATTAATCAGGTTGGCTACCGCGACGAGATCGAAGGGCGCCAGCCTAACCCGGAAGAGACTGCCTTCTTCAGGCTCCCAGCAGATGGGCGCATCTCGGTCTTCGAGATCTTCCGGATCGCCTTCGACCAGAACGGCGACCCGTTCCGCGTAACGGTTACCGTGTACCCCTTTGACCGTAACCAATTTGTGGTAAACGTAGGAGATATACCGCCGGATCTACGTAATAGTGGGAAGCACGCGGCGTCCTTGCAGGGACATAGCGGCGGGAGCACCGCAGCTTAGCGGAACTGCAGAGTTGGCCTGATCGCCAATTCGGAGTAGTTCGGCGCAAGTACGGTAAGTGAAAGTGTCACCGCATTATTAGTCCTCTGACAGACGTGACTAGAAGAGAAGAGAGCCATGGCTAAGAGATATGGTCGTCCTTCGCCCCACTACAGGTATGAGCACTATGACCCACAGTAATTGGGCTTCATAGACCAAGTCCCCTCCCCAAGGGAGGACCTATAACTATCCGTGCCCGCGACGGACACTGTTCTTGGCTAGACTGGACGAGCAGCGTCCGTCGCGTAGCAGTTGATCGGCACGCGATGGTTCAGCTCTAAACGTCCTCCTCGGGGGTCTCATGAGCGATCCTATGTACCGGCAGATCGTCGAGGATCTGCAGCGCCGGATCGAGTCCGGCGAACTGTCGCACGGAGCGCAGATCCCGACAGAGATCGACCTTCGCGAGTACTACAACGCCTCGCGGAACACCGTCCGCGACGCGATCAAGTGGCTGACCGCCCGGGGCCTGGTGGAGACCCGGCCGGGCCAGGGAACCTTCGTCCTGGAGAAGATCGACCCCTTCGTCACGACCCTGACGGGCCAGCCGGAGGGCGGCCCCGAGGGCGGCGAGACAGCGGTCTACAAGGCCGAGGTGGAGGCGTCCGGTCGGTTGCCGGCCAACAGCGAGCCCCGGGTGGAGATCCAGAAGGCCACCGCCATCGTGGCCAGGGCACTGCGAATCGGCGAGGGCACGCAGGTGGTCAGCAGGCACCAGCAGCGCTTCATCGATGGAACCCCCTGGTCCCTGCAGACCTCGTTCTACCCCATGAGCCTGGTCCAGTCCGGCGCCACGCGCCTGCTGGAAGCCACCAACATCCCCGAGGGGGCGGTGACCTACCTTGCCAACACCGACCGCGGGTTCGCCCAGGTGGGATACCGCGACTCGATCGCGGTGCGGGCACCCGATGACACCGAGGCAGCATTCTTCAAGCTCGCGTCGGATGGCAGGGTCTCGGTATTCGAAGTCCACCGCGTCGGCTTCGACAAGAAGGGGAACCGGCTCCGCCTGACCGTCACAGTCTACCCCGCGGACCGCAACCGGTTCCGGGTTCTCGTCGGCGACGTGCCGCGCCGCGTCACCGACGACGCGGAGGACACGGGGTGAGCCCAGCGTCGCGTGCGGCGGGATATCTCGCCCTGGCCGCGGCTGGGTGAGTTCGTGACCTGGCCACCAATCTTCGAGCCGGCCGAGGGACAGCACCACGGCCCGAAACAGACAGGCATCCAGCGCGCCCGCCTTGGGGCTGGCCGGCCCGGGTTGCACGCGCTGCGCCACTCGGCGTGGCAGGCGCTGCGGCACCGGGAATTCCGGCGTTACTTCGCCGGCAGCGTGATTTCGAATTTTGGTACCTGGCTTCAGAACACGGCTCAGGTACTGCTCGCGTACCAGCTGACGCATTCGGTGCTGGCCATCGCCGTCGTTACCTTCGCCCAGTTCTCCGGCTGTCTCGTGCTGGGCCCGTTTGCCGCCAAGGTAGCCAGTTACGTGGGCGGCAGGAAGATGCTGATCTGCACCCAGTTGGCGTCCGCGGCCCTGGCGGCCGGCATGGCCGGGCTGGAATGGACCGGCCACCTCAGCGAACGCGGGCTCATCGCCGGCGCCCTGGGCCTTGGCCTCGCCTTCACCTTCGCCCTCCCCGTGCAGACGGCGCTGGTGCCAAGGCTCGCCAGCGAGGCCGACACCGAAGCCGCGATGACGATGAACTCGGTCTCCTACAACGCCGGCCGTGCACTGGCGCCCGCCCTCTCGGTGCTGGTCATCGTCACCGCCGGCTTCGGCTGGGCCTTCGCGCTGAACGCGGCGTCGTTCGCGATCTTCGCCGCGATCTTGACGAGAATCCATCCCAGCCGCGAGGAGAAGCCGTGTCAGGTCGCGCATGCCAGGGACGGCCTGGTCGAGGCGCTCAAGCGCCCACGGATCATGCTTTTCCTTGGCATGGTCGCCGCCGTCACGTTCGCGGACGACCCCATCCTCATTCTGGGCCCTGCCGTCGCCCACGGCCTCCCCGGCGCATCCAACGACTGGGCCGGGTACTTCCTGTCGGCGCTCGGCTGCGGGACCGTGCTCGGCTCGCTGCGGCGGACAAAGAACGCACGGCGGGCGACCGCCTCGTACTCGACGAGGCGCGCCGCGAAGTCACTGCTGCTGCTGGCCATCGCCATCGGCTTCTTCGCGGCCGGTCTCTCGAAATGGATCAGCCTGCTTGCCGCTTTCGTGGCGGGCGTGGCCGCCTTGCGCACGGGGGCCGTGACCCAGACACAATTGGTGCGGCAGCGCCCCGAGCGCATCGCCAGCGTCATGGCGCTATGGGCAATAGCGTGGGCAGGCACCAAGCCAATAGCCTCGCTCCTGGACGGATGGCTCGCCAGCGCGCACGGCACCAGGTGGGCGGCAGGAATCCTCGTCTCCCTGGCGGTCGCGCTCGCCGTTTCCGAGATCCTACTGACAAGGCTCTCAGACAAGAAGCAAGAGTCACTCAAGATCCGTGGGAGAAACGCAGCTAACTGGCTCGTAGGACATATCGAGGCTCGGAAATCTGTCCCCCAAGGGCCGGTGACTGATCCATCATCGACAGCCGTGGCGACAGCCACGATGGGGAGATGTAAGCGTTGACGCTTATCAAAGGTAAGGGCATAGGAGGCGTGGTAATCAGTCAGGCAGCGACCGCGGCAAATCCCTTTCGGGCGCCGCGCTGTGACTGAGACGTATCGCCTCTGCCGCGCCACGATGGGTGACCTGCCAACCATTACGGCCTGATCGGCAGGGCCGTGAGCTGGCCAGGGCTCCGGCGTGTTCCTTTGAATGTCCGTATCTGTCCTAATCGAGGCCGTGGAGGTGGATGGCTTCGGCGGGGGTGGTGTGGTCGCGCCGGCCTTCGGGGATGTGCAGGTAGCCGGCGCCTTTGAGGGCCGCGATGATGGCGGCGCGGATGGTGGCCAGGTTGGTGGGCCCGTTGCCCGTCCGGATCTGTGAGGCATCTTCGCCGTAGGTGACTTCGCGGATGTGGTGGTGGGCCTCGATGGACCAGTGCTCGCGGACGAGCCGGGCCAGGTCCTGCGGGGTGGCGTCGGCGCTGGTCAGGCTGGTGATGGCGTAGGCGGTCTGGCGGGTGGTCTTGCCGGTGGCGGTGTCCTGCCGCCAGCGGGTGATCTTGATGGCCTGCCGGGCGTGCGGGAAGTCCAGGCGGCTGACGCAGGCGGCCTTGAGGGTGCGGGTCTCGAGGCGGCCGTGCCCGGTCTCGCGGGCCGAATCGCCGGTCGGCACCTGCCGCCAGGGCAGCGCCTTGACCCGGGCGTACAGCAGCGGCTGGTTGTGCTTCACCACGGCGATGTAGTGCGCTTTCTGCTGGCTTGCCAGCCAGTCCAGGTTGGCCCGCACGGTGTGCAGGGCATCGAAGGTCACCACGGCACCGGCTAGGTCCACGGGCGTCAGGAGTTCGGTGAAGTGGCTGGTCTCGTTGTGCTTGACGCCGGCTTCGAGATGGTCCAGCAGGCGCCCGCCGTGGTCGGCGGCGCCCAGCAGGTGGACCCGGGTGCCGTCGCGGCGGCGGGCTCCGCGGGAGGTCTTGCCGTCCACGGCCACGGCCCTTAACCGGCCGCGGGCCAGTGCTTTCGCCTGCCCGGCGGCGCGCCGGGCACGGTAGCCGGGCACGCTGGCCGACCCTGGCTCACCGCGGCGCCGGGGGCCGCGCGGCCCCAGCAGCGCCCGGGCCAGTGCCCGCGGATCAAGCCGGTCCACCACCACCCGGATCGTCTTCTCACCCGGTGCCCGGTACCGGCCGGTCAGCGGGTCCCACGGAGCGCGCAGCCGGGCCAGGTCCGCCTGGCTGGCCCGCCTCACCCACTGCCCAACCGCGGTGAACCGGTCGTTCCCCGCCGCGGTGAACGCGCAGACCGCGACCGCGACCAGGCAGGCCAGCGGGCAGACCCGCCCCCGCCGCGAGCGCGGATCCGGCAGCGCCTCCAGCCGCTGCCACGCCCCCGCGGCCAGGTCCTGGCCGCCCGGACCGGACTCGACCACGCGCGCACCCACGCGCGACAATGCCACTGCGGGCATGCCACACCTCGTTCATGCAGACCTCAGAGCCCTACATGAACATCGTGGCGTGCCCGCGCTCACAACCAGGCCACTTCATCCAGCGCCGCACGCCCATCAGACAAAACCGGCAAAACCGGAACACGCCGGAGCCCTGGTGAGCTGGCGGCAGGCTCGCCGGGACACGGACATGTTGGACCGAGCCAGGGCTGGATACGGAGAGCAGAGACGCCCGCATCAGGCAGGGCGTAAGCGAAGGCTTCACCTGGATCGTGGATCCGTCCCAAGGCGCGGCACCCCCCGTGCGTGCTGGCGAGCCGAGTGGCGAAGGAGGTGTCATGGCCAAGCGATATGGTCGCCCGTCGGCGCAGTACCGCTACGAGCACTATGACCCACAGTGGTAGTTCGCCACAGGTTGTGACGGCCGCGGGATTCGTCCCGCGGCTCCGTCGTCTCCGGGGGGCCATTGTCAGGCTTAGGCGCAGTGCCTCATCACCCGCACGAGGGTGCGCGGGTGACCATGCCCTGCCAGGGGCCGGGGGATGGCCGGCCCTCCCCCGCTGGACCGGTCGTGAGGAGCATTTCGCCGGGCGGGCCGGGCAGACGGACGGCGTGGCCGGTGAGGTTGGCGGTGACGACCAGGGGGCCGGAGCGGTAGGACCAGACGCCGGGCGGGGCGGGCAGCCGCTGGTACGGGACAACCTGGCCGGCGAACGCGGTCCGGCGCAGCGCCAGCAGGTCACGGACCAGGGACAGCGTCGATCCCGGGTCGTCACGCTGGGCCGCCACGTTGCGTGCCGCGTTGTCGCCGAACGGGAGCCACGGCGTGACCCCCTCGGCGGTGAACCCGGCCGACGGTGAGGCGTCCCACTGCATCGGGGTCCGCTCCGCGTCCCGCCCCGGCGAGCGGGCGCCCGGCGGAGTTATCTTGTCGCGGCGCAGCGGCCCGGGGACCGCCACGTCCGGCATCGCGATCTCGTCGCCGTAGTACAGCGTCAGGGTGCCGGGCAGGGTGGCCAGCACCAGCAGGGCGAGCCGCGCCTTGCGCTCGTCGCCGCCGCACCAGCGGGTCGGGAAACGGCTGACGTCGTGGTTGGACGCCACCCAGACCGGGCAGGCGCCGGCCGGCAGCCGCGCCAGGGTCTCGCCCACGACGCCGGCCAGGGCGTCGGCCTCGAAGCCGGCGAACAGGAACGGGAAGTTGAACGCCAGGCCAAGTTCGTCGTCCTGCCCGTAGTACGACGCCAGGGCCGCCAGGTCGACCCAGGTCTCGCCGAGCAGCAGGCGCCGCGGCGTGTAGCCGTCGGCGATCCGCCGCCAGCCGCGGTAGACGCCGTGCGTCTCCGGCCGGTTGGCGCTGTACACCGGCCTTTGGCCGAACCTGCCTTCGAGCCTGCTGGCGCTGGTCGCCGGCGGGTTGTCGCGGAGCAGGGCGTCCTTGTAGAGGCCGTGCGCGACGTCGATGCGGAACCCGGCCACGCCCCGGTCGAACCAGAACCGGATGATCTCGCGGAACTCCTCGTGCACCCGGGCATCCCACCAGTTGAGGTCGGGCTGGCCGGGCAGGTAGTTGTGCAGGTAGTACTGGCCGCTCGCGCCGTCCATGGCCCAGGCCGGCGCCCCGGTCGCGTCCAGCCAGTTGTTCGGCGGCCCCCCGCCCGCCTCCCCTTCCCCCTTCACGGGGCCGGCCCACACGTAGTAGTCCCGGTGCGCCGAGCCGGCGCCGGACCGCGCGTCGGCGAACCAGGCGTGGGCGTTGCTGGTGTGGTTGGGCACCAGGTCCAGCAGGACCTTGATGCCGCGCTGGCCGCCCTCGGCGATGAGCTTGTCCATGTCGGCCAGCGTGCCCAGGTCCGGGTGCACCCCGAGGTAGTCGCTGACGTCGTAGCCCCAGTCCTCGTCGGGAGAGGGCATCGTGGGCGACAGCCAGATCGCGTCCACGCCGAGCCAGGCCAGGTAGTCCAGGCCGGCGATCACCCCGGGCAGGTCGCCGTACCCGTCGGCGTCGGTATCGCGCCAGGAACGCACGTAGATCTGGTACAGGGTGGCGCCCTGCCACCAGCGCCCTCCGTCGGCCTTGGCGTCCATGGTCCTCCTCGGTGCGGCTGGCCGGATACGGCCCGACTTGAACAGCTTGCCCAACAGGCGGAGACTTGATCCCGTGAGCCCGTACCTGGCGCTGATCGCGGTGGTCATGATCCCCACCGCGGTCGGATACGGGGTCATCGGGTCGGTCCGCCTGCTGCGCTGGGCGGGCGAGCGGCGGCGCTCCCGGCTCCCGGTGCCGGAGCCGGAGCCGATCGAGCGGCTGACCGGCAACCTGCGCCGGCTCCGCGCCGAACTGGAGGCCATGGAGACCCGCACCGGCATACCGAACAAGCACGTGCGGGTCGAGGCGCTGCGCGGCGCCTACCTGGACGCCCTGGGATCGGCGTGCCGGCGGCTGGGGGTCAGCCCCCCGGCTGCCGAGGGGCCGCCGCCGGTCAGGCTCCGCGTGCGGCAGGCGGAGATCTACCGGGTCGAAGCCGCGCTGCGGCAGCGGGGACTGGACGTCCGCGAGCCAGCCGCCCGCTGAGCAACCTGCGCCTTCGTATCGCAGTACCGCAGTCGGCAGCACTGCAGCCTGCAAAAACCGCCGCGCCGCAGGCCTACCACGGGACCAGGGTCTTCCTGCCGGAAACCACATGCTACCCGCGTCCCATATCGCAGGTGCCCATCCTCGTGGGCGGCGGCGGTGAGCGCCGCACCCTGCGGATCGCGGCGCGGCTCGCCGACGGGTGCAACCTGCCCGCGGCCCTCGACGTCCTCGACCGCAAACTGGCGGTGCTGCGCGAGCATTGCCGCGAGGCCGGGCGCGACCCGGCCGAGGTGGAGGTGACCGTGCTGGACATCCCGGTGATCGGCGAGGACCGGGAGCACGCCGCCGCGCTCGTCGAGAGGCTCCGCGGGCGCACCCCGGCCGCCACGTTCGCCCGGCGGCACCACGCGGGCACCGCCGCCGACCACATCGGCCGCTACCGGCTGCTGGCCGAGCGGGGCGTCGGCACCGTGTTCGTCTCGCTGCCCGACCTGGCCGGGCCGCAGGACGTGCTGCGGCTGGCCCCGGTGACCGGGGCCTTCGGCTGACGGCGGTGGCGGCGGTCAGGCGGGCGGGGACAGCCGGGCCGTCTCGTCGGTCACCCACAGGCCGGTCAGCCCGCGGAAGTGGGCGATGAACCGCTCCCGCTCGTGCGCCGGGTAGGTCGCCGTGACCGTGTCCACGATCAGGCGGTCGAACTCCGGCCCGGCCGCCCAGTCCAGCACCCGCCGGTCGAGGTCGCCCAGGTGCGCGGCGCAGAACTCGCGGTAGTCGTCCACGGTGAAGTGCGCGTCAGCCAGGCGGCGGTAGGCGCCCAGCTTCTGCCCGTAGTCCAGGTCGCTGCGGTCGCTGATCTCGAAGTAGCCGCGGGTGTCGGTGTCCAGCGCCGGCCGGCGGCCGGTGGCCAGGCAGAACACCGTCCACTTCAGCAGCGTCTTGATCGCCCAGGGAAAGTAGTAGTGCAGTGAGGTGAGCGAAATGTCCGGGCAGGCGTTGGCGTAGTCGATGGGGTAGACGTCACCCTCGCGGACGAGCATCTCGCAGGAGTTGAGCTCCCACCGGAAGAACGCGTTCACGACCCGGGAGATCGTGACGGCCTCGGTCCCGGTGGCCGGGTCCAGGAAGCCGTGCTCGACCCGGTAGCGCGAGTGCATGGGCGCGGCCGGGTCGAACCGCATCACCATCGTCTCCGCGCCGATCGACAGGGCCCGGGCGAACACGTCGTAGTCCACCGACGCCTGCAGGTGCATGAGCATCCCGCCGGAGGAGTTGTACGCGCGGTGCAGCTCGCCGGGGTTGTCCACCCGGGACACCCCGCGCCACCCGCCGCCGTCGTAGGGCTTCATGTACAGCGGGTAGCCGACCCCCGCGGCGATCGCGTCCAGGTCGAACGGCTGGTTGTAGCGCTGCGCGGTGAACGCGTACTTGTCGTGATCCACCGGGTTCTTGTACGGGACGAGCACCGTCTCCGGCACCTTCAGGCCGAGCCGCATCATCGCGCAGTAGGCCGCGTGCTTCTCCATCGCCTGGAAGGTGAACGGGGAGTTGAGCAGGTACACGTCGTCCATGAGGGCGACCTTCTTCAGCCACTCGCGCGGGTGGTAGTACCAGTAGGAGAGCCGGTCGATCACCAGGTCGGTCCGCGGTTTGGCCCGCAGCGAGAACGGCTCGATGGTCAGCCGCTCGGTGGCGAAGGCATGCCGCCGCCCGGTGCCGTCCGGCACCGGGCGCAGGCCCGCGACCAGGTGCTCGAACGCGCGGGGCCAGTCGTCCTCGGTCCCGAGCAGCAGCCCGACCAGGTGCCTGACCTCTCCGTCCACCGCGCCTCCCGGGGCTGCTCACTTCGCACTTGGACGCTAGTTCCGGCCGGCCGGTCCTGTCGAGGGCGCGCACGGCGCCGCGGGCCCGGGGCCCGCGGCGGCCGTGGCGGCGGCCGCCGCCGGTGGCCGGGCCGCGACGTACGATCGGCATGTGGTCCTCGTCCTCGCGGTCGCCGATGAAGTGGACGACGCGCTGCTGGCCGATTCGCATGCGGTACGCCAGGCCCAGCTCATCGTCGCCTGCGGCGACCTGCCTTTCGAGTACCTGAGCCAGCTGATGAACCTGCTCAACGTGCCACTGGTGTTCGTACCCGGCAACCACGACCCCGATATCTCCGGGTACCGGATCTCCCGGGCCGGGCTGCCGCTGCGGGCCGGGCTGCCGGCCAGGCCGCCCTGGCCGGCCGGGGCGATCAACGCCGACGAGCGGGTCGTCGACGCGGCCGGGCTGCGGCTCGCCGGGCTGGGCGGCTGCCTGCGGTACTCCGCGGGCCCCAACCAGTACACCGAGTGGCAGCAGGCCCGCCGGGCCCGCGCCCTGGCCCGCCGGGCCCGGTGGCGCCGGGCCCGCGATGGCCGCGGGGTGGACGTGCTGCTCACCCACGCGCCGCCGGCGGGTGCCGGGGACGGCACCGACCCGCCGCACCGGGGGTTCCGTGCGCTGCACCGGCTCACCGGCGCGCTCCAGCCCACGGTGCTGCTGCACGGGCACGTCCACCCGCCCGGTGCCGCGGCCGCCGGGCAGCGCCTCGGCCGGACGGTGGTGCGCAACGTGGCGGGGCGGCACCTCCTGGAGATCGAGCCGGGCGCCGGCGTCCGGCCCTCCCCGAGCGGTCACTCCCATGCCCGCTGAGACCGGGTTCCCCCGGGCCGACGTGGCCGATGACTTCCTGCGCGCCCGGCGGCGCCAGGTGCTGGCCAGGCTCGCCCACCGGCTGCTCCGCGAGCCGGACGACGTCAACCTGATCCTGCCCTTCGACGAGGTCGTCGCCGCGCTCGGCCTGCGGAGCGAGCACTCCCTCGGCCTGCAGACGATCCGGCTGGACACGATCGTGGGCACGGTGGACTCGCGGCGCGACTTCGACCGGCACTTCCGGCCCACTTCCAGCCGGGTGCGGGAGCGCTGGGAGCGGCTCGCGCTGGCCCAGCGCCGCGGCGAGGCCATCCCGCCGATCGACGTCTACCGGGTGGGCGACCTGCATTTCGTCAAGGACGGGCACCACCGGGTGTCCATCGCCATAGCCACCGGGCAGCAGAGCATCGACGCCTACGTGACCGAAGTCGAGACCACGGTCCGCGCGGACGGCATCCGCAGCCGCGGGGACCTGCTGATGAAGGACTACGAACGAATGTTCCGGTCCCGGGTGCCGCTGCCCGAGCAGGCGTATACCAAGATCTCCTTCGCCGACCCCTGGGGCTACGCGGAGCTGGGCGAGGCCGTCGAGGCCTGGGGGTTCCGCTACCTGCAGCACGCGCACCGGTTCCTTGGCCGGGAGGAGATCGCCCGGCTGTGGTTCGCCGAGGAGTACCTCCCGGTCGTCCGCATGCTGCGCACGGCCGACCTGATCGGCTCCGGCACCGAGGCCGAGGCCTACCAGCGGGTGGCCACGGAACGGTACCGGCTGATGCGCACCCACGAATGGAGCGACGAGGTGATCGAGCGGCTGCGCCGAAAGATCAGGTAGCCTCGCCGCCCGCGGCCGTGTCGCCGGGGGCCGGCTCGGCGGGGCCGGCCGGGGCCTGTGCCGGCGGTGGCGGGCTCTGGGGCAAGGGGCTGGCGGCCGGCGCGGGCACGCCCGCCTGCGCCGTGCTCCCCCGATCCCTGGCTGCTCCCAGCGACATGTTGCGGCCGCTGGACGGGTCGAAGATGTGCAGGGCCCTGCCGTCCACCCAGAGTTCGGCGTCCTGGCCCTCGCGGATGCCGGTGGCGGCGTCCAGCCGGGCAACCAGGGTGTCGCCGCTGGCGCCGGTGTCGGCCCGCCCGGAGTCCCTGGCGAGTTCCTCCAGTTCTGCGGAGGTCACGCCCTGCTCACGGCCACGGGTGAAGTAGACGTACACGTCGGAGCCCATGGACTCCAGGACGTCGATGCCGTTACGGAACGTGATGCCGTTCGGCCGGTTGTCCGCCGAGACCAGCGCCGCGTCCTCGAAGTTCTCCGGCCGCACGCCCACGATGACCTCACGGCCCGCGCCGGCCGACTCCACCTCGCGCCGCAGCCGGTCGCTCAGCCGGAAGTCCCCGAGCGGGGTGCGCAGCATGCCGTCCTCGAACGTCCCGGACATGAAGTTCATGGCGGGCGACCCGATGAACCCGGCCACGAACAGGTTGACGGGCGTGTCGTACAGTTCCTTCGGCGTGCCCACCTGCTGGAGCAGGCCGGTCCGCATGACGGCGACGCGGTCGCCCAGCGTCATCGCCTCGGTCTGGTCGTGCGTCACGTACACGGTGGTGGTGCCCAGGCGCCGCTGGATCCGCGACACCTCGGTGCGCATCTGCACGCGCAGCTTCGCGTCCAGGTTCGACAGCGGCTCGTCCATCAAGAACGCCGCCGGGTCCCGGACGATGGCCCGGCCCATCGCGACCCGCTGCCGCTGGCCACCGGACAGGTTGGCCGGCCTGCGGTCCAGGTGCTGGGTGAGGTCCAGGATCTGGGCCACCTCCTCGACCTTCTGGTTGATGACGTTCTGCGGGGTCTTGGCCAGCTTCAGCGCGAAGCCCATGTTCTCCCGCACCGTCATGTGCGGGTAGAGCGCGTAGCTCTGGAACACCATGGCGATGTCCCGGTCCTTGGGTGACTTCTGGTTCACCACCTGCCCGCCGATGCGCAGTTCGCCCGAGCTGATGTCCTCCAGGCCGGCGATCATGTTCAGCGTCGTCGACTTTCCGCAGCCCGAAGGGCCGACCAGGATGACGAACTCGCCGTCCGCGATGTCCAGGTTGAAGTCGTCAACGGCCAGCGCACCATCGGGGAAGCGCTTGGTGATGTGGTCAAGAATGATCTCAGCCACTTCTTTTCTCCTTAACTCCGCTAGCCCTTGACCGCGCCGGAGGTCAGGCCGGCCACGATCCTGCGCTGGAAGAACACCACGAAAATGATGATCGGGATGGTGATGACCACCGCGGCGGCGGCGATGGGCCCGGTGGGGACGGTGAATTGCGAACTGCCGCTGAAGTAGGCAATGGAGGCCGGCGCCGTCCGGGAGGCCGTGGTCGAGGTCAGCGAGATCGCGAGCAGGAACTCGTTCCAGCAGAACAGGAACACCAGGATCGCCGTGGTGACCATGCCCGGCGCGGCGAGCGGCGCGATCACCCTGATGAAGGCCTGGAAGGGGGTGG
>Ga0207684_10002028_pt1 | contig 20866 bp, 14 predicted proteins | sample KBSK5501metaG_FD_184342 | JGI IMG/M metagenome (GOLD analysis project Ga0207684, IMG submission 184342) | Corn, switchgrass and miscanthus rhizosphere microbial communities from Kellogg Biological Station, Michigan, USA - KBS K5-50-1 metaG... | ecosystem: Host-associated > Plants > Roots >...
CGTGAATCTCGTCGTAGGCCAGGGCATTCGCCACGGCGATCGCGATTTGATTGGCGACTTGCATCAGGAAGCCGACTTCGTCGTCCGTGTAGCGCGTATCCCCGCGGCGACGCAGGCAGAGGGTGCCGAGAATGCGGCCGCGTCTCGCTAGCGGAAGGACGCAGCCGATGGTAAACCCGCGCTCGCGCCAGCTCGGTGCGAGCTCGAGCCCGCCGTCGAGCACATCGGCGAACCGTCCCACCCACGGTTTGCCGGTGCGAAACACATGCGCGGCGACGATGCCCTCCCCGTCGATCAGCTCGCTCTCTCGACGGAGATCGCGGTCGCTCAGACAGTCGAGCGCGTAGGGGCGAAGATGCTGCGAATCGGCATCGGGCAGCGCCACGACCGCCGAATCGGAACACATGACCCGCCGCGCGCCTTGCACCACCGCCGTCAGGACGTCCCGGAGCTCGAGGGTGGACATCAACGAATTCGTCAATTCGAGCAGGAGCGTGAGCCGGTCGCGTTCCTCGCGCAGCTGGTCATGGCTCGAGACGTCGTCCAGCATCGCTGCGCTAAGAACGCCGAGCGTCATGACGTGGCCTCCGGGGCGCGGTTTGCGCGTCTTGGTTCTGTTCCTCGGCCGTGACACCGTCCCTTAAGACGTAGCCGAGGCCGGTCCAGGTGACGACCCGGAGCAGCGCAATCGAGACGTCGTAGACGAGGAGCGTGATATGCCATCGCGTACCCGTTCGAGAGAGCAAGACGCTGGCCAGTCCTAAACCGTTGGTTTCATTGAGGGCCGGGCGTTGCGCTCGCGAGTTTCTCACGAGGGCTCGCGAAAACGGCGAGACGGGACGCGCGGGTAGGAGCTACATCTGTTCCAGCGTCTTGCCTCGGGTCTCACGTACGAGGGACCTCGAGGCGTCCTCGGCATGGGCGGCGGCCGCCCAGCCGAGGACCACCAGGATCGCGACGACGACGCGGCTTCGACTCAGCGCCACGTCCACTGATCGACCTCAGGCTTGTCCACGCCGTATTCGTAGGCGTAGTTCTGGCAGTCGATCTGCATGTTGCGCAGCTTCTCCTTGACGTGCGCGCCGGCAACCCGCAGGCGCGGCACGCGATCGATGACGTCGATGGCGAGGCTGAAGCGGTCGATCTGGTTACGAATGGCGAGATCGAGCGGCGTGTTGATGTTGCCCTTCTCCTTGTAGCCGCGCACGTGAAGGTTCTTGTGATTGGTGCGCCGGTAGCACAGGCGATGGATCAGCCAGGGATACCCGTGGAAGTTGAAGATGATGGGCTTGTCCACGGTGAACAGGCTGTCGAAGTCCCGGTCCGACAAGCCGTGCGGGTGTTCCGTCGATGGCGTGAGCTTGAGCAGGTCGACGACGTTGATGAAGCGAATCTTGAGATCGGGGAAGCTCTCACGCAGCATCGCGACGGCCGCCAGCGCCTCCTTGGTCGGGATGTCGCCGGCGGTGGCCATCACGACGTCCGGCTCCGAGCCCTGGTCGTTGCTCGCCTGAGGCCAGATACTGAGGCCCTTGGTGCAGTGCTCGATCGCCTGCTCCATGGTCATGTACTGCAGGTGCTTCTGCTTGTCCGAGACGATCACGTTGATGTAGTTGGTGCTCTTCAGGCAGTGATTCGCCACGCTGAGCAGGCAGTTCGCATCAGGCGGCAGGTAGACGCGACACACGTCGGGGCTCTTGTTCAACACCAGGTCGATGAATCCGGGATCCTGATGCGTGAACCCGTTGTGGTCCTGGCGCCACACCGTGGAGGTAATCAATAGATTCAGCGACGACACGGGCGCGCGCCAGGACAGCTCACGGGAGATGGCCAGCCACTTGGCGTGCTGGTTGAACATCGAGTCGATGACGTGAGCGAAGGCCTCGTACGTCGAGAAGAAGCCGTGCCGGCCGCTGAGGAGATAGCCTTCGTACCAGCCTTCGAGCGTGTGCTCGGAGAGCATCTCCATCACGCGACCGTCCGGCGACAGCTCGCCGCCGTCGGCGTCCTCCGGCAGGTAGTCGGCGAGCCAGAGCTTCTTGCTCGCCTCGTAGACCGCATCGAGCTTGTTCGACGTGGTCTCGTCGGGGCCGAAGACGCGGAAGTTCGTCATGTTCTGGCGCATGATGTCGCGCAGGAAGCGGCCGAGCGGCCGGGTGTTCTCCTCGGTCGCCTGCCCGGGCTTGTCGACCTGGATCGCGTAGGCCCGGAAGTCCGGCATGCGCAGGGCCTTTCGCACCAGCCCGCCATTGGCGCGCGGGTTCGCGCTCATGCGCCGCGTCCCCTTGGGCGCAAGGGCCTTCAGCTCCGGGATCAGCCGTCCCTTGTCGTCGAACAGCTCTTCGGGCCGATAGCTGCGCAGCCAGCCTTCGAGCTGTCTGAAGTGGGCCGGATTCTCGAGCACACTCGCGAGCGGCACCTGGTGAGCGCGCCAGAAGCCTTCCACCTTGTGGCCGTCCACTTCCTTCGGGCCCGTCCAGCCCTTGGGCGTGCGCAGCACGATCATCGGCCAGTGGGCGCGGCTGGCCGTGCCGCTCGTTCGCGCCTCATTCTGGATCCGCCGGATCTCGAGCACGCAATCCTCCAGGGTGGCGGCCATCTTCTGGTGCATGCGCTCGGGATCGTCGCCCTCGACGAAGTACGGCGTCCAGCCGTACCCCTGGAAGAGGTGCCCCAACTCCTCATCGGAAATTCGCGAGAGCAGCGTGGGGTTGTTGATCTTGTAGCCGTTGAGATGCAGGATCGGCAGGACCGCGCCGTCGCGGACGGGATTCAGGAACTTGTTCGAGTGCCACGACGTCGCGAGTGGCCCCGTCTCCGATTCGCCGTCGCCGACCGCCACCGTGACCAGCAGACCGGGATTGTCGAAAGCGGCGCCGAAGGCGTGGGAGATGCTGTAGCCGAGCTCGCCGCCTTCGTGGATGGAGCCCGGAGTCTCGGGCGTGCAGTGGCTGCCGATGCCGCCGGGGAACGAGAATTCCTTGAAGAACTCGCGCATTCCGTCTTCGTCCTCGGCCTTGGTCGGGTACACCTCCGAGTACGTGCCTTCGAGGTAGGTCGGCGCCAGCACACCCGGTGCCCCGTGGCCGGGGCCGGCGAGGAAGATGGCGTCGAGGTCGTACTTGTTGATCAGGCGATTGAGGTGCACGTACATGAAGCTCAGGCCGGGGCTCGTCCCCCAGTGACCCAGCAGACGCTGCTTGATGTGCTCCGGTTTCAACGGCTTCCGGAGCAGAGGATTGTCACGCAGGTAAATCATGCCGGCAGCGAGGTACGTGCAGGCCCGCCAGTACGCGTGTATCGTCCGAAGCTCCTCGTTCGAAAGCCGATCGGCGGCGACTGTCTTCGCGTCTGCTGCCGTCGGCTTCACCCCTGTCATCCGCTGCGTCATGAAAGCTCCTCCATTGCACGAGCCACGATCACCGTGGTCGCGCTCACCATGCGACCATGCGTTCGCGGTGCACCACCGCGAACCGCGCAAGCAGGCGGTCGGAATCGTAGTCTCGGCTGACCCCGAGGAGGTCGTACAGACCGCCGTATCTCACGTCTCCGCCAACAAGTGCCTGTAGCCGCAACCGCCCCTCGACCGTCCTGATGAGATAGCCATCGAAGTGAGTCCAGCACGGCTGTTTGCCCCAGCCTTCGGCCTCGCCCAGCCGAAAATGGACATCCGAAGGAATGCAAACGAGACGGAACACTCGGGGGTCGAGAGCGAGCTCCTTCTCGAGCACGCGCGCCCCGTGTGTGAGCAACGCCTGCTCGATCGCGACGCGCGTCAGACCAGCGCGGCCGGGGAGCTCCAGGGTCGCGAGTAATGGCGATGCCGGCGGTTGTTCCCCGCCTTTTGGATCCGGGAAGTCTTCGACGAGCACGTCCTCGGCGAGGAATGCCGGCAGATGCCGCGCCCCGCCGGAGTTCACGAGCGGGTGGATCATGAGGACTTCCACCCGGTCCCGGAGGCCATCCGGGGATCCTGACGGCAGGGCCACCTGCTTGATGGTGGAATGCCGCGACTCGTCCGAGAGCGGCGTCCACGCGTACTGGCGGAGCGAGGCGAGCTCGATTCGAGGTTCCAGGTGGCGGGCGCCCAGCCCGAGCTTGCGAGCCCTCGTCAAGGTATCGCTCGACCAGGAGGCCAGCAGATCCTGACCGGACTGCTGCGGCGTCTGAGGCGCCCCGGTCGTCGCGGCATCCTTCGACGTCTTCGTCCGCGGCGTTCCGCTCGCCAGCAGCTCGGCCAGCTTGGCGAGTCCTCTCATATCGCCGGCCTTCAACGCCTGCCCAGCCGCCTCCCGAATGCTCTCGGCCGAGGCGCTGTCGGCGGCGCCGCTGCTCGACGCCGGCTCGGAAGAGATCGGGGCACGGGTTTGGAAGGTGGTCCGCCGTGCCGCGTAGAAATCCTTCCACGAAACATCCGACTGCTCGAGCGTCGTGAGCAGCTCGACGACCCGCGTCCGCAGCGCCGGCCAGTCCCGCGCCTCGACGCGCGTGAACTTCTGCAGGCTGTGACAGAAGGGATCGAGCGGGACGTCGGTGATGGCATACACGCCGCGAGCCGTCTCGAAACGCTTGGTGTCGCCTGTCACGGCATGCTTCAGCGCCTCCGTGCGCAGGCTCAGGTCCTTGACCTGGGGCCAGTCGGCCTTCTCCATTGCGCGCGCCACCGCGAGCGGCAGCTCCGCGAGCGCTGCCTGCTGCTGCTCCATGCGATGGAAGTCCTCGAGCGGCACCACCGGGCTCAGCAGCGTCCGCGCGCGTCCGAGATACACGTCGCGATAGACCGTGTCGGCGCGACCGGCCTCGATCAGCGCGGAAGCGAGCGAGATCATATCGTCGCCCATATCTCCCCTCACTCGCGCGCCAACACGCGTCGCGTGTGTTGCGCGATCATGAGCTCCTCGTTGGTCGGGACCACCCACGCGCTTACCCGGCTGCCGGGCGCGCTGATTCGCGGGCCGCCCTGCGCGTTCGCCGCCGCGGCGAGCTCGACCCCGAGCCAGGCGGCGTCCCGGCACACACGCTCGCGAATGGCCGGCGCGTTCTCGCCGATTCCACCGGTGAAGACGATGGCGTCGAGCCCGCCGAGCGCCGCGGCGAGAGAGCCCAGCTCCCGCCGGATCCCGTACACATAAATGTCGATCGCGAGCCGCGCCGACGGAGCCGCGCTCGCCAGCAGCGTGCGCATATCGCTGGAGATGCCCGAGACCCCGAGCAGTCCGGATTCGTCGTAGAGAAGTCGCTCGATGGCGCGGGCGTCCATCTTGCGCTCCTCCATGAGGTACAAGATCACGCCCGGATCGAGTGCGCCGCAGCGCGTGCCCATCGGCAAGCCGTCGGCCGGTGTGAACGCCATGGTCGTCGCCACGCTGTGTCCCGCATCCATCGCGCACATGCTGGAGCCGTTGCCGAGGTGCAGCACGATGGTCTTCGCCGCCGCCGCCGTGGCGTCTACACGCGGAAGCTCGGCCGCGATGTACTCGTAGGACAGCCCGTGAAACCCGTAGCGCTGCACGCCCGCATCGTGGAGCTCTGCCGGCAGCGCAAATCGCTGGGCCACGTCGGGATTGGTCCGGTGGAACGACGTGTCGAAGCAGACAACCTGTGGCAGCTCCGGCGCGCGTTTCAGCAGCTGGGCGATGGGCGACAAGTTGTGCGGCTGGTGCAGCGGTGCCAATGGGATGAGGCGCTCGAGCGCCCCGAGCGTCTTCGCCTCCACCCGCACCGGAGCCGTGTACTCGAGTCCTCCGTGGACGACCCGATGCCCGACGCCGACGAGCCGGTGATCCGCAAGGCGGTGCTGCAGAAAGTCACTGAGATACTCGACCGCGCCATCGTGACCGAGGGTCGTTTGGCCCCACGACTTCTCCGCGACGACACGGCCCGTCGGATCGTGCGCCTCGAAACGCGGCAGGGTGTACAGGCTTTCGACCTGTCCCCGAAGCTCGAGCGCGAGCTCGCCGGCGCGCTCCGCGAAGACGGCGAGCTTGATGCTCGAGGAGCCGGCGTTTAGAACCAGGATTGCGGAGTTGGATCTGCGCATTGTCGGTCGACCACCGTGATCGAAGAGCAACTGTCGTACCGAACGCCAGGTACGCGCCCGGACGTCGGAAGTGGCCGAGTCGGAAGGGCGATCTTCGAAGCGTGAGCGTTACTCGAGTCCGGCCGACAACGCCCGCATGCCAGCGGGCTGGCAAGTGCTAGCCGCTTGGCAGATCTCACTTCGCCGGTTGCCTCTCGGCGTAGCGCTGACGAATGGGCACCTTCACCGCGAACCCGTCTTCCAGCTTCGCGTCGACCGTGACGCCATTGGCGACCGCGGTCTGCTCGACTTTCCAGACGCTGCCGGTGCGGGCGACGAACGCCGCAAGGCTTTCGTCCGCGCGCAGCGGGCGGGACCGCAGGCGCGCCTCCATGACGCGTTCACGTTCGTCACGACGAAGCGGACGGAAGCTCGATGCCGTTCGCTCGAATGTCTCGCGATAGCTCTCGAAGTCCCGGATCCCGGCCACGCCGGCCACCCTGAACACATGATGCTCGTGAGCGATCCACGTGAGGTGCATGCGCGCGTCGCCGTCCTGCCCGATCAGCTGGACCGCTGGGAGCCCGGAGATGGTTCGTCGCGTGAGCTGGCGCACGAGCTTGTCGTCGAGGCCGTCCTCGCGCGCTCCCTTCACCGGGTCGTCGCCCTCGGCGACGAGGAGAAGCGCGACGGCCGCACGGCCGTTCGGCGGCACGGCGACGGCGCCCGCGCGGGTGTTCTTCGTTTTCCATCCCGCTGGCATCTCGAGGGCCAGGCCGAGGTCGGGATGCTGGAACGCGTTGCCGACGAAGAGACCGCTGGCGGGGTCCGGGCCCACGACGAGGCCGTCGAGACGCGCGAGAAACTCCGGCCGGGTCGCGGCGATGGGACGCGCGGCCCGGCGCCTCAGGGCCCGCGCGGCCGCCGTCGTGTCTTTGACCCGGTCCGGCGTCGCCGGATGGCTGGCGAAGAAGCCGAGCCGCGACGGGTCGCTTCCGGCCAGCGCCTGCTCACGCTCGAGCGTGTGCAGCATGGACGGCAGCCCGGCGGGATCGCATCCGGCTCGTGCGGCCAGATCGAGGCCGATCCGGTCAGCCTCGCGCTCCTGTTCGCGGCTGTAGGGCGCCAGGACGAGGCCGCTCGTGAGCGTGCCGACGCCGCCGATGATCCCCCCGAGCGCGGGACTCACAACGCCCGCGATCGCACTCGGCACACCGAAGAGCACGGCCAGCGGAGTCGAAGCTTCGAGCCGACGTACCGAGTGGCGAGCCACGACGTGGCCGATCTCGTGTCCTATGACCCCGGCCAGCTCGTCTTCGCTGTTGGCGAGGGCCAAGATACCCCGCGTGACGTACACGAACCCGCCGGGGAGGGCGAAGGCGTTGGGCTCGGTGTCGTCGGCGACGTAGAACTCGTACGACACATCGGGTGACGCGGCCTCGGCGGCGAGCCGCCGCCCGATCTCGCCGACGTACCCGACGAGCCCGGGATCCCGCACGAGCCCCACCGTCCGCTCGACTTCCCTCGCCGCTTCCTGCCCGAGCTCTCGCTCCTTCTTCGCCGAGACCAGCGAGGGCCGCGACGATCCGGTCCCACAACTCGTGAGAGCCGGCGCTGCGAGCGCGGCCAGGAGTCCGAAGCAACACTGCCGCCGCGTCGTCACGACGCCATCGCCCGGATCAGACGTGGCGGCGTCGCTTGACGCGCAATTGGGCCAGAGAACGTGCGAGCGACGCGTTGACGGTCGCGACTTCTTCGGCGGAGAGCTTTTCGTGGAGCCGGGCTTCGGCGCGCCGCCGCGCTTCCTCGGCTTTCGCTTCGTCGATGCGGTCGGCGGGAAGGGCAAGGTCCGTCAGGATGGCGACGCGCTTGGCGGTGACTTCGATGAGTCCCTCGCCCGTCGCCATGAACACGTCACCCCCGTCCTTCCGCACGATCATTTCGCCCGGCACCATGTGCGTGATCAGCGGGACGTGGTGCGGATACACGCCCATCTGGCCCGCCACGCCCGGCAAGGTGACCATCTCGACGTTTTCGGAGTACACCGTGCCCTCCGGCGTCACGATCTCCAGTTTGAGCGTGTCGGCCATGGTCAGCACAGCTCCTCAGCGCGGTTTGACTTCATCGATCCCGCCCTTCATGTAAAAATCGCCTTCCGCCACGGCATCGTGCTTGCCGTCCAGAATCTCCTTGAACCCGCGCACCGTTTCGGCCACCGGAACTTGCTTCCCCTCTCGACCGGTGAACACCTGCGCCACGCTGAAGGGCTGGCTCAAGAAGCGCTGAATCTTGCGGGCACGCTGGACCGTGAGCTTGTCCTCGGGCGACAGCTCGTCCATGCCGAGAATCGCAATGATGTCCTGCAGGTCTTTGAGGCGCTGCAGCACCTTCTGCACCCCGCGCGCGACATCGTAGTGCTCTTGGCCGACGATTTCGGGCGCGAGGGCGCGGGACGTCGAGGCCAACGGATCCACCGCCGGGTAGATCCCCAGCTCGGCAATCGCCCGCTCGAGCACGAGCGTCGCGTCCAGGTGCGCAAATGTCGTGGCCGGAGCCGGGTCGGTCAGATCGTCGGCGGGCACGTACACGGCCTGAAACGACGTGATCGAGCCCTTCTTGGTGGAGGTGATGCGTTCCTGAAGCGCGCCCATCTCCGAGGCGAGCGTCGGCTGGTACCCGACGGCGCTGGCGGTGCGCCCGAGCAGCGCGGACACTTCGGAGCCCGCCTGCGAGAACCGGAAGATGTTGTCGATGAACAACAAGACATCCTGGTTCTTTTCGTCGCGGAAATATTCGGTGATGGCGAGGCCGGCCAGGGCCACACGCAGGCGAGCGCCAGGCGGCTCGTTCATCTGACCATAGACGAGGGCGATCTTCGACGCGCCGAGGTCATTCTGCTTGATGACCCCCGCCTCCGACATTTCCTTGTAGAAATCCCCGCCCTCCCGGGTACGCTCGCCGACCCCCGCGAACACCGACACCCCGCCGTGGAGCTTGGCGATGTTGTTGATCAGCTCCATGATGACGACGGTCTTGCCCACACCAGCGCCGCCAAACGCGCCCACCTTGCCGCCCTTCAGGAAGGGGCAGATCAAATCGATGACCTTGATTCCGGTGGCGAGCAGATCGGGGGACGTGGATTGGTCCACGAGCTGCGGTGCCGGACGGTGGATGGGATAGTACTTCTCAGCCTTGACCGGCCCGCGCTCGTCGACGGGGTTGCCGCACACATCGAAGACGCGACCCATCACCCCGTCGCCCACGGGCACGGAAATCGGCGCGCCCGTGTCGACGACCTCGTACCCGCGCTTGAGACCTTCGGTGCCGGACATGGAGACAGTCCGGACCCAGTTGTCGGCAAGGTGTTGCTGCACTTCGAGCGTCACCCGGACGGGCCGGTCTTGGGCTTTGTATTCAACGGTCAGCGCGTGGTAGATGCCGGGCAATGACCCGGTGAATTCGACGTCCACGACCGGACCGACGACCTGAACAATTTTGCCTTTATTCGTTGTCGAGTTGGCCACCGGCGATCTCCAACATTTCCTTGGTGATATTGCCCTGACGAAGATGGTTGTATCCGAGGGTGAGGTCCCGGATCAGCCCGGTGGCGTTGTCCGTCGCATTCTTCATCGCCACCATGCGGGCGCTGTGCTCGCTGGCCTTGGCCTCCAGCATCACCCGGTACACGTAGATGTTGAGGTAGTGTCCGAAGAGGTAACCGAGCACGTCCGCTGCGCTGAATTCGAAGAGGAACTCGGTCACGTCGGGGGCGACGTCCGCGCCGGGCATGTCCAGCTGCTTGATGTCGCCGATCGGGAGGAACTCGAGCACACCGGGCTCCTGGGTCATCGTGTTAATGAACCGCGTCGCGACCACCTGCACCTGATCCACTTCGCGCTTCACGAAGAGGTCGCGGGCCAGCGCGGCAATCGGACGGGCCTCGTCGAATCGGGGCGCGTCACTGAAGGTAAACTCCGCGGCCAATTGCCCGTGCGTCGCGGCGATGAACTGGGCCGCCCGCGTTCCGGCGGCGATGAACTGGGTCGTGGCGGGGTCGAATTGGGCAGCCAGGCGAAACAGGTTGCTGTTGAGCGCCCCGCACAGCCCTTTGTCCGTGCCGAACAGGATCACGGCGCGTTTGCGGACTGGGCGCACCTCGAGCAGCGGGTGCGTGAAGTCCTCGGCGTGAGTCGTCGCGTGGCGCTGAATGCGATACAGCAGCTGCGCGAAGGGCCTCGTCGTCAGCGCAGCTTCCTGCGCGTGACCCATCCTCGACGCCGCCACCATCTGCATCGCGCGGGTGATCTGCGCGGTGCTGGTGACGGACTTGATGCGCCGACGGATGTCTCGAGCGCTGGGCATAGGGCACCGGCTCCCTGTTCACTTCCAGAGCTGCTTGAATTCGTCGGCGACGGTTTTCAGCTCGGTCTTCAGTGTGTCGCTGAGCGTCTTTTCCTTCTCGATCTTGGCGAGCAGCGAGGCTTTCCGCGTCGTGAGGAATTCCGTGAACTTGGCTTGAAACTCCTTGACTCGCTCCACCGGCACCTGATCCACGTACCCGTCTTGCACCGCCCAGATCACGGCCACCTGAACCTCGACGGGAATGGGGTCGTGCTGCGGCTGCTTGAAGATCTCCATGATGCGCTTGCCGCGGTCGATCTGCGCCTGCGTCTTCGCGTCGAGGTGCGAGCCGAATTGCGCGAACACCGCCAATTCCCTGAATTGAGCCAGGTCGCCCTTCAGCTGTCCGGCCACCTGCTTCATGGCTTTGAGCTGCGCCGCCGAACCCACCCGCGAGACCGAGAGGCCGACCGAGATCGCCGGGCGCACGCCCTGGTAGAACAGATCCGTTTCCAGGTACAGCTGCCCGTCGGTGATCGAGATGACGTTGGTCGGGATGTACGCCGAGACGTCGCCCGCCTGCGTTTCAATGATGGGCAAGGCCGTGAGTGAGCCATTGCCGTACTTCTCGCCGACCCGCGCCGCCCGTTCGAGCAATCGGCTGTGCAGGTAGAACACATCGCCGGGATAGGCCTCCCGGCCTGAAGGACGCTTCAACACCAGCGACACCTGCCGGTATGCCACCGCGTGCTTGGACAGGTCGTCGTACACGATCAGCGCGTCCATGTCGTTGTCCATGAACCACTCGCCCATCGCCGCCCCGGCAAACGGCACGAGGTACTGGTTGGCGGCCGAATCCGAGGCCGGGGAGTTCACGACGATGGTGTACGGCATCGCGCCGGCCTCTTCGAGCACCGCGATCACCCGGGCCACGGTGGATTGCTTCTGGCCGATCGCGACGTAAATGCAGGAGACAGGCCGATAGGTCTTGTCGCCGGCCGCCTCTGCCGCTCGATTGAGCCGGGCCTGGCTGATGATCGTGTCGATACAGATGGTCGTCTTGCCAGTCGCGCGGTCGCCGATGATCAACTCGCGCTGCCCGCGGCCAATCGGGATCATCGCGTCGATGGCCATGATGCCGGTCTGCACCGGCTGGTCGACCGACCGGCGACGGATGATGCCGGGCGCGATCTTCTCGACGGGATACGTGGTGTCGCTCTTGATCGACCCTTTGCCATCGACGGGTTCACCCAGCACGTTCACGACGCGTCCCAGGAGCCCCTTGCCCACGGGCACCTGCAGAAGCTTACCGGTGGTACGAGCCTCGCCGCCTTCCGTGAGCCGGGTGTAATCGCCGAGGACGATCACGCCGACCTCGGTCTCTTCGAGGTTCAGGACCAAGCCGGTCACGCCGTTGCCCAGGTCGATCATCTCGTTGAGCATGGCGTCGGTGAGCCCTTCGATTTTGGCGACCCCATCACCAAGCTCTCGGATGACGCCGACGTTTTGCCTGGCGGCCGCCGTCTGCGTGCCCGCGATTTGCGCTTCGATCTCCTGCAGCAGGTTTGCCATAGGTCCCCCGGCTCAAAAGCTCCGTTGCAACGTCGTCAGCCTCGCCAGGACGCTGCCGTCATACACATCGCAACCTACCTGGATGCGTAACCCGCCGATCAATGCTGGGCGGTGAGCAAAGGCGGTGACGAGTCCCGGGCCGTGCCGATGCGTGAGACCAGTCTCGATGGCCGCCTGCACATCCGCCGGCAGGGGCGCGGCGCTCTCGATCGTGGCGGTGCGCCCCGTGAGGTCGAGCCTCAGCAGACGGACGAACTGCGACAAGATGGCCGGACCGTCGTGGCGATCGGCAGCCACCACGCGCTGCACGACCCGCCGAACACGGGTCTCGTCGAGCAGGCCATTCACCAGGCACATGCGGAACAATTCCTTGGCTTCTCGCCTCGCGCGCCTGTTGCTCTTCATGGCTACGCCGCGACCTGCTTCGCGGTCTCCTCGACCAGGCGGCGCTGATCGTCCGGCGTCAGGATCTTGCCGGTCACGGCGGCCGTCGTCTGCACCACCAACTGGCCGACCTCCCGTTTGAGCTCGGAGAGCATGCGCTCGTGGTCTCGGGCGGCGGCGTCGCGTGCCTTGGTCATGACGTCTTCCGCAGCCGCGATGGCCTTCTGGATCTCCTGCTCGTGCAGTCGGGCCGCGGCGGCCCTGGCCTCCTCGATGAACTTTGTCGCCTGCGCATTGGCCTGCGCCATCACTTCCTGGCGCTGGGCCTCGGTACGGGCGAGCTCGGCCTTGATTCGCTCCTCGTTGGCCACACCCAGAGCGATTTGTTGGCGCCGCACCTCCAGCATGGTGAGGACAGGTCGATAGGCGAACCGATAGAGGATGAGGCACACGATGGAGAAGCTGACGATCTGGGCGAACAGATGAGGCCAGTCCACGCCGAAGGTCGCGGCAACGGCCTGTGCCTGTGCTTCCATCGACGTCTGCCTATCTCACGAGGAACAGGGCGTAGAACACGATCGCTTCGGCGAAGGCAATGGAGAGGATCGACTGGACCAGAATCGGCGTGGCCGCGCCGGGGTTCCGTCCCACAGCGATCGCAGCTCCCGCTCCGATGAAACCAACCCCAATCGCGGCGCCAAGCGCTGCCAACCCGACGTGTAAGCTTCCAGCCATGTCATTCCTCCTTCATTTCTTCTCATCGGTGTATGCTCGCGGGTACTTCCTCGTGCTGACACATCAGCAGAGTGAAGACCGCACACAACAACATGAACACCAGCGCCTGCACCAGGCCCACGAGGAGCTCCATGAAATAAAACGGAACCGGCAGGAGCCACCCGAGACCGGGGACCAGGCGCGACATGGTCTCCAACATGGTTTCCCCGGCAAAGATGTTGCCGTAGAGGCGAAAGCTCAGTGAGACGGGCCGAAAGAGAATGGAGACGATTTCCAAACAGCCCGCGGCGAAGAAGACGACGATCATCACCACTTTTAGGACGCCGCTGCTCTCGCCTTTGGGTGCAAACAACTCCCTCGCGAATCCACCGGGCCCCACTTCCTGCAGCGCCCACACGATCCAGCAGGCGAAGAACACGAGGGCCATGGCCAGCGTCATGTTCAGATCGGCATTCGCTCCGCGGAAGAGCGGTTGATCGATCACGAAACCGTCGGCGGTCCGATGTCCCCATCCAATCGCGTCGACCCCGGGGACGAGGCCCATCCAGTTGGCGGAAAGAATGAAGATGAACACCGTCGCGAAGAACCAGAACGTCCGCTTGACCAGCTGCGGGCCGATGATTCGCTCCAGAAAATCGTACAGACTACCGACGAGCCACTCCAGAAGGTTCTGGGCACCGCTCGGAACACGCCTCATGTCGCGTGTCGCCACCCGCGCAAAAATGATCAACGCCACCGCCACCATCCAGCTCACAGCCATCGAATTCGTGATCGGGAAGCCGAAGGGGCGGGCGATTTCCACCGGCTTTTGAGACGGGCCTTGTTCCTCCGACCTGGACCTGGCCGGCGCTGCTTCGCCCTGCGCGAACGTGGAGCTGGCGCCCGAGCCTATGAACGAAGCGGCAAGGAGGAGCATCGCGACGCCACCGATACGCAACCGTGCCCCAAAGCCCGACGTCGTCATGCTCGCTCTCGACGTGGTCGGGCCTAGCGGGGTGAAGCAGAGCTCATTCGTTTGCGTTTGGCTGACCGGCATCGTTGCTCTCGCGACTCAATGTGAGCAACAGCCATGCCAGACGCTGCGTGCTCCGACCACATGTGCATCGGCTGTGGAGACGGTCACTTCCGCGACGAGTGTTCCGGAGCGAACGGAGTGTGCCGGCGCCGCGCGCTAGCCGGCCACCAAGGTGCTCACCGGCTGGCATTCTGCTCTTGACCGAACATGGCCACGAGGTCGTCATGCAGGCGCGGCGATTTCGTTGGCGAGCGGGCGTCCCGCGGCGAAGTCCGAGATGCTTCGCAGCGTCGTGTCCAGAATCGTTCCCAGGGCCTCGCGCGTGAAGAATGCCTGATGCCCGGTCACGATCACGTTCGGGAAGGAGACGAGGCGCTGGATCACGTCGTCCGGGATCACCGTGCTCGACAGATCCTTGAAGAAGAGGCTGGCCTCCTGTTCGTACACGTCGATCGCTATCCCGCCGAGCTGGCCGGACTTGAGCGCTTCGATCACCGCCTCGGTGTCGACCAGACCGCCACGACTCGTATTGATCAGCAGCGCCCCTCGTTTCACCCGGGCGAGCATTCGGGCATTGACGATGTGATGGGTCTGCGGCGTCAGGGGACAGTGCAGAGAGATGATGTCCGCCCCGGCGACAATGTCGTCCGCCTCGGCGTACCGGCCGCCGAGTTGTTCGAATTGGGGCGAGTGATGGACGTCGAATCCCAGCAGCTCACAGCCGAATCCGGCCATGATGCGGGCAAAGATGATTCCGATCTTCCCCGTGCCGATCACGGCGACCGTGCGACCGACGAGATCGAAACCCATGAGGCCATCGAGCGCGAAATTCCCGTCGCGCGTGCGATTGTAGGCCCGCGGAATCTTGCGGTTCAGCGCGAGCAGCAAACCAACAGCGAACTCGGCCACCGAGTTTGGAGAATAGTCGACGACGCGCACGACCTTGACGCCGAGCTCGCGCGCCGCCCCCAGGTCGATATGATTGAAGCCCGTCGAACGCGTCGCGACGAGCTTCGTCCCGCCGGCGGCCAGCTGTTTCAGGACATCGCGATCGACGACATCGTTGACGACGACGCTGACGGCCGGGAATCCCGCCGCCAGCGAGACCGTCCCGCGCCCGAGGAGCGTGTCGAAGTACACGAGCTCGTGTCGGTGACCGGAGTTCAACTCATCGAGCAGCGTGCGCTCGTAGCTCTTCGCGCTGAACATTGCGACCCGCATGTATGCTCCTCTGCCCTTAAGAGACGCGCTACTGACTCTGAGTTCCAGCAGACTGTCATCACCTGCAAGGTGATGACCAAGCCTGAGCAGGCGTTTCTATTCGAGACCGCGCGCCAGTTCGCGAATTTGTCGCGAAGGGCCGCGAATCGTCGCGATACCCAACACCGCCGCGAGGCCGGAAGACTAGCCCGACTTGAAGCGCCGCTTGTCGATCTTCAACGCCTTGATCTTGGACTCCAGCGTCGACGCCGGCACACCGAGCCGCGTTGCGGCCCCGTACGGTCCTGACACGCGGCCCTTGCTTTCCTTGAGCGCCGCCTCGATGGCGTCCTTTTCGTCGGTCGCCAGCGTGCTGGTGGCGAGGCTGACGACCGGCGAGGTTGTGAGGGGCCGGCCTGAGAGCCACCGCGGATCGATCGAGAGCGTGTCCGAGTCGCACACGATCACGGCGCGCTCGATGACGTTCTGCAGCTCGCGAATGTTCCCAGGCCAGTCGTACGATTGCAGCAGGTTCGACATGTCTTTGCTGATGCCGCGGATCCGCTTGCCGGCGCGCTTGGCGTACCGATGGATGAAGTACTCGACGAGGAGCGGAATGTCCGGCCGACGCTCGCGCAGGCCCGGCACGTGCAATGGGAACACGTTGAGCCGATAGAAGAGGTCCGCGCGGATGGTGCCATCGGCGATGGCGGCTTGCAGATCTCGATTCGTTGCGGCGATCACGCGAACGTCAACACGGACGCGCCCGCTGCCGCCGACACGCTCGAACTCGCGCTCTTGCAACACGCGCAGCAGCATGATCTGGGTCTCGGTGGGCAGCTCGCCGACCTCGTCGAGGAAGATCGTCCCGCCGTCGGCCAGCTCGAAGCGCCCCAGGCGGCGCTGCAGAGCCCCGGTGAACGCGCCCTTCTCATGGCCGAACAGCTCCGACGCGATGAGGGACGGCGGAATCGCCGCGCAATTCACGGCGACGAACGTCCGGGCCGAGCGTGGTGATCGCTTGTGGATCGCCCGAGCGATGAGCTCCTTTCCCGTGCCGGTCTCGCCCGTGATCAGCACGGTCGCATCCGTCGGCGCCACCCGGGACACGTCCGACAGAACCGTCCGAAGCGGCGGCGAGGCGCCGACGATCTCCTCGAACATGGAGGTGTTGTCGATCTCCTCGCGGAGAACGATGTTCTCGCTCTGCAGCTTATCTTTTAATTCCTGGATTTCCTCGTAGGCCTTCTCGAGGGCCCGACGCGATTCCTTCGCGGCGGTGACATCCATCACCGCGCCGAAATACTCCGTCCCACCGGTCGCCTGATCGTGCACGGGATGCGCGACGACCTGGAGATGCTTCACCGTACCGTCCGGCAGCACGATCCGGTGTTCATAATCCCAGTCCTGGGCGGTGCGCGTCGCGCGGTCGATGATCTCCTGCACGCCGTCGCGATCCGCGGGATGGGTTCGTGAGACGATGAATTCGATCGTCGGCGCCGTCGCTCGATCGAGGTCGAAAATCCGGTGCATTTCCTCGGACCAGACGATCTCGCCGCTCGCCGACTTCCACCCGAAGCTCCCCGTGGTGCTCAGCCGCTGCGCCTCCGCCAGGTACGCCTGCGCCTTCCCGAGATCGGCGTAGAGGCGTGCGTTCTCCAGCGAGATCGCCGCCTGCGAGGCGAGCAGGGTCAGCAGCTCGATGCGGGCCGGCGTGAACACGTGCGACGCGATGGTGTTCTCGAGATACAGCACGCCGACAAGCGTCGCCTGTTTCATGAGGGGCAGGCAGAGCAACGACCGCACGCCACGCGCGGCCACGTAGTCATCGGCGGAGAACGGGTTCGGCACGGCAGCGTCGTTGACGATGAGCGCGTCGTGCGTTCGGAGCACGAGTTTCAGGACGTTTTGGGGCAGATCCGACGGCTCGACCGCCGTTCCGCGCAGGCGCACCGCGATGGCGTCCTGCTGCGTCGTGGCTTCGGCCTCGACCCGTGCCTCGTCGCCCCGGCGAAGGATGAGGAGGCCGCGCTCGGCGCCCGCGTGCTGCAGGGCCGTCACCATCAGCGTCTCGACGAGCTTGTCGATGAGGATCTCGCTGGAGATCGTTTGCGACGCCTTGATCACCGTGGCCAGGTCGAGGCTGGCGGTCGCGTCCATTGTCAGCGGCGCCGGGCCCGACGCAACGTGCGCCTCGAGCCGGGTCGCCACGGCGTCGGCGCCCCAGCGCAGATCGCAGGACTGCGCACGCCAGAGGTGCATCTGGGCCATCCTCCGGCGATCGCACGCACGATAGAAGTGCGCCGCCATTTCGCTGGCGATCGCCTCGATGTTCGGCGCGCCGGCGGCGGCCGCCGCGGCGATCGCCTCCTCGTAGAGCCGTTCGGCATCCTGGACGCGATGTTCGAGACGGGCGAGCTCCGCGGCGAGGAGTGCGGCGCGGCTGCCGAACGTCTCCGCGCAGCGTGCCGCCCAAAAGGCGAGCTGCGCGTGATGTCGCGCCAGAGCCTCGCGATGCCGCGGTGCCTCCGCCGCTGGTGCGGAATCACAGACGCGTGCGTGCGCGAGCGCGTTGTAGAAGTGGTATTCGGCCAATTCGAAGAAGGTCGGACTCGCCCAGAGAAGATGCTCGGCTCGCTGGCCCATCTCGAGCGCTGACGCGTAGTCTCCGGCGTGGAACCGCGCCTGGAGCCGCCGGATCCAGTAGAAACAGGCGGCGACGGCAAGGCGGGGATCCTGGTCGAGAGACCGCTCCAGCATCGATGGGTCGAAGCCCAAACTTTCGTACGTCGTTTGATCTGTCACGGGCTGGCCACGGAGAGCTCGGACGAGATCGAGCTGGCTGAGGAACACACACGAGGCGAAAAGACCGAACCCGGCGCGCCGGGCGAATGCCATGCATCGCTCCGCTTCGAGCTGCACGTCTTCGAGGCCGTCTCCGGCGGCGAGGCGTACGGAGATCAGATGGTGGGCACTGAAGGCCACGTACAGGAGGTCGCCCGATTCCTGGGCCAGTTCGAGCGCACGCCGCAACAACGAGGACGCGGTCTGCAGCGGGCCTGTCCAGGGCAGGACGCTGTAGCCGACCACGGTGTACACCTTCCCGCGATAGCGGCCCAGGTCTCCGCGCTCCACCAGCGCGACGGCGAGCTCGCCGAAGCGAAAGCCGTCGTGATGATCGCCAAAGCGGGGCCCGATCGCCAGGCTCAGCTGGGCCCACGCCAGCGTCGATGCCTCACAATGACCGTGCTCGAGGCTCAGATTCGCCATGCGCATGGCGACGACGTCGTGCAGGTTCTTGTTGATGAACACCGCGGCCGGCAGCATCGGCTGCAGAATGGCCATGACGGCGAGAAAATCTGGATCGCTGGTCGAGGCAAGACCTACCAGCGTCTCGATCGCACGCCCACCAAGGCGCTGCCGCAGGAGGTCGTATTCAGCGCGGACCTCGTCCGCGCTCGGATGCGTCGACCATTGGATTCCGAAGCCGCGGAGCTGCTCCAGGCCGACCTCGAGCGCGCGATCAGGGCGGTCCAGTGTCCACACCGCGATCCGGAGGCGGGCAACGGCCGAGAGCTCGGCCCGGCTCGTCGCGCGCTGCCGCAACGCTGACAAGCGATCGTCTGCGACGAGCAGCTCGCCGGTCAAGAACTCGCACTCGGCCCGTTGGAGGGCAAGGGAGAATCTGAGGTCATGGTGTTGCTCCCAGTCGTCCTCGGAGAGCAACGCCTCTCCCGCAGCCAGGTGCACCAGGGCCGACTTGTACGCCGAGGTCGCCCGCGCGCGCCGGCCCGCGACCAGGTTGAGCTGGGCCAGTCGCAACCGCTCTTCAGGGGCGCTCATGAGCGTCGCCCCGCGATTGAGCTGACTCACCACGTCGAAGACCCGCTCCGACGTGTCCGATTCGGGCAACTCATCGAGCAGTAATCGGCCGATCCGGAGGTGGGCTGCCGCGCGCGCATCCTCCGGGATCTGCGCGTACGTCGCCTCCCGGATGCGGTCATGACAGAACGCATAGCCGTCCTCGCCGTGCGACACGAGTCCAGCCTCGGTCGCCTCCGCGAGCGTGGCGTGCAGCTCGTCCTCCGGGCATCCCTGGACAACGCACAGCGCCTCGGTGCGGCCGGCGCTCAAGCAGGCGAGGCCCTGCAGCGCTTGCTGCGTCGTCGTCGATAAACGATCCAGTTTCCCCGCCAGCAGATCGAAGACGTTGTCGGTGTAGCCCTTGGCCTGGATGCGCCCCAGGTCCCAGGTCCAGGCGCCGGCCGACACATCGAACAGCAGGCAGCCTTCGTCCGCGAGCTCGTGGAGGAACTGGATCACGAAGAACGGATTGCCAGCGGTCTTCTCGTACACCACCTCCGCGAGCGGCTCGACGTGGTCTCGGCTGTGGTGCAGCGCATCGGCGATCAGCGCGCCGACATCCTCTCGGTCGAGCGACGTCACCTCGAGCTCTCGCACGACCGTCACGTCGGCAATCGCTGCCAGCGCGTCGCTGAGCGGATGCCCCGGTCCGACTTCGTTGTCCCGATAGGCCCCGACGAGCAAGAGATGCATGCCCTCGTCGTGCGTGGCGAGATTGCGAAGGAGGTCGAGGGAGGCACGATCGAGCCACTGCAAGTCGTCCACGAAGAGGACGAGCGGATGCTCGGGTCGCGCGAACACGCTCACGAAGCGCTGGAGGACTCTGTGGAAGCGCACCTGAGCCTGTTGTGGCGGCAGATCTGTGACGGGCTCCCCGGCGCCGATGATCAGCTGGAGGTCGGGGACCAGATCGATGACCAGCTGCGCATTCGCCCCGAGCGCGTGCCGGAGGTCTTCGCGCCAGCGCTCGAGGTCGGCGTCGCTCGAAAGGAGCACCGAGCGCACGACGTCCCGGAAGGCGCGGGCGATGGGCGCGAACGGGATGTCACGCTCGTGGGGCTCGAACTTGCCCGAGGCGAACAGTCCCCCTCCGCGTACAACCACTTGTTGGAGCTCGTTGACGATGGAGGACTTGCCGACGCCGGAGTATCCCGACACGAGGACCAGAGCCTGTCGGCCGTCGCGGGTCACGTGTTCGAACGCATCGACGAGCGCAGTGACCTCACGCTCGCGGCCGTACAGACGCTCGGCGATGAGGAGCCGGTCGGGGACGTCGTGCTCGGCGAGCGGGAACGCCTCGATGCGTCCCCCCGACTCCCATTCGGCGAGGCACGTCCTGAGGTCGGCTTCGACGCCGCGGGCCGTCTGGTACCGGTCCTCCGCGTTCTTCGACAAGAGCTTGAGGACGATCGCCGAGAGTGTCGGCGGAATTCCGAGCACGCGCTCGCCAGGCGACACGGGCTGCCGTGCGATGTGAGAGTGGATCCACTCCAGCGGCTCGGATGCGTTGAACGGGACCGACCCCGTCAGCATTTCGTACAGCGTCACACCGAGCGCGTAAAGATCGGCGCGCGTGTCGACGGACCGATTCATCCGGCCCGTCTGTTCGGGGGCCATATAGGCGAGCGTCCCGACGATTCCTTCCTGTGGACGTGGTGGGTGGTGTCCGCGGGCGAGTCGGGTGGTGAGGCCGAAGCCCGTCAGCCACGCCCCGCCGCTCGTCAGGTCGACGAGGA
>Ga0207684_10002030_pt1 | contig 20860 bp, 18 predicted proteins | sample KBSK5501metaG_FD_184342 | JGI IMG/M metagenome (GOLD analysis project Ga0207684, IMG submission 184342) | Corn, switchgrass and miscanthus rhizosphere microbial communities from Kellogg Biological Station, Michigan, USA - KBS K5-50-1 metaG... | ecosystem: Host-associated > Plants > Roots >...
GGTTGTGGCGGGGTCTGGCCACACTTGTAAGAGTGTCTCACCGCCTGCAACAGGCCCCAGCGCGCAGTTCGCTCCGACCACGGGCGCGCCGGAATCGGCGGTCACCGTGCTCGCGCTCACCTGAACGTTCTGGCCAGGATGTGGCTGTCCCGCGACGGCGACACTCACAACGAACTGGTTGCTCGCGGCGGGAGCGCTCGTGGGAGAGCTTGTAAGTGTCGGCGTCGGCGCAAGGGTAGGCGTCGACGTGGCCTGAGCCAGAATAGTTGCGGGCGCGACGCTGGCGGCGCTGGCAACCGCGCGGGTGATCACCCCCGTCAGCAGGCCGGTGGCCGAGCAGAGCGCCAGTACGAACGCCGCCATGAACAACGGCGCTCGTCGCCCTCCGCTCGTCTCCTTCACGCTCTTTATCTCCTTGGGTGAGGTCATGCGCGACTGTCCCGCATGACACGACGTTTGCGCTGATTGTAGGCGCCATGGCGTGAGAAAGCAACCGCCCTAGCCAGGCTGGGTGATATGTCGCTGGCGGCGGGGATGACCTGAACGAAGGGCGACGCTACGGCGCGGGCGGATGCGTACGGGCAAAGTCGGAATAGGGAATGTCGGGCGACTCGAGCACGCCACCGGTCACATCTAGTATGCGCGTATCAGCCGTCAGGAGGGCCGGGCCGCGCCGTCGAGAAGCCTGCGCCAGGTCTTCGCGCCCCGCGCGTCTGAGCAGCCACTCCGCGAGCAGGACATAGCCCGCCCAGTGCGAAGGATTCGCCGTGCGCTCCCAGACCGCCTCGCCATAACGAAACGCCTGCTCGAAAAACTCATTGGCGCGTATACCAAAAGGAAAGAGCCGCTCGCTGACTCGTTCACCCTCGATCTCCGTCGTCTGCAGCAGCGCCTGCACGACATCGAACATCCGCTTGTTCTTGGGATCGCAACGGGTCAGGATGATCCCGCCAAGCCCGATCCGGTGGTTGCGCGCCTTCCACTGTGTGATCGAGCGCAACGTGCTATATGCGCCCTCAAGCGCAGGCGTCTCTGGAGTTAGCGGCATGATGACGCTTTCGGTCGCCGCCATCGCCATCGCGTAGAGTGGACCACCCTCGGCCGGAAAGTCTATCAACGTCAGGTCGATCTCGTCGTTCAGCGCGCGAACGAGTCCGGCGAGCACGAACTCGCTCTGCGGGTGACTCGCCGCGTCGGCCAGGACCTCGTCCCAGGGCAAGATGCGAACGGACCCCCCTGCCCAGCTTGGCTGTGTGGCGAGCGTGACGGGCAAGCCCGACGCGCCGAATGCGGCGCGCGCCTGTTCGCTGGACGGGAGCGTGTGCGCGGGAAGCGATCTGAGGGAGAGGAGCATCTCCGAGAGATCGGTATGATCGGACGGGCGCCAGATGTCGCGGAGCGAGGCAGTGGTTGTGCCGGGCTGCGCGAGGTCCACGACGAGCACACGCGCTCCGCTCAAGGCGCAGAGTCGCGCGACGGTAGACACTGTGGTGGACTTCCCCTGCCCCCCTTTGCGTATCGTGACGCCAAAGACCTTGTTCATCTTGCTTTCCTGCCTAACAGGCTCCTGCGCGACCGCCACGCGCGTCGCGGTGATGGTATGCGTCGCCGCTTCGTCGTGTCAAGAAATCCACCTGATTGGGAGCGGCCGATGGCGACAGAGATCTTCCCGCCCGCGCCGCCAGGACCACGTCTCGACGGCTGGGCTGGACAATGGTAGAATAGCGTGGCCGCCGCGCAGCAGCTGGTCGCGTCGCCGCATGACGTGACCCTGTTGTCGCTGACCGCAACGCGAAGGGGGCCTGAATGGCGAACTGGCAGGATGAACTCGAGTCCCTTTTGGCGTCTTGCGATGTCGCGCTGGAGACTGTTGCGTCTGATGGACGCCCCTTCGAGGATGCGCTAGACCGCTATCTGCTCTCCGACGCCGCGCGCAGCGAACCATCCGCTCCGCATGGGGTCGAGGTTATCGCCGTGTGGAGCGAGGTCGAGGCGACCGTGCGGCAGGTCGCCGATCTCGTGCGCTCTGGCGGCGTTGATAGCGCCATACGGGAAGATGTCGCATTTGTGCTGCGCGCGTTGGCGCGACCTGGCTACTCCACGCGGATCGGGGAGTACGTGAAACAGGCGGCGCCTACAGGGGACTGGGACCTTGAATCGGCGGCGGCGGTCTTGCGCTTCTGTCGGATCGTGCTGCGGCTGGCGCACGCCCAGCGGCGTCTCGGCTAAAGCCCTAGTCTCGTGGCTCAGCGCGGCGACCTACTGATGCGTTTTGCCGCTGGACCTCCCGCCGCGGTGGAAGTTCGTCGATAGGCCGCGCACATCATGCCCGCCCGCGTGTTGTAGCGCATAACATTGCAGACCGCACGCCGGTCGTACCGCCGCTGCCCCGCGGTTTAGTACGACACACTCCTACAGGGGTGAACGAGTCCCATTCCTCGTCGCTCACAGCGTGGGATACGGCCGTCGCGCCGAAGAGAGGTCTTGCTCACTCACTTTTACTGCCTGCTTCATCAGCCCGGCGCATCATACACGCTCACGTTCATCACACGTTTTACGTAGAAGCTGCCATGGCGGAGAACGCTTCCTCGACCGCGCGAATAGTCGCCGCAATATCAGGCTCTGTGTGCGCTGCGCTGACGAACCCTGCCTCAAATTGGCTCGGCGCAAGATAGACGCCGTGATCGAGCATGGCGTGGAAGAAGCGCGCATAGCGGTCAGTGTCCGCGTATTGCTTCGCGCTGCGATAATTAGTGATGGCGACGCCTGATTCCTTGAGAAAGTAGAAGCCGAACATGCTGCCCAAATGTGCGCTTTGCAACGCGACCCCCGCAGAGAGCGCCGCTCGCTCGACGCCCAGCGCCAACGTCGCCGTCGTCTGCGCTAGCGCCTCGAAGACGCCCGGCTGCAGGAGCGTGTGTAGTGTGGCGAGGCCAGCGGTCATGGCCAGCGGGTTGCCCGAAAGCGTCCCAGCTTGATAGACTGGACCCGAAGGGGCTACCATCCTCATGATCTCGCGCTTGCCAGCGTAGGCGCCAACAGGCAAACCACCGCCAATCACCTTGCCCAGACAGGTGAGATCGGGATCGAGCCCCCATAACGCCTGCGCGCCGCCGGGCGCCACACGAAACCCGGTCATCACCTCGTCGAGTACGAACAGTACGCCTGTGCTGCGGCAGAGCGCTTGCAGCCCCGGCAAGAATCCCTCGGCGGGAAGCACCAAGCCCATGTTCGCCGCGACCGGCTCGACGATGACGGCGGCGATCTGATCTGACTGGTGAGCAAAGAGCGTCTCGACCGCAGGTAGATCGTTATACTCGACGGTGAGCGTGTCGGCCACCACAGGCGCCGGGACACCCGGCGAGTCGGACAGGCCAAGCGTCGCGACGCCACTGCCAGCTTGCGCCAGGAACATATCGGCGTGGCCGTGATAGCAGCCCGCGAACTTGATGACCTTGTCGCGTCCGGTGTACGCCCGCGCCAGACGCAGCGCGCTCATCGTCGCCTCGGTCCCACTGTTCACGAAGCGGATCATCTCGATGGAGGGCACGGTGGCGATAACGAGTTCCGCAAGTTGGCTCTCGACCTGCGTTGGCGCGCCGTAGCTTGTCCCGCGCGCGATGGCGGCGCTTAGCGCCTCGACCACCTGTGGGTGCGCGTGCCCCAGGGCGAGCGGTCCCCAGGAGAGCACATAGTCGATGTAGCGGTTGCCATCGACATCCCACAGATAGGCGCCCTTCCCTTCAGCAATGAAACGCGGGACGCCGCCCACGCCACGGAAGGCGCGCACGGGGCTATTGACGCCGCCAGGGAACAACTCTTGCGCGTGCGCGAAGAGTCGCTCAGACTCAGTGGTCTTCATGCTGACCTCCCTTCTTCCGCATCGATCTTGCGCTGCGCGCTGGCATGGGTGAGAGGAGCCAGCGCCGCTATGACGCGCCGCGCCGCTTCCTGCCCTTGCCAGACACAGTCGGGCACACCCACGCCATGATATGAACTGCCAGCTACGTACACTCCTGCGGGCAGCGCGCGCTCAATCGCCTCCACACGCTTCAGATGCCCGACGGTGTACTGCGGATAGGCCTCTTGCCAACGGAACACCCTGTGGAACAACGGCGGCGCCTGGATACCCAGAATGGTCGACAGCTCGGCGCGCACGAGCGCGACCAGCGCCGCGTCGTCCAGCTCGAGCGCCTGGCGTGTCGCGGGACCGCCGAAGAAGACGCGCAGGAGCGCCACATCCTTCGGCGCGCGTGTCGGCCACTTCGAGGAAACCCACGTCATCCCGTCAATACGTCTGCCTTCACTGGAAGGAATCACCACGCCGGCGCCCTCCAGCGCGTGCGGGATATCGTGGCGACGATAACCCAGATAGAGAGAGCCGATGCCAGTGTAGCCAATGCCCATAAGGAGGTCCGCACCGTCGGGCGCCGCGCCGCGCATGATGCCAGCCGTGATTGGAGCGGGAGTCGACATGACGACGGCGTCCGCGCGCAGGCGCCCACCATCGCGCAGCGCTACATCGAATGCGCCACCGGCGTCGGGCGCGACGCTCACCACCTCACTACGCAATCGAAGGTCGCCATCCAGACGCGCGACCAATCGCTCGACGAGCAGTTCGGTTCCCGCGTCGAACGAGACGAATGGCGCCACGCTCTTCGTGTCGCGTTCACGACTGGTGGCGCGCAGGCCGCGGATGACGCTCCCATAGTCGCGTTCCAGAGCGGCGAACTGCGGGAACGTGGCGCGCAGACTCTGCTGGTCGGCGGGCGCGTTGTAGACGCCAGCCATCAGTGGCTCGGCGATGCGATCGAGCGCTTCCACGCCGAGGCGACGGCGCACGAACTGGGCTAACGACTCGTCCTCGTCACTGTGGCGCGGTGGAATGAACGGCTCAAGGCAGATGCGCGCCTTGCCCCGCAAAGAAAACACTGGCGATGTAAGCAATGGCTTCCAATGCGTCGGAGCCAGAAGGCTCCAGCCCTCAGGCAGCGGCGCAAGTCTGCCGCGTAGAAGTGTATACGTGCGCAGGTTCTGTGAGCGGATGAAGAGAAGATGGTCATCCAGCCCTAGCTCATGCGCGAGGTCCAGCGCCCAGGGCTTGCGGGTGAGAAATGCGTCTGGTCCCGCTTCAAGCAGAATCGGCGCGCCGCCAATGTCCTCAACGCGCTCGCTGCGTATCTTCCCACCCCAGCGATCCGCCGCCTCGAGCACGGAGTAATGCAGTGGCGGCGACCGACGCGCGACCTCCCGCTGCACATACCACGCCGCGCTCAGGCCCGCGACGCCGCCGCCAATGATGACGACATGCGCGCCAGTCTCGCTGGACGCCTCCTGAGTGCGATCAGGAGCCGTGAATGGTGGCTGAATATTCATGAACGAACTCTACCAATCGCTGTACGTTCTCGACCGGTGTCTGTGGCAACACACCATGTCCCACGTTGAAGACATATCCGACGCTGTCCCTCATTTGATCGAGTGTATGCTGCGCGCGCGGCCTGAGGCGCTCCCACGGAACACACAGCGCCACCGGATCGAGATTCCCCTGTAACGCCACGCCATCGCCGAGGCGTCGTCGCGCGGCGTCCAGTTCGATGCGCCAGTCCACGCTGATCACGTCGCCGCCCGCGTCGCGTATTTCCTCTACCATGCCACTCGTGTTCGTAGCAAAGTGGATGACCGGGACGCCTGCCTCGCGCGCGATGGCGAGCGCGCGCCGAGTATATGGAGCGACAAAGTCGCGATAGTCGGCTGGCGCGAGCTGCCCCGCCCAGCTATCGAAGAGTTGTAGCGCCTGCGCGCCGGCCTGCGCCTGCGCCAGCAGGTAGGCGCCCACGACCTCGCTCAGCTTGGTCATCAGCTGTCGCCACAGGTCCGGCTCCTCCATCATCAAGGCCTTGACCCTTTCATGGTTGCGGCTGCCGCCGCCTTCAACGGCGTACGCGGCAAGCGTAAATGGAGCGCCGCTAAAGCCGATCAAGGGCAGGCCACGCGGATCGAGCTGCGCGCGCGCGCGCCGGATGGCCTCTAGCGTAAACCAGAGGCTCTCCTCTGGAGGTGGCGTGCGCAGCCTCACGATATCCGCCGCCGTCCGCACGGGATTGCCGATCACCGGGCCTTCCCCTGGCGCGAATGCGAGGTCAAGGCCCATCCCTTCCAGCGGCGGCAGGATATCCGCGAAGATGATCGCGGCGTCGAGCGCAAAGGCGTTCATCGGCTGGAGCGTGACCTCGCACGCCAGCTCCGGTGTCTTGATGAGGTCGAGGAGGGCATGCCTTTCGCGCAGCCGGCGATACTCAGGCATGTAGCGCCCTGCCTGGCGCATCAGCCAGATCGGCGTCGCGTCAACGGTTTCGCGTCGGCAGGCGCGCAAGAAGCGGCTCCCCCTGGCTCCACATGCTGGAACTGAATCGATCTCTGACATTACGCATCCTCAGCCAGCCACGCCGCGACGTCTTTGGCGAAGTAGGTCAGGATCATGTCGGCGCCGGCCCGCTTGATGCCGATCAGGCTCTCCAGCGCGCAGCGGCGCAGGTCCAGCCAGCCATTCTCCGCCGCCGCGATCAGCATCGCGTACTCCCCGCTGACCTGGTACGCCGCCACGGGCAGGTCATACGCCTGGCGGACCGCGCTGAGCACGTCGAGATAGGGCAACGCGGGCTTGACCATCAACATGTCGGCGCCCTCCGCCACATCGAGCGCGACCTCGCGTAGCGCCTCACGCCGGTTGGCGGGATCCATCTGATACTGGCTGCGGTCGCCAAACTGCGGCGGACTCTCAGCGGCCTCGCGAAATGGCCCGTAGAACCCGCTGGCGTACTTCGCCGCATAGCTGAGAATCGCCACGTGCTCGAGTTGGCTGGCGTCCAGCGCCGCGCGAATCGCGCCAACCATACCATCGATCATGCCGGAGGGCGCGATGACATCCGCTCCGGCCTCGGCGTGCGTCACGGAGGCGCGCGCCAGGAGATCGAGCGTCAGGTCGTTCATGACATAGCCGTTGGGCAGGCGTGTGGTGTAGTGCGGCTCGCCAGGCGTATTCAGCAGGCCACAATGGCCGTGATCGGTGTACTCACAGAAGCACATATCCGAGATCACGACCAGGTCCGGAGCGACCGCTTTGATCGCCCGGATCGCCCATGGCACGACGCCCTCTGGGTCGTAGTTGCCACTGCCAGCGGCGTCCTTCGTGGCCGGAATGCCAAAGAGCATGACCGCCGGAATGCCAAGCGCGGCGATGCGGCTGATCTCGTCGGGCAGGCGGTCCACCGACCACTGATACTGCCCCGGCATGGAGGCGATAGGGCGTCGCTGATCCTCGCCGTACCTGACAAACAGCGGATAGATGAGATCCGAGGCGCTAAGGGTTGTCTCGCGCGTCAGGCGCCGTATGCCCGGCGAGAGGCGCAGGCGGCGCGGGCGCGCTATCGGAAAGCGCGCGCGCGCAGTGTCGCTCGCCTGCGCGCGAGAACGCCCATGCTCTGACATTGTCATCGCTCACCCTCCTGTTGTGGAGCCACCGCTTCATGCGCAAGGTAGTCTTCCAGGGACGCGACCAGCCCTTTGAGCGTGTGCTCGTCGGGAACCGCCACAACCTGCAAGCCCTGTGTGCGCGCTGTCTCCGCCGCGCTGGGTCCGATGCACACAATTGGAATCCGGCGCAGCGACGCAAGATCGCCGCGCTCCCCGCGAACACGTCGTACCACGTTCGTCGCCGCCGACGAGCTGGTCACGGTGATCGCGTCTACCGCGCCTCGCCGCAAGAGCAGCGGCAGGTCGACGCCACCTGACCCGAGGACCGTCTTATACGCCACCACGCAGGTCACAGCCGCACCCATGTCAATCAGCGCCTTCAGCGGCGCGGACTCCGCCAGCGAGGAGACCGGCAGCAGGATGCGCGCCACCGCCGGAGGCGCGATGACCCGCGCGAGCGCGGCGCCGCTGAATTCGTCGGGGATGATGTTTGCGCGCAGTCCAAGCGCCTCCCTGATGGCGGCGGCGGTCGCTGGGCCAATCGCGGCGAGACGCATTGCCGAGAAGATGGTTGGGGCCAGGTCAAGCGCTGACAGCCGGCGGGCGACCGCCCACACCGTATTCGCGCTCGTCAGCGCCAGCCAGTTGAAACGTCCCGCGCCCGCCGCAAGAAGGGCCGCGTCGAGTGGGGCGGAGTCGTCTGGTGGCGCAATATCAACGCATGGATACAGCGCGGGCGTCGCGCCCTGCTCCGTGAGCAGCTGCGCCAGCGCATCGGCTTGATGCGGCGCGCGCGTGACTACAATGGTTTTTCCCTGGAGGCCGCTCATGGCGCCGCCTCCAGCAACGCGCCGGCGCCCTGCGCCAGCGCGATCTGGGCCAGCCGGCCTCCAAGAGCCAGCGCAGCGTCGAGCGTCACAGCGCCATCCTCGCGCACATCCACCTGTCGCGTCCCATCGATCGCCGTCACACGACCACGGAGATGAAGTCGGTCGTCCACTGCCCACGCGTGGGCGGCGACCGGAACCGCGCAGCCGCCGCCCAGCCCGGCGAGAAAGGCGCGCTCGGCGGTCACGCAGACGGTCGTTGGCGAGTGCGCGAGCGGGGCGAGCAATGCGCGCCACTCCTCCCCGTCTCGACACTGGACAGCGAGCGCGGCCTGACCCGGCGCGGGAAGCAGTGTATCGAGCGGAAGAATCTGGTTGACGACCTCCTCCCGCCGCAGACGCTGGACGCCCGACAGCGCCAGCGCGATCGCGTCGTAAGGTCCATCTGGGTCGAGCGCCTTGGCGATGCGCGTGTCTACGTTGCCACGCAGATCGCGAATCTGAAGATCGGCGCGCGCATGGAGCAGTTGCGCGCCACGCCGCAGACTGCTCGTGCCGACTGTCGCGCCGCGCGGGAGGGTCTCCAGCGTGTATCCCGCCCTGCTGATCAGCGCGTCACGCGGGTCGGCCCGCTCTGGAATGGCGCCGATAATCAGCCCTGGAGTCTGCATGGTGGGCAGGTCTTTCAGGCTATGGACAGCCAGATCAACCTCGCGTTGGAGGAGCGCCTGTTCCAGTTCGGCGGTGAATGCGCCTTTGCCGCCGATCACCGAGAGCGGCAGATCGAGCGAGCGGTCACCATGGGTCGTCACGATCGTGACCTGTGTGTCGAGCGAAGGCCAGGCGTGAAGCAGCAGCTCGCGCACATGATTGGTTTGCCACTGCGCTAACGTCGACCGGCGCGTCCCGAGTTGGACACTGCGTAGCGTGTTACTCATCCGCCGCTCCGTTCTCAGCGCGTGACTCAGGCTCGTCCAGCGCGAAGAGCTTGCGTGTCGCGTGGACATAGTCGACGTGTTCTCCGCGCCCGGCTCGCGCCTTCAAAGCAATGGTTGGGGCATGCAGGACCTTATTGACGATCCGGTGAGCCAACTGGGCCATGATCGCACGCTCGCGGTCATCGAGTTCGGGCGCTCGGCGCAGCGCGCGCGCGAGTTCCGCTTGCGCGATCTCTTCCGCTTGCTGGCGCAACGAGGAGATGAGCGGAACTACCTGTCGACTCTGAACCCACGTGAGGTAGCTCGTCAACTCTACTTCCACGATCCGCTCGACGCGCTCGACATCGGATCGGCGCAGCCGTTGATGGTTCTCGACAACGGCTTGCAAGTCGTCAATGTCATAGAGGCGCATACCTGCAATCCCTCGCACCGCAGGGTCCACCGCGCGCGGCACGCTGATGTCGATCACGATCGGTGGCGACGAGTCTGGCGTCGCAATGCCTTGCAAGCGAGTGGATTCTGACGCGAAATCGTCTCTGTGCAAGACGAAATGTGGCGCGCGTGTCGCGATGACAATGGCGTCCGTGTACGGCAACTCCTGGCTCCAGAGCGCCCAGGGCAGCGCCCGCGCGTGGTGTCGCTCCGCGAGGGCCTGCGCCTTCTCATGTGTTCGGCTGATGACCAGGAGGTCGGTCGCCCCACGCGCGCGTAGCGCCTGGATGGCCAGGGCGGCCATCTCGCCGGCGCCGATGAGCGTGACACGCCTCCCCGCCAGGCTGCCCAGTTCGCGTTCGACCAGACGCGCCGCAGCATGACTCACGGAGAGTGTATGGTGGCTGATGCCTGTTTCATTGCGCGCGCGCTTTCCCGCATGGAGGGCGTGCGAGAAGACGCGAGAGAGGCCGGGTCCGGTCGTCCGCGCATCTTGCCCCGCGCGCAGCGCGTTGGCGACCTGTCCCTGAATCTGCGGCTCGCCAAGCACCAAGGATTCGAGGCCCGCGGCAACACGAAAGAGGTGGCGCGCCACGTCTGGTCCTGTTTGGACATACAGCGACGCGCTGAGGCGATCGAATGATACGTCCCGCAGGGTGGCGATGCGCTCGATGATCGCGTCCGTCGTCGGCTCAAGTTCATGCCCGATGGCATAGACCTCGAGCCGGTTACATGTTGAGAGGACTACGGCTTCGGCAAGCGGCTCCTGGTTGAGCGTCTGTAGCAGAGCAATGAGGCTGGCGCCATCAACATAGAGACGCTCACGCAGATCGAGCGTGGCGCTACGATGATCGAGTCCGACGAGGATTGGGAACACGGCGCTCTCGTCTTGACTGTGGCTAGTGACGTGGCGGTGGAGTGGGGTCATAGCGCCACGACCTGGGGACGCTCCGCAGGCGGACAACAGCCCACGGGGCAGACGATCTGGCCGCGCGTCGCGCTCCGCGCGCCGTGTGGGGAGTGTGGAGATGGTATTGTGGCGCGGTCCGCGATCCGTTCTGAGATGAGTTCCTGTATCATGCGCACGAAGGCGGGATGTACGCCGACTGTCTGCGCGCGCGCCATCGTAAGTCCTAGATGGTCAGCAAGCTCACGCGCCTCGATGTCCAGATCATAGAGAACTTCCACATGGTCCGAGAGAAATCCGATTGGCGCGACCACCACGGTGTGCGCGCCGCTATCGCGCAGCGCGCGCAGGCGCTCCCCGACATCAGGCTCCAGCCAGGGCTGCGTCGGTGAACCACTCCTGCTCTGAAACGCCAGGTCCCAGGCGCCCGCTCCGCTCGCGCGCGCGACCAGGCGGCAGGTCGCGCGCAGCTGCGCTTCATACGCGCTGGCGCGCGCCATGCTCTGCGGAATACTGTGCGCGGTGAAGATCACGTGCGCGCCCTGCTGGCTCCCCGGCGGGAGCGTCTCAAGCGCCTCGCGCAGGTGGTCAGCGTTCGCCTGGATGAAGCCTGGGTGATCGAAGAACTTGCGCAGCGGTGTGACCTGCGGGGCGCTCGCGCCCACCTCAGCCTGCGCCCGCGCGATATCTTCGAGATACTGCCGGCAGCTCGAATAGGAACTGTAGGCGGAGGTGATAAATGCCAGCGCATGGCGGCGACCATCCGCCTGTATCTCACGCAGGGCGTCGGGCAAGAATGGGCGCCAGTTCCGATTCCCCCAGTAGATCGGCAGGTCCGGACCGCTTGTTTCCAGGTCCGCGCGCAAGGCTGCGATCAGCGCGCGGTTCTGCCGGTTGATTGGGCTGACCCCGCCAAACCGCTCATAGTGACGCGCGACCTCCAGCATGCGCTCGCGCGGCACATTGCGCCCGCGCAAGACGTTTTCGAGGAACGGTAGTATCTCATCTGGACCCTCAGGTCCGCCAAACGAGACGAGCAAGATGGCGTCGTAGGGCGCTCCGGTGTGGTCGCCTACCGCAGTGTTCGCCGATGATTTGTCGCTCATGCGTCGCTTCTCAATCATGTACATGTTCGACTATTCCCAGGGCCGTCATCCGATCATCGCCAGCGCGGCGCGTAAAGGTTGATGGAGCGCTGTGATGACCGGCGTGTCGCGCAAGGTGTAGCGACGCGCCTCGGTCGCGCGCAGGTCGATGACCAATGACTGGAAGCGCGCCAGATCGTCTGTCTCGTAGGCCACAATGAACTCAGCGTCTGAGAGCCCAGTGGCATAGAGAAGGACCTGGCTTATTTCAGCGTAACCGTGACCGATGCGCATGTGCTCATTCATCATGCCCTGACGCGCCTCTTTGCTCATGAGATACCACTCGGTCGTCTTGGTGAATGGGTAGACGATGAGATACTCGCCGCGGCGCTCCTCCTCGACCGCCTGTTCCTGCGTTGTCGGTCGCCGGGTATACGTGGAAGGGCGAGTAAAGCCGAAGAACGAGTGGGTTGGTTGCAGATACGCCCCGATCCCTGTTTGCAGCAGATGGGACGTCATCTCCTGCATGGCGCGTGGAGAGTCGCCGCGACGCCACAAGACCAGATCGGCGTCGTTCCGGAAGCCGATACCGCTATAGCTCGTTGTGGCGATAGTAGGGGCTGCTTCTTCGACCACCTGCGCGAATGCGTCGCGCCCCTGCGCCCGCTCCGTCTCGGCGAGGCGACGCCACTGAGGATCGGCGCGGAGGCCGAGAAAGTGGACGAAGTATGTCGAGGCTGGGCCGTCGGCGGTCACGTTCACAAAAGTCCCTCCACTGCAATATGTTCAAGATTGGGGCATGCCAGATTGGGGCATGCCAGATTGGGGCATGCCAGACACATCGGTGGGAGGGAGAGCGCAATCGCCTTCGTACCCTCTGAGGACACCGAGCAGAACCATGTCCATAAAGACGTCGATGCGCTCGTGTAGCGAAACCGCCTCGATGAGGTCTATCTGGGTAGATCCAGTGTTTACCGGAGCAGTGAGTCGCGCGCAGGCGCGTCGAAAATACATGTACGCCTGGACCGTGTCAGTGAGACTCACATGAGCCTGAGCGACCTCGCGGCCGTAGACAGCGCCAATGACCTTCGCCTCCGCCAGGTAGCGACGCTCATTCATCCGGCTATGGACATGTTGAAGCAGTAGGCCGAGCAAACGCTGGCCGAGTCCACGCATGCGCGCAACACCGGGCTCTGCGCTCACTCGACGATGCCACTCCTGACTGGCAAGATCACGGCGATCGAGCGACTCCGGCAGCGAGACGCTGGTTGTCGACGGCGCCGGTTCAAAACCGGAGGCTTTTCTGGAGCTGAGCGATTCGATGGTTTGGCGGGAAAAGCGCCGATGGCCACCAAGTGTTTTGCGAGTAGGCACACGCTCCGCATCGCTCCACCGCCGTAGGGTTGGAGGAGACACGCCGAGTATGCGACTCGCCTCTGCAATGCTGATCCAGTCATCCACCGGGACACGCCTCATATCTTCAAGAACGGCGTTTGCCAACCTGACTCGCCTCCGGCCATAATCGCTCAAACCTATATAGAGACCATGCCAAATCTTCTGAATTCTGTCAAGGCGTCGACACTCATAGCGGGTCAAGCCACTGACATCAGCCAGGACACGCGGCGCTCAGTAGATCCGCGCGAATGCCCCACTCCGGCGACCGTGCGACAGTTCGCCGGCCTATGCTTCATATAGCCCGGCGCTACAGATACTCGCGCACAACCTGGAAAAGAAGAGCGTCTTGCTCAGGAAACACCGTACGTGGATCCAACAGCAGTCGGGCGCGCAATGTACGGCCAATCACGGATGGAGTCGCAACCCTCAGATGTGCGGCCAGGGCGGCCACATCCGGCGCGCGCTCGTTCTCATGCACCACGCAGAGCATGGTGGGCAGCGTCTCACCGGGGAGCGAGCCGCCACCAACGGTTGACTCCCCCTGCTCGACCGTTGCGCTCAGCCCCAACGCCTTAAACTCCTGCGCCCACCTGCGCGCACGCGCCGCAAGCTCGTCGAGCGAGGTCGCGATCATCCGCGCGACGGGAATCTCGCGTTGCGCCGCGCCGCTCAGATGCTGCCGCAAGGTCACCTCCAGCGCTGCGAGTGTCAGCTTGTCGCTGCGTAGGGCGCGCATCAACGGATGACGTTCCAGACGCGCTAGCTGCGCGTGGCGTCCAACCACCACACCCGCCTGCGGCCCTCCCAGCAACTTGTCACCGGAAAAACAGGTGATGTCAACTCCAGCCGCGATACTCTCCTGAACTGTCGGCTCGTGCGCCAGTCCCCATTGCTCGGTTCCGAATGTCGCGCCGCTGCCGAGGTCATGAAGATGCAAGAGGCCAGCTTCGTGGGCAATTCTTGATATCTGCGCCAGGTCGGGCCGCTCGGTGAAACCGATGATGCGGAAATTGCTCGGATGGACACTGAGGATCGCCGCGGTCGCGGGTGTGATGGCCGCTGTATAGTCGCGCAGGTGGGTCTTGTTCGTCGCGCCTACCTCTACGAGGTGCGCGCCGCTCTGTGCGAGTACCTCCGGAATGCGGAAGCCGCCGCCGATCTCCACCAGCTCGCCGCGCGAGACGATGACCTCCTGCCCAGCGGCCAGCGCCGCCAGCGTCAGCAGGACTGCCGCCGCATTGTTGTTCACTACCAGCGCATCCTCGGCGCCGGTCAACTCACAGAGCGCCCGACGCGTTCCAGTGAGTCGGGACCCACGCGCGCCCTCGGCGAGGTCATATTCAAGATTGGAATAGCCGCGGGCTACCGCAATCATCTGCTGGAGCGCGCGCTCGCTCACAGGAGCGCGTCCCAGATTCGTGTGCGCGATCACGCCAGTCGCGTTGATGACCTCGCGCAGATACGGCGCCTGCGCCTCGCGCAGTCGCGCCCTCACCACGACGATCAATTCCTCACGCGCAGGAAGTGGCTCGCCACGGCGGATCGCCGCCCGCGCATTGGCGAGCGCCTCACGCGCGAACTGGGCCAGGCGCGGGTCTTGGTCCTTAACCTCTCCTACATACTGCTGCGCTATAGTGGCGTGCTGGCGCAACCACTCGACCGAGGGCAATCGTCGCAGCGACTGACGAACACGGTCAGCCTCACCGACGCCCGTGGAGGAGGCGTGTACGCCGCCTGAATTGTCAGGACGATCACTGGCCATTTGACGCCAATCGCTTCACTCCAGCGCATGCGCGCCTGTGGAACCTCTCTGATGAAACGCCCATCTTCTCCAATAGACGAGTGAGCAGAAACGCTCGCCTCGAAACGGATGGCTCATGCGGACCATGCGCGGCTCTCTCTGCGATAACGGAGCCCGCGTATGCCTGAAAGTTCTAGCCGAGCATCCCGGCACTTGGCGGCCAGCAGGAAATCTGGCAGAATAGACAGGCTTTCGTTCGCCGGAGCGTTTCCCGTGAAACGGCTTGGATTGCGGGATCATCTGGGGTGTGGCGCCGGGCGCGTACTAGGTGGAGATGGAACGCATGATGGAGCCTGGTGATTCCGCGGCGATGGACGAGGAGACCGTGCGCGTCTCCGCCCCCCTCTTTCGCCGCGGAGGTGTTCCGATCCCACAAACACGACGCGCGCTCTTTATCACCGTCATCGCCGTGCTGGTCGCGCTCCTCCTGACGCCGCTTTTCATCGGAGTAGGCGCCTACGCGTCGCACTCCTGGCCGTTCGCCCAGTCCAATCATCCGGCTGCTCCATCGCCTACACCATATCCCACCGCCACGCCACTTGGCTCCAGCGCGGCGAATGTCATCCAGCAGGAAAACCAGGCGGCCGGGTCGGACGGCTGGGCCACGCCGCCCGCCAAGCGCGCGTCCACCCAGATCCAGGCCTATCTGAGCGCGACCTCCGTGCGCCCAGGCCGCGTGCTGACGATGTATGTCAGCACGTTCCAGGATCAGACGGCGTACACCATCGACGTGTATCGGCTGGGGTGGTATGGAGGCCGAGGCGGTCGTTTGATGATGACCGCGAAGCAGACAGGCCAGGCGCAGGGATATTATGATCAGCTCCGTGGCCGGCTCTTTGGCTGCAGAACATGCCGGATAGACACAACGCTCGGTCTCGTCGAGGCGAACTGGAAGGCGTCCTACCGCCTGACAATTCCCAGTGACTGGGTGACTGGCGTCTACATGGCGAAGTTTACCGACGCCCACAGCATGCAGACCTACGCCGCCTTCGACGTGGCTGGCAACGATCACTCCGACTATGTGCTCGTGACCGCCGACACGACGGTCGCCGCATACAACGAGTGGGGCGGATACAGCCTCTATCTGTGGCGCTACGGGACAGGCGGGCATGCGCGCAAGGTCTCGTTCGACCGTCCGGTCTCGGGTTGGGGCGACGAGCAGGGGCTGATGTATGAGATTGACGGTATCCGCTGGGCGGAACGACAGGGATACGACACGTCATATATCAGCAGCGCGGATCTGCATGAGGCGCCGGACCAATTGTTGAACCACAAGGCTTATCTCACCTTTGGCCACGACGAATACTGGTCGAACGAGATGCGCAACGGTGTGACCCGCGCGCGCGACGCAGGCGTGGGCCTGGGCTTCTTCGCCGCCAACGTCGCTTACTGGCAGATCCGCTTCGAGCCAGATAGCCGCGGGGCGAGCGATCGCACCATCGTCTGCTACAAAGAGGCTCCACTCGACCCGCTCTTTGGGACCAATAATGCGCATGTCACCACGCGCTGGCGGGAGACGCCTGTAAACCAGCCGGAAAACGCGCTGATTGGGCTGATGTACTCCGCGTACGCAGTCCAGCCAAACGGCTTCCCATGGGTGATGGGGTATGGCGTGCAGTCTGATTTGCTTGCTGGAGCGAACCTTCAACCGGGGGCGCGTTACGGCTGCGATATTGTGGGCTACGAGTGGGATCGCACGTTCCCCAATGGACGGACGCCGACAAATCTGAAGGTCATCTCTGCATCGCCGGTGGTAGATCACACCGGCATAGCGGGTCTGGCGCAGACCGCCTTTTACGTGGCGCCGTCGGGCGCGCTCGTCTTCGCCGCGGGTACTGTGGACTGGACCTTCGCGCTAGACGATTACCGGCTCTTTGAGAATCCGCGCTGCGCCGGTCACACTCAGGTGATTCCGGGACTCCAGCGCCTCACCTCGAATGTCATGGCCGCGCTGATCGTCCACGATCCGCACTAGTGGTCCGGGCTGTCCGTGCGCTCCGATGACGGGCGACAGGTGACGCAGCGCCCGAACAACTCGATGGAGTGCCCCTCGAGGGCAAAGTCGGCCGCGGAGGCGACGGCGCTCAACGTCTCCGGCGGCAGGCAGACCTCGACCTCGACGACCCGATGACATTGCGTGCATGTCAGGTGGTGGTGATGTATCGAGCCGCCGCACACGCGGTAGCGCCTGGACCCATCCGCAAACTCGACACGATCGAGCAGACCCTGCTCCAGCAACGTTTCTACCGCGCGAAAGACCGTCGCACGCCCCAATCGCGGATCCTCACGCTGGAGCGCCCGCCATAGATCTTCGGTGGCGAAGTCATCGCCTCCACGCGCCAACTGGGCAAGCTTCTCCGCGATCACGCGGCGTGGGCGGGTATTCCGTAACCCCATGCGTTCGAAAGCCGCCAGGATATCCTCTGTCGTCGCAGACATGTAACGCGTCCTCTCAATATCCTGTCAGGCCAGCGCATCGGGAAACACATAGCCGTCGCATCCAGCCAGATTGCCTGTCAGATCTTGCGCCCGCGTTTTTGATATGTCATCTCATTGACAAGGCGCCGCATCATCTGCTATGCTCTTCCCGGTGTTTAGATACATTGTATCAAAAACGAGCGCCGCCTCGCAAGGCGTTGTACGCAACACTCATCGTGACTCGGAGGGAGTAAACGCTATGCGGGGCCAATGTGGGCCATGGGCGGCTCTAATGTTAGGTATGCTGCTGACGAGCGCCCTACTCACCGCGTGCGCGGCCACCGTGACATCTGGCGGCGACAAGCTAAAAGTAGTGGCGGCGGAGAACTTCTGGGGCAGCATCGCGGCGCAGGTGGGAGGCGACCATGTCGTGGTCACCAACATCATCAACAATCCTGCCGCCGATCCGCATGATTACGAAGCGACAGCCCAAGACGCGCGCGCTTTCGCGGACGCGCAGTATGCGATCGTCAATGGGGCAGGCTACGACGCCTGGGCGCAACAGCTCATCGACGCGAATCCTTCCGCAGGCCGCAAGGAACTGGACATCGCCAAGCTGGTGGGGAAGAAGGAGGGCGAGAACGAGCATCTCTGGTACAGCCCAGACTACGTGCTCAAGGCCGCAGACCAGCTCACCGCCGACTACAAAGCCCTCGACGCCACCAATGCGACCTACTTCGACCAGCAAAATGCGACGTTCAAGAACGAGACACTTAAGGAATACAAGAGTCTCGGCGCCAACATCAAGGCCAAGTACGCTCGCACGCCAATCGGGATCACCGAACCGGTGTTCGGCTACATGGCGGAGGCGTTGGGCCTGACGATTCTGACGCCAGAGTCCTTCATCAAGGCGATCGACGAGGGTCACGATCCCAGCGCCGCAGACAAGGCGACCTACGACGAGCAGATTGCGACGAAGCAGATTAAGGTCTTCATCTACAATTCGCAGAACACTACGCCTGACGTAGATGCGCTCAGGACCAAAGCGCAAGCGGCGGGCATCCAGGTCGTGACTGTCACCGAGACGCTGACCCCGGCGGGCGCAACCTTTCAGGAATGGCAAGCAGCGCAACTCAAGGCGCTCCAGCAGGCGCTGGCGACCGCCACTGGTCGATGACTCGTCAAGCGCGATGGCCTTGCCGATTCTCGTACTCAACCGTACCCAGTCGCCGTTGCCCAAGTGAAGTGAAGAAAAGAAGAAACATGGCGGAGCAAAAACAAATTGCGTCGCACGTAGACTGGCGACAGCGGATCGCGCGGTGGGATGCGATGCAGACCGCCTACCTACCCTATCGTGACACAGTTCCTGGCATAGACGAGGAGAAACTGCAATGATGGCGCCTAGACCATTTATAGTATCGGCTACGCAGGTCACGCGCAACGCAACATCGATCGGCGCAGCATCGCAGTCTGCGAGCGCGCCTGCCGTTAGGCGCGGCGAGAACGACTGTGGGCAGGCGGCAGCGCAAAGTCAAGAAGAGGTTATCCGCTTCGAGGGGGCCGGAGTGCGCGTGGGTGGGCGAACGATCTGGCGCGCTGTCACATTCTCCGCGCGCGCGGGCGAGTTCATCGCCATCCTGGGACCAAACGGCGCGGGAAAATCGACGCTACTCAAGGTCGCGCTCGGCCTGCTCCCGCTGAGCGCGGGACATGTCAGCGCGTTCGGTCGCCCTGTGCGGCGGGGCGCCGCGGGGATCAGCTACCTGCCACAACGACGTGTCTTCGATTCAGACACGCACATTCGTGGACGCGATCTCGTGCGGCTGGGCTTGGATGGGACACGCTGGGGCACGCCGCTCCCGGGACTACGCGCGCTGTGGGGCGGCGCGCGACTGGCGCGTGAAGAGCGTCAGCGCGTCCAGGAGTCGCTGGATCTGGTTGGCGCGACGGCGTACGCCGACCGACCCATCGGCGAGATCTCTGGGGGTGAGCAGCAGCGCATCCTCATTGCACAGGCGCTGGTGACCCGACCGCGCCTGCTCTTGCTGGATGAGCCGCTGGAAGGACTTGATCTCCCCAATCAACAGGCGGTCTCGCTCCTCATCCAGACCATCTGCCGCGAGGCGCATGTCACGGCGCTGCTGGTCGCGCACGATGTCAATCCCCTGTTGTCTTACCTTGATCGCGTCGTCTACGTCGCGCACCAGCAAGTCATCAGCGGCCAGCCAGAGGAGGTGATTACGACCGAGAAGCTTTCGCGGCTCTACGACGCGTACATTGAGGTGCTGCGCACGAGTGATGGGCGACTCATCGTAGTAGGTCAGCCAGACGAAGGAATTTCGCATCATGGCCATGGTCAGTGACCAAGCCGCCTGGCATCCGCTCGCGGCGCTCCAGGTCATGTTCTCTTATGCCTTCATGCGGAATGCGTTACTGGCGGGGACCATCGTGGCGCTGGTGGCTGGAGTGATCGGCTACTTCATGGCGCTGCGGCGGGAGAGCTTCGCGGGTCACACGTTGGCGAATATTGGCTTCGCGGGCGCGGCGGGCGCGGCGCTCGTGGGCGTCTCTCCCATCGTCGGACTTATTGCCTTCGGCCTCCTCGGCGCTGCGGGCGTTGGGGCGCTCGGAGAGCGAAGCCTGCGCGGGCGCAGGCGCGCTGATATTGCGATCGGCGCGATCCTCACGCTGGCGCTCGCGCTGGGCGTGCTCTTCGAGCGGCTCTCCAGCGCCAAAGCCGCCAGCGTCTACGCGATTCTCTTCGGCTCTGCGCTTGGTGTGAGCGAGGCGGACCTCCGCGAGATCGCGCTGACGGCGGTGATCACGCTGCTCGGCGTCATGCTGATCGCGCGGCCACTGCTCTTCGCCACACTCGACCCCGAGGTGGCGGCGGCGCGCGGCGTGCCGGTCCGGCTGCTCTCCTATGTTTACCTCGCGCTGCTGGCGCTCGCGGTGGCGCAAGCGATCCAGGTCGTCGGCGCGCTGCTCATCTTCGCGCTGCTGGTCGCGCCGGCCGCCGCCGCGCAGCGCCTGACCGCGCGACCCGGACTCGGGTTAGCGCTCTCCGTCGCGATCGCGCTGCTGGTCACCTGGCTTGGCCTGACTGTCGCCTACTTTACACCATATCCTGTGGGCTTCTTCATCACCAGTTTCGCCTTCGCGGCCTACCTTCTGGCGCGCCTAGCGCAGATCATCGCCAGGCGAATTCTCGTACATGGTACAACAGATCCAGGCAGCGCACATGGCCAGCCAATGGCCGAGATGATACGAGAGGCGCGCTCATGAGCAGCCTCTTGACGTTGGGTGTGACCGCCTCAACAGCGCTTCCGCCTTTCTCCCTCAACCTGCTCGAAGACGCCCAGGCGATGCTGTGGTACGACTTCATGCGGAACGCCTTCCTGGCGGGAACGGCGGTTGCGCTCGCGGCGGGATTCATCGGGTACTTCATGCTGGTGCGCCAGCTCGCCTTCGCGGGCGACGCGCTCTCACATCTGACTTTCGCGGGGGCGCTGGGCGCAGTGATTATCGACCTCAATCCCCTTGTCGGCGTCTTTGGCCTGACATCACTTGTAGCGGTGGCCATC
>Ga0207684_10002032_pt1 | contig 20846 bp, 21 predicted proteins | sample KBSK5501metaG_FD_184342 | JGI IMG/M metagenome (GOLD analysis project Ga0207684, IMG submission 184342) | Corn, switchgrass and miscanthus rhizosphere microbial communities from Kellogg Biological Station, Michigan, USA - KBS K5-50-1 metaG... | ecosystem: Host-associated > Plants > Roots >...
ACCCTGACACAGGTATTATCTCTCTTACCAGTAAACTACAAAATGTAACCGGACCTACTGATGACGTCGTTGACGGCTTACCGTGTTGGCAAGTAAATGGTTCGCTAGATGCTAAATATCTGGCGTTCTTGACAGGTGGTGGCGTTCCTGCTGGCACAATGCTACAAACGAGTGTATGTGTCGGGAAATCCGACGGATTGCCCTATCAGTTGAACGTAGTGGGTCAGGCAGCAAAAAGCGATACCTCGCAAACCTCACGCACCTTTAACATCTCTGGCTACAACGAGCACACTACAATCACGGCTCCACAGATCTAAAAAGTTATTTTTATTCATCTCGCCAACGAAGCTAGCGCTTCTACCCTGGAGGCTCAGGCGAGATGAAATGCAGTTCTTATCTTTATTTGGGGGTCAGATGTACACTTTAGAAGATGACCAGGAGACATCCGCAAGTCTGCGTAAAAGCGACTTCGCAAACATGTCGACAATCCCGGAGGAACAAAGCTCCGGAGGGGCGAGCGAACAGGCACCAGACAGTTCCTACCCTACCCATCACTCCATACCAGAGCACATCATAAGTTCGCTCAAGAAACTTACTACGCCCAACCAGCAAGTAACCAGCAAGCGCGAGAGGCGCGTAGCGCTAGCAGCGCTTGTCATCGCCTGTTTCGGTGTCTTTATCACAGCGCTCGATCAGACCGTTGTTGTTACTGCACTGCCAAAAATTATTGCCGACCCAGGCATTAACATCCCATTCACGCAACTTGATCACGCCGCGTGGATCATTAGCGCCTATTTGCTAGGCTTCATTATTGCCATGCCACTCATGGGACGAGTTTCTGATATTTATGGACGCCGACGTATCTTTTTGCTCTGCTTGAGCATTTTCGGCATCGGCTCTATTGCGTGCGGCCTGGCTCCAACACTTGGCCAGGTCATTGATTTCAGCTTCCTGAGTAGCTTTGGAATAGACGTTTCCTCACCCGGCTTGATCTTGTTGATCTCCGCTCGCTTTATCCAGGCTATTGGGGGAGGCGCTGTTGTACCGGTAGCAATGGCCATTGTAAGCGATTTCTACGGCAAAAAGCGACTTGCCCTGGCGCTGGGTATTATTGGTGCCGTGACCGAAGCAGGCGGTGTGATGGGCCCATTATATGGTGCGCTCATTGTACAGCACCTTGGCTGGACTTATATCTTCTACCTCAACGCACCAATTGTCTTAGCACTGATGTGTGGTGCATGGTTTCTCATCCCTAAAGGGACTCGTTTGCACGAAGGCATCGACTGGCCTGGTGCAATCCTGTTAGGACTGATGCTCACTTGTCTGAGTCTTGGATTAGCCCAGCAAGGAACCGAACTTGGCCCAACGGCAGCTAACATCGCAAGTCCACAAAATAATCCTGTCTCATTGATTTTGGCCCTTGTATTCTTGCTGGCCTTTATCGTAGTTGAGTTGATACCACGTTGGCGTGTGCCTCACTTATCGTTCTCCAGGCGTTTCCCATTCTTGCGCTTGAAGCTTGCTCAAGAAACGCGCTGGCCTGTAGTCGACCTGTCACTATTCAAACGCTTCCCATTCAGCGCAAGTTCATTAGTGAGCCTGCTTGTAGGGGCAGCACTCATCATCGCAATGGCCGACATTCCCCTTTTCGTCGACACTGTACTCAGCAAGCAGATAAATGAAGCGGATCTACCACTTATCAGCGGACTTGCGCTGCTCCGTCTCACAGCTATGATTCCTGTTGGCGCTTTGCTAGGCGGCTGGCTCTCAAGTCGCATCTCCTGTCGCACTACAGGTGTACTAGGTCTGCTCTTCGTAGCCACTGGATTCTTTCTAATGAGTCGCTGGCCTATGAATGTTGACTGGATTCAAATTACGATCAGCACTGTTACCGCTGGCTTTGGCTTTGGCCTTGTAATCGCACCTATCAGCACAACAGCCATAAAAGCTGTGCGAGCCACACAAGCAGGAATGGGTGCTGCTATAGTGACTTCGCTGCGCATGGTCGGTATGATGCTTGGTCTGGCAGCATTAACCTCGTGGGCATTGGCTTATTTCAAGCAACTGGCCTCTCAGTTCCCCTCGCTACCATCTACGGCCACAAGTGACCAGTTTGCTAAGTGGTCGCAGGACTATGCGAACCACCTGATTATCTCGGCACACTCTGTTTACAGCGCTGTATTCTTCGCAACCATGATACTTTGTCTTATTGCGATTATCCCAGCGTTCTTCCTTTGGGGAAGCAAACCGCCAGTAGAATTGCCGGCAACTGCTTCTACCGGCCAACTAGAAGTCACTCCACCTGAACCCGATGCGCATGTAGAGGACATTGTTCAAGTTGCTGCTTCCGCGGAGGGAGCATTTCTTGTCACTTCTGATGCATTTGATGATGTTCACCTTGATGCGCCTCCTCCGCTTCCCCCTGTAACTGACGAAGGTGGATGCGGAGGTAATGGTGATAGCAAGCCTCGTAATCGTCGTCGCTTACTCATCGCTTTAGCCAGTATTGCACTCGTATTGTTTTTAGTGCTGGGAGGCGTTTTCGCCGCCTTTATGTTTCAGTCGTCAGGGAGTAACTCGACAGGTAGCTCCACCAACGATGCAACAGGCTCAACGCAAGGGCCGACAGCTACACCGATCTCTGGACCGCGCTTGATAGAACTCGCATTGGACCAAACCGCTTTGAGCGCGCTCTTCACCTCACAGCTCGGTTTGAACCAGGGGACGCTAACAGATATGAGGGTAATACCTGTGCCGGGTGATAGCATTGTCCTCACTTTAAACCTGCATATCAATGCCAGTGGTATTCACCGCATCATGCCAATCGAGTTGGATAGCACCATCGGCGTGAATCCGCAACAGAATATCACGTTACATGTATTACACCTGAAACGTGACGGATTGGATGCAGGTCCCACCGCTGCTGCGCACATGGAGCTAGCCTTAAATCAGTTACTGCTCAGCTCACTAATGCCTTCCCTACACAATCAACTAAAGAATGCGCAGATTATCTCTGTCCATACCAGTTCGTCCATTGTCTGTGGCAGAGGAACTGAAATGCTTGTGCTGTTGATCAAAGCACCACCTATTGAAGGCGTTGCAGCTCAACCTACTCCAACAGCGCTATGCTTTAAAGGTCCCATTGATATCAATAAACTATTTCCCAGCTAGACCATGGTCTTAAGGAGAAAAAAATGAAGTACTTACGATTTCTGCGGCTGGGTTGGATACTGGTGCTGGCAGTACTCGTTCTGGGAGTCACTATTATCACTCCAGCGCTAGCATCCAACAGCGCTGCACAACCCACAACACATACACAAATTGCCCAACAAGCAAGCAGTTCGTCGCTCAATGCAATCGTTTATCTTACAACAGGTAGCCTGGCATCTACGTTTCAAAACCGGATCGATCAACAGGTTCCTGATGCTGTTAACGCAGCCATTTCCAATATGGTTAGCACATTACCCGCGAAGGATCAAGGCTGGGCTACCGAGATGGCAACAACACTCATTCAACCCTCAGTTGTGCTCGTAAACCTGTATCCGCAACAAGGCGGCCTGGCGATGACACTGCGTCTAAGCCTCTATCCAGGCGATCCCAAAGCCATCACCTCTAGTACGCTGATCAGATTTAGCGTGTTAAATTCGTCTACGGTGCAGGTAAATGCAACTCCCATGAACGGAGGTCCATCGCTTGTCAGTGGACCGCTGACAACCTTCCGCATGCCTCTTGGCTCACTGAATTCCATACATGCAACGCCTGGATGTGGTAATGCAGCCCTGGCCTTAAATCTGCAATTTCCGGTAGCATTAGGGCAAAGCTCCTCACAGGTACAACACTTCACTTCAAACATCTCTACCACTGTTAGTAAGATGCTGTTTGCGGGCAATATCAATTCATTTATAGAAGTCCCGGCGGCTTCGTTATCCTCGCTAAGTAAAAGTATTGGCAGTATGCCCGCCGGCAACAGTTTCACAGATAAAAACGTTCGGATGGTTGTTCAAGGCAGCAACATTCATATCCTTTCCGATATCTATTGGAGCGGTATCAATATTGGTACCGCTGATACGACTGTCGCTCCTTACGCAGCAGGCGGTAATCTGGTGCTACATGTGTTGAGTACCAATCTCAGCATTTTTGACTTGTTCAAATTCCCTCTGAACAGCTACAATCAGCAAATTCAGCAGACACTGAACTCGAAGCTAGGAAATGCCTTTGCCGGAAAGTTTTATGTCGCTCAAGCCGGGATTGGCCCCAACGGTCTGTTGCCATGTGCAGCAAGCGACAGTCTCGTTTTGGCTGGCACCATTTCGGCTCTGGGCTAGAAAAAGTATCTATTTAGCAAAGGGTTCCAGGAGGTCTGTTAGGTCCCCTGGAACTCACTTTTCCCCATTTCACTTCTAGGCAGCGCTTCCTCCCCTGTCCTTTAGACCGGTGGAGGAAGCGCTGCCAGACTCCCGAGTGTATACCCATAGCCATCGCCTCGATACAATGGCCTACAATAGCGGGCATGGATGCCCTCCACCACCCCAGTCCCAGTGGTGATTTTGAAGTAGCCATCCGACTTGATGGATACGCGTCCTACATAGGTGCCCATATGCACACCTTTCCTGACTGCTGCCCGCACCATATCCCCAGTCCGGAACCCGTGTGACCGACTCGGCCCCTTGGGTCTCCCACGTGGAAAGCCGTGCGTATCCATGTTCACCATCTGCCGACATTGCCTGCCCGTGGCTGTAATCAGCAAAGGTCGGACGGTCTGCCAGTGCTGGAGCACCTCGGGCGTGCTGGCTCCCACACAGGCGGCATCCGTCCAATGGATCTTGGGCATCTCTTGCCTGCTGCGGTTATACTTGGTACGTCCACCACTGCCCACCTCTACGGGGAGTCCTAAGGCTACAAGCCGTTCATAGAGCGTCCAGCGCGTCGAATTAACCGCAGCCGCATCACGCAGCGAGGCCTTCGCTTGTGCCAGAATGTGCTCGAGTCGTTCGGGATCATGAGCCAGGAACATGCGAATATCCTGCGTCCCCTTGGCCTTGTTACACGGCACACACGACAGGGTGAGATTACTCTCTCGGTGACTACCACCACGGCTTCTGGGACGGATGTGTTCCACTTCCAGGGGCACGTTCATCGCACCACAATAGGCGCACCTGTGCTCCCACTTCTCCAGCACATATTCCTTTGTCTCGTAGCCCGCGAGCGTCCCCCGCTGGTACCCGATGCCCCGGGTGCCCGGTGTCTGCATCGCTTGGGTGTCAAAGCGCACCAACTCCATCGAGAGCGCCACTATCGGGCACAGCCTGCGCAATCGCTGTACCCACGTCACCACGTTTTGCACGCGACTCTGCTGGGAGGGTGGCAACCACCCATTGGGCCTGGTTCGGTTCTCGAACCGAGCTTTTCTGTACCGCGTATGCCGCTGCCTGCGCCTTCGGCGCGCTGCTCTCCGTTTGCGCAGGCGCTCAACGATCGCCTCTCCTTGATGAATCAGTTCCGCGGCCCACACCACCTCCCCACTCGTCTGAGCCACCAGGGCCAGGCCCGTCGTGTGACTGCCCGGGTCAATCTTCAGCCTGATCGGCTCGCCAATGGCTTGCGCTCCTGGCTGTTTGAGGATCAGGGTGAAAGGGAACCGCTTGAAGATGGCAGCCCTGCCTGCTTTGAGTAAGAGCCTCGCACGTCCCGGATGCACCGGAGCAAGCGGACGCTTCTGAGCGTCCAGTACAAATACGTGTGACATGCCTCCTGCTTCCTTTCGTCATGTGCCCCGGTAGGGGCCTCCGCTTACGCGGGTGAAGTTTTCCTCGCCCATGTTCGTTGGCGGCCATCTCCCTGCTGCACTGGCTCTGCTTCCCCGTGTGCCTGTTTAACAGCAGGTTTGAAGAGCCTGGGACTGGAAATGCTATCCCAGGGTCCGACCTTGGGCCTTCCAACGAACGGCTCCCTGGCTTCTCTCGCATCAAGAGGAACCAGGGGGGCTGGTCAGCATCAAGGCACACTCTTTCTCAAGAACATGCCTCCAGGGTACACCCGTAGGGTCGCTGACCGCCTGCTTCCTATTTTGCCTATTGCTTTTTAATATCCACGTGTACTGTTGATTGCATCACTATTACAAGGAGATGCGACAACCATGCCCACCACCGAAATAAGTGGAGATACATATAACATCATTCCTTCCCCAACACCATGAACACGAAAGTGGAATACCATCCTACCGTACACGACCTCCCAACAGTTGAGCGTCCACGCGAACGCCTGCAACATGATGGGCCTCAGGCGCTCTCAAACGTGGAACTTCTTGCAATAATTTTGCGTACAAGCACCATACGCAACAACATGATCAAAACCTCCAATTTTCGGATAACCCGGCTTGAGTTAAGGGGTTGTTGACTGAATCGGCTCGCAAACTGCTCGCGTAATTCGGCGGCCCGGGAGGACGAATGCGGGCAGGTTTCATGGAACCTTGTGACAACTCACCGCGGATCGCGCCCGTGCTTCCGGAACGACTCAGACATGTCGTCAAAAGGCGGTAGTTCGTTCGTGCACTAGAGCGAGCACTGGCTCAAAAGCAACTCATGTCTCGCATGGCACATCGGACACTTAGTACGTTAGCGCTTTTACCCGGCATAAAGCGTTCTGCCGGAACCCACCGATACATTATTGAGTTGTCCATGTACAGGAGAACTGCACATACGTTCTTTTTGAGCAAGCAGAAAGCGGAAATCCAGTAGAGGCAAGACTCCACGCCTGCGGGCGGCGCGGCTTCCATCCCTGCGGATCAATCAACGGCCTTCGACGCGGGTCGTTAAAGAATACGGACTTGGGACGGCGAAGGCAGCGCAACTGAAAGCAGCGTTGGAGATAGGTCGACGTCTTGGCCTGACGCAGCTCGATGGGAAATATCAATTCTATTTTGCTCATCCGCGAATGGTTTTTAACGTCCTTGTTAGGCTTGTTACCTGGCTTTATTGTCCATTGTAAACCATCAAAGTGTGCTATTAATCATCGGCTTTGCTGTCAACTTTGCTGTCAGGAAACGTCTTCCAATGAGAGGCTATAACGTATATTAAATCTAATTCTGAAGAGCGGTTTACAAATTCGATTTCACCCTTTCGCTGAGTAACACAGTTGTTCATTCCGTGCTCAAAATCAGCCTTTAGCGTTCACAAAGTATCGCCAAAATATGCATTTATTCATCGCCGTTGATGTCAAAAGCAATGCGCAGAACGACCTGTAAATGCTCTTGCGAAAGCCCTACTCCGCAAACTTTCGGAGCGTATATGGAATTTGAGGATAAACCGCAGCCTAGGTCCTTTGCCTCTATTTCTATCAGTTCTCGATATCGTCATCAGGCTCTATATACTGAGGTAAACTGAGCAAGTCTATTATACTGTCCAAACCATAAGCCTTAATATAAGGAGGTGCATCGAAATATTCGAGCCTGCTCTTCACAAAGTTGTCGCTATCAAAAGAGATGACACCGACATGCACATAGTAACTTTCATCATGAGCAACACGTACTAAAGCTTTTAGATTATCACAATCCTTGGACGCAAGACCATATGTACCTTTAGCTTTGATTTTGCATTCGTATCCTTCAACAAAATATTCATTATTTGAAAGGGCTCCAACATCTATCTGTCCTGTGACTTCTTTACCATACTTATCAAGGAAGAGCTGGTTGCTAAAGCACTCACTTGAAAGACAGCGTTGCGAGATAAGTCGGAGGGCTAATTGCTCAAGAATAGCACCACGTAGGAATCCGAGGGTATTTTCATTGTGCTGATAAAGAGCCTCTAAATTGCGAACAAGCGTATCAAGGTAGGCAGGTGCACTAAAGAAACCTTCTTCGTCTGGTAATGTGTTAGTGCGAAGGTCACTTAGTGCTTCAGAAAAATTTTGCTGAGATCCTTGATTGTATGTATTTAGAAAAAGGGCAACATTTCTAAATAACTCTTGATCTATTGCCTGTAATAGAGTATAAACAATTTCATGTACCAGAGTATTCGAATGTGCCCTAATCATTTCAGGGCTCCCCGGTGCAGGTTTCAGTCTCATCCCAACCTCAATTTATTGCTCAAGACCTTATTTGTTGTTGAGGTCTTCCTCATATGAGGACTTATAGATAGAAGGATGAGGAGCTAGTTGCACTAATGTCAGTATCATAGGAGGAACCTGTAAGCGAGCGCAAATACTAAATAATAGTTCACGCGCAAATGGTAATAGAATGCTCAAGCTTCCCTGCTCCAAAAATAAACGGACCTCTTCTTCATGATAGTTCTCAGAATAGGAGAACAAGCCCAGTAGCTTAAAAGAAATATCGAAAGGAGGTGGGTAATCATCAGAGACCGTCTGAATATGGAGTGTTACTTGTGCTTGTGAGCTCTGAAGATCAACTTGTGCTTCCTCTAAACTTACATGAACGTGAGGCATAGTCGCGATGTCAACTGGATATCGTCTTGCTAAGATTTCTATACAAAACGTATTTTGTAGCTGTACATCGAATGGTAAGAAGTAGATTGGTTTCTGTGCTTGTGGCTCATCTTCCTTTACCAACGCCCGTTCCTCTTCTGGGTGTTGGTCTGATTGATCGGAACCCATGTGCTTATAACCCTTCCCACATATTTCGTACTACGCAGCAAGATTTGGATCACTTGTCTCAATAGAGACAGGTACAGGTTTTGACAAAGGCTCCTCCGGCGTAGAAACAGCGATACCTGTACCGCCAATTTCTTGTACAACCTGACTCTTACTAGATACATATGATTGCTGCCAGTTCACAAAATGGGTAGATGATAGTTCTGGCTGGTTCTTTGTTTCCTTGTCGATATTTTGTTCTTCAAGCAATAAACCAGCCTGTCTCAATCGGCGAGAGTACGTTGTAGGCAGCTCATACAGCCACTTTTGAGCCTCTTCAGCGCTTTCAACACTGCTTAATGTGTACAAAGATATGGTAATATTGTTCAGTGCAGCTAATTCGTCGAGCGATCCGACAGAAACATTCTTACTGAGTATTTCGAGCGTTTGAAATGCCTCTGGTAAAACATCTTTCAATGTGGTTTGACGCTCTTTCAGGGATATACCTTCTTGTTCCGCCTTTTCCTGGAACGTTGACACGAGATCGAGCAAATGCAATTCCATACCATTGACAAAGTGCTCAGCAATGGTAGTTAATCCTATTGTTCTATATGCTTCTGAAGTGTCCAGAACAGATTCGATGATCCGTTTGAAGTCATCGTGGGACGGTTCATGTGACCTTTTCAATTGCATCTCAAGATGCTCTAGAATATGCTGAGTACGTAGTGATGCTGATACAGCATGCTCTTGGGTTTGCTGTATTGATCGGTCTTTGTTTTGCATGGTATCCTCACTATCCTTATGCTCAGTATCTTAACGTTAGATAATACATAATTATCATATCATATTATCGCCATAAAAAAGATATCATTATATAGATTAATACTGCTTCGTTAGTTTTGGGAGGTACAGGAGGGCTTGTGGCCCCCCTGTCGGGGTTCGAGGGGTGTCCCCTGGTTTTTCCTCCTCCCGCCGCCGAAGGCGGCTCAGAAAGAAACTAACAAAGTAGGATTAACCCTATTTGCAAGTTTTTATACAATACTTCGTCAGTGAGCAATAGTTAGCCAGAGAAGCACTTCTAGTGAGACAAACCATCCAGCAATGAATATTATACACAACCACTGAACCAATTTATGCCGCTTAACGAAGTCTGTAATTGCTCTTCCACTTCAGCGTGATACTGCCGCCTATCAACCACTTTATCGATCTTTATCACTTGTCCTCGCCACAGTTTCACAAACTTTAAGCTGATTTTAGCATGAATTTACCATAAGCATGCTATTGCTAACCCCATAACAAAATCAATGGAAATGAGATATGGAAAGGCTTTATTTGCCGCCGAAGCAAGTATCCCAGTAAACACCGTAAAAAACCTGCTTGCACTAAGAAAAAGAAATTTGTCCGTGTCCAAGTAGTGTTTATATAGTGATGAAAGCGAGCATGTAAGGATTTATAAACTACTAGATCAACACCAGGCTGATTTATGTGTTCAGTACAGAAATGACTATCCTGAATTACCGGTTTGTCACATTGTTTACCTTCGGAGGTGTATTCACTCCTACTTATTAACGTTATATTCGATGACGTCTGATTGGTCTCCATCATAAACTCATCTTCTAACTGAAATGCAATACGATAAACCTCTACAGATTTAGACGTTGAATAATATTAAAAATAATAAGCAGCTCACAGGCTCTTCAGAAAGAGCCTTCGTGCAAAAACTTGCACATAGGGTTAGCTTAGTTAATGTTCAGTTTGTAAATTACTTGCTATTTCTCCCATCCAATCCTCCATTTTAACCGCCTCCGCCAGTTCCTCAACAAGTCTCACCGTCTCAACACTCACAGTCACTATACGTCCAACCAAGCGCACAATATACTCAGGATCATCCTCACGATTAGGATCACTCACAATACCACTGCGTTTATCTTCACTGACTTGGTACTGATCAATCACCCATTCAAGAGCCGAGAGATTTCCAAGTCGGTATTGGAAACAGACTTGTGGTATCCCTGTCAATGTCAACCACTCGTTCACTACAACCCCATCCTTGTTGGATGAGAGGCGCATTTTCTCAACATGCCAGTTAATGAGCACATTTTTATTTTCAAACCACTTGAGAGGATATTCTTTGGCCTGCTCAAAATCCAAGTGAAGCTCCATCAATTGCTGGCCTAAGTTTATACATCGCTCAAAAGTGCTTCGCTCCCTAATGAGGGGTATACGTGGCAATTCACGCTTGAGATTTTCTGCATAATGACCACGATACTGTGGATGATGTAATAGGGCATAAACATAATGGAAGATATCACGTTTGTTCACCTGCTCTCCATAGCATTCCTGGAATTGAACTAATGCCCAGTCAGTAATATTCTCGCGACGATTGCTGCCGTTATCAGCATAAGTATAGAAAGGAAAACACTGAGCTTTTTCAAATGCCAAATCCATGCTAGGAATAATATTTGTTGCTAGACATCCAAAACCTTTTCGATCTCCGAGTCCAGCAACACAGATAACCATGTTCTCTGACTCGGTAGTAGGTGTGGGAAAAAATTGCGGAAGCTGATAGTCACGTTCATTCAGAGTATGGTCAAAGTACAACCATTGCTTACTATAAGGGCGGTATAATGCTTGGCGTTTATTTGTCTTCGAGAATTGTGAATAATGACCTCGTTTAAGGTTTAGCTTTAGACCCTCACTCCACTTAATTCTGGTATCATCGTAAATGACAAAATCATCCAATGAAGTAGTATTTATACCTCGCCTGTTCCATCGGTCAATTTCGCTGTTGTACGTTTCAATAAAGCATTTGATTTTCAATGTAAGTGCCTCATGCTGGAAATCATAAACCCATGTGTCACGAGCTGTTGAAACGCCTAGTGAATATGATTTAAATATAGTTTCTACTTGCTGATTGCGATTTTCCTTAGCCTCTTTTGTCCCTAATGGCAAGAAATCAGCAAACTCAGGACATAATCCTTCAGTCAGCCAAGTGTATCTTACATCGGGTTGAAGTTCCTGCCAGTTAATTCCATCGATACTACCCTTCAGTTTTAGAAAGGCTAGTTTTTCTGTCCTAGACCAATACTCAGGAACACGGTGGTAAAATAGTTTTCTTTCAGTATCTGATGAAATTCTTATTGCAATTGTAATGCCTACACCTACTTGTATACCAAATACATTATGAGTAGTTCCTGAAAGCTTCGGATTTTTGCGCACATTTCCGTGAAGATCAAGATGATAGATCTGTGTGAAGTCTTGTAAGAGATGTTTGCGCATACCATCGAATGCGATTTGTTCAAGAAACGAGTTGTTTGAAACAAAACATATTATCCCATCACTCCCTTGTAAGCGATCCACCGCCCAACGAAAGAATTTCACATAAGCATCGGAGAGAGCATTCTTATTGCTCGCTCGTGAATCTTTTGCATAGGTCTGACTAACGCGTTGATCAATAACAGAATAACGGCGATTTTTGTTGTTATCGTTTTCACTCTTTTGCCCTACATTATATGGTGGGTTTCCGATGACAACCATAATTTGTGCTGTTTTCTCACGTTGCATTCGCTCAGTATTTTTTTCGCTGAACAGTTCCATCTGTTGCCCTTCAAGGTTTAATGTATCAGCAAAACATATACCCTCGAAAGACTTATATTCGCTAGTGCGTTCGTAGTAGGCATGTTCAATATTGAGCGAAGCAATATAATATGGAAGCAACATGATCTCATTGCAGAATAGGTCATTGGTATATTTGTATGATAAATCACTTCCATTAATATACTGAATCAGGTTGACCATGAAGTTTCCCGTACCTGTGCAAGGATCAAGTATTTGTACTCCTTGTTCTGAAAGGGAGGAATGAAAATTTCTTTGGAGAACCTCTACAACACTTGCACACATGAAGTCTACAATCTCTTGAGGAGTATAGACAATACCGTGTGTATCTGCCTGCCTTATAGAGAATCCCTGAAAGAAGCGTTCATACACAGTGTTCAGGAAGTGTTGTTTCTCTGTCCAGCCATCCAAGTTCCTAGCTGCATTTTCGATTGCTATATAAAAACGGTCAAGCGACTTGAGAAACTCACCGCGATTAAAAGCCCGACTCGTAAGAGCCTGGATCACCTTTTCAATTTCGGCTGCGATAACATTGCGGCGAGTGAAATCGGGATCGTTAAAGATTGTGCGGAAGAGACGCTCAGTTAAGAGGTGTTGTACCAACATCTCATCAACAGTGTCACTACTCATGTTAGGGTCTAGTGAAATTCGGCACAATTCTAGGAATGTTGAGAAGGAAGCGACAAATGCTCTATTATGAGCGTGTTCTTCTTTGATCCGCTTCAAAAGGCCCTGAGCAAGGTCGGGAATGCTTTCCTTAAAATCCTGTACCGCATGCTCAAAGGTTTCGATATCAGGTGCTGCATAGTGGAAAAAGACATCAAGTACGTTGTTGAGGTTTTTCGGCTGTGTCAAGTCGACTTCAAGAACAGGTTTATTATTTTGATAGAGTACAGCGCGGCGTGTATCCTCAAATATGGTGTTTGTAACTGGATAGCCTGCATTGATCTTTTTTCGTATCTCGGTGATAAGGTCATCTCCGGTATCTTTAGCTTCCCAGTAACCACGAGGGAGATTGAAGCTATCACGTAGGGTACCGTCAGGTCGTTTACCGTTTGCCAAAACCTGCTCAGGAATAAGTATCCAGTTTGCCGATTGCGCATAGGTAGCCAATAGAATTTGGAAGGCACTTCTTACCGCTGATTCGTGAGTAACCTTGTGAGTATGATATGCCGCAAGTTCACTCTAATAGTGGTCAATAGCTCTCTTTTGTGTTGTGGTAGCCTGCATAGCGTCAATGTCTCCCTCATTTGCTATGTCCGCAGTTGTCACTTTTATGATTCTGCTATTCATCTAGTTTAGCTTATGGAGTGATACACTGCAAGATAGACAGCATAGAAAATCAACACTGCTCGTCAAGGCGATAGCAGATCTTCTCAAAAAATATGAGGTATTGGACGTTGATTCGTGTATGACACATCCATACTCAATTTACATTTGGCAACCTCCGCTCTCGTCACGAGGTGAGGGACATTGGTTTGAGCCAGTACAGTGCTACAGCCAGCAATACGCTTTATACGTGGCAAGCCTCATTCACCTGGATAGCCGCTCAGTGATCAAGGTTGTGAGATATGGTTTGAACATCCAGTGCTTTCCAGATGAACATGCGGTGGAGCTGGTGGAGAAGCAAATAGCAAAGCAGCGGGAAAATGAGAGGGAGGAAACGGCAGGGCTAGAATGGTGAGGGCCTAGCCCCTGCCGTTTCCTGTGTGGATCAGTTCTATTCCATACGCTGTTAGAGAAGTAGGTAGCGCTTGCCAATGCCTCTGAACTGACTCACTCACTCACTCACTCAGTATCTCCTATCATTCTGAGGTGGCCCTGTGAAAATGCTGAGATGAACCTGAGAACAAGAATGAGGAATTGCCAACCGATTGAAAAATGACGAGCTGACCAGGCTGGCCAGGCCTCCATCATTTTGAGCGTAAAATCGTGGATCCACAAAAACGGGCTTTCAATCGAGTTGGCAACTTTTACCAATCTGCTGAAAATGTACAACAAAAAGGGTGCCTGTAGAGTGAATATACAGGCACCCTTTTGGCTATGCTCTTACTACTTCTCGCGAGTCCAAACATCGATCATTTGAACGATGATTGCCGTTGTCATGAGTAAGAGGTAAGCCCATTCGAACGGTGACATAGACCATCCTCCAATCTAGCAGAGGATTGCTATGCGTGAGGTACTAACGAACAGTCAAAACGCTATTGTTTTACCAGCATACTGATTGAAACAGGAGCATATTTATGTTATGCTAGTACCAGACAACGTTACACTTGTCAAATATGGCAAGGTAACTGAATCACGGCAGAACCCCTGTTCGTGAGCACTGAGAGCGACTTTACCTTTGAAATGTCTTCAATCTTTGGTCGGATGCGACATTCCTTTGGTAGCCGGGTCGCTCTTTTGTTTCCTCACCGTTGAATTTCTTCAACTGAATCAAGTTTAGCTTGCCATCTGTCGAAACGTCAATGGATAGAACCTCATATTAGATGCATTAGAAGCAGAATTGTAAAAATTTTACATACTTTTCATTCTATTATCTATTAGCCGCTATTTTTGCTCTTACGAATACGGACAATAGAGCTACATCTGTAACTAGACAACAAAAATCACGCGCCGCCTGGTCGCGTGATCTCTGCTTCTCAATGGAGGAGTTATGTCCGTTAAGGGCTTCAGTGTAGCAAACGCTCGAGCAGGCGTCAATTACTCGCTTTCCCTTAATGCCTGCGCCAGTTGATCGAGCTTTTTCTTGTATGCCTCGTCTAGATGTTCATCTTCAACGACGAGTTTACGGAGTTGATCTAAGACAATTCTGATTTCTGCAAGTTGCTCTGCGCTGAATGTCTCAGCAAAGTTGACAAGCAGGCTTTCAACGTAGCCGCGCAAGATGCCATAAGCGGCTGCATAACGCTCATCTTGCGGGAGTTGCAAGGCACGTTCCTCAATATCCCTCAGTGCTGTTATCGTTGCCTCGTAAAAGCGCGTGTTGCGCCTCTCTTCTTGTGTTGCCATGTGGGTTACTCCTTTCGGTTAGAGCTTGATATAGTCTACAGCATTATCATCTAAATTCACCTTGCGAATGTGGTAACGTTCAGTTGTGCGAGGGTCGCTATGACCGGCTGCATACTGCGCTTGTAGCAAGGTTGCGCCGCCCTCAATGGCGAGGGTGATAAACGAGGCCCTCAGATCGTGAGGTGTTAATTCAATGCCTATACGCTGGCCAACAGTATGCACCAGGCGCTCAATGAACTTATCGGTGATACGCTGCCCTTTCCATCTGGCACCGATACCGACAAACAGCGGATCATCTAATGATGCGATATCGCGGTTCGTGGCCTCCAGATAGCTTTCTAGTGCCCTATACACTTCAGGGACTATTTTCACCTTGCGCCGCTTGTCACCCTTGCCATGCTTCACGGTGGCAACGATGTGGCCTTGATCTCTGGTGAAGTCGCCTATGTTGAACGCCACACATTCAGAACGACGTATGCCAGTTCTGAGCAAGAGATAGACGAGCGCATAATCCCGCTTGCCCTCTGGCGTGCTGGTATCAATCGATGCTAACAAATCCTTCGCTTCCTGTTTGGTAAGCGAGATGTGAGGCGACTCATTATCGAGGGTGAAGCCCTTTACATCCTTGGCAGGATTGCCAGTCAGCACGCCGTTATAGACTTGCTCGCCCAGGATGCGCCGCGCTACTGAGAGCATACGGGCGGCGGTTGCCTTTGCGTACTTCTCGCCCAGGAAAGCGCGATAGTCAATCAGGTGTGAGCGAGTCAGCTGCTCGACTGTCAAGCTCTGCTCTTGCATCCACCGAGCGAACATCTTTGTATCGTTGGCATAGATGCACCCTGAGTGCTTCCCGATCTGACCGGAGACATCCTTAATGGATTGATCGAAATTGACGCTAGGAATAAGGTCATACATTAGGAATCTCTATTTCTTGCCGTTTGATGTTACCCGTTCGGCAAACTTGAACGCATAATGCACTAACAGTCCAAAGTTCAACGCTATAATGAGTCCCCTGGCAACATTATATGCTGCTTGAATTCCAGCGAAAGCAACGATATTGCGGGCAAGTTCTTGCCTGCGTTTGATCTCTTCGACTGTTTCCTCGGTCTCGATATCGGGCATCACCTTGTCTTCGATAAACTTCTTCACCGAGTCAAAAGGCTTGAGCAGTCCAATGAGACCGGTCACTGTCGTTAACACCCAGGAAATCGTACTTGAAATGAAGTTCCAGGTATCCATCTTTCTCTCCTTCCTTCTTATGTCGTTAAACAGGAATTTACAGACAACAATACAGCAAGCAAGCAGCGTTGTCAAGACAACTGGTGTAGAATGACCAGAATGATCGCGCATGAGTCGAGCACAAGCGCGATGGCAAGCAGAATGAGCGCAATCTTGACTTCACCGACGAGCGACAGTGCATCAAGCGCGCTCTTCGTCGCGCTCGTCACCGACGTGTAGAGAACAAAAAATGCAAACAGCTTTACCACGAGCGCAAGTCCCGCCGTAAGCAGCCCTGCGCCCAATAGCATGCCTTTCAGGTATTGGTCCACAGAAACCTCCTTGCTGGGAGTCTATCCCGGCAGGCCACTAAAAAGTACACTGATCTAACGCACAACCCGAAAAACAGTAATGATATAATCGGTGTATGAGTAAGTTCGAGCCACGACACTATACACTGAATATCGAGCAGGTCTCCGATCATCTGGAGGTGACTATTCCAGAGTTGGATGTCACCGTAGAGACAGCGCCAGGCGCAACGTCGCAAGATGACGCTTTTGAAGCGGCGCACGCAGCCATTGAGCAAGCGATGCTCAAGAGGGACGCTCCACGTACACCCGCACCAGTAGTTGCAGATCGCGCCTGAAATCAATTTTATGGGCGTCTGGATTGTCTATGATGGCGCGGGCAAGCGCCTGCTGTGCGCTGTACTTGGATGAGCCAAAGTACACCATGCGCGTGCTCATGTCGCCTGCATCACTGATAGAATCGACAAAGACGCTGTAGGTATGTGGCTCTTGCTCTGTCCTTCGCTCGCGCTGCATGACTTCCCCTCCTGCTTACACAACGAAGCGTGGTCGGATTCATCACCTCCCCGTGCCTGGCATGGGTCGGCGCTTGCCCTCAAACGTACTGAAGACTGGATGCCCTTGACGCATGAAGACGAGGCTATCAACTGGCTTGCCCTGACAGATCGGACAGAGACCAGGGCCGTCATGTCTGCGCTTTAACTTACGCTCTAATGCCCGCGCCTCTTTCCAGGTATCGACTTTCCACAAGCGCGATACCTCAAACGTGATACCCGCCTTGCTCACAGCTTTTGTGAGTTTAGCACCGCGTCCGGTACTGTGGAGATGCAGACGTGCTTCAAGATTGGCTGTCATGCCCATATAGTGGCCGGCGTGGTAGTATCGTGAATGGAAGTGCAAGAGGTAGACGTAAAAGTAGGTGGGAGGATCCAAGCGAACAGTTAGACCCCGATAGGTCAATATGGTAGAATCTGCCCTAGGTGTGAACATGGCTAACCCCCTTAGTAACACCTTTGGTATGCTGCCCGGTCGTTTCTCAAATGTTTGGGCAGCAGTAGAGGGCCTCATTCGTGGTTGTCTGAGGCCCTCACCGTTGTTATGCGAGTATTCCACAAAAGCTGAGAGCCTTGCGCTCGTCGCTCTCTTCAGCCATCGCATCAAGAGCGTCAAGAGCGTCTTCAAGGTCCCTCATGGCTTGCTCGAATTGGTACTCTTCTGTTGCCTCAATTCGGGCTTGCTCGTTCGCACGCTCGCGGCGTACTTGCGCTTTGTAGTGTTCCTCAACGGCCAGCGCTGCTCGTTTATGCCAGCAAGGAACGCCGTTCTCAGAAGCCTTGCATGCTGGCCCAGTGTGAGGTAGGCACTGTAAGCATTGGTGTTCAGCGTTCCAAGTAACCTTGTATTCGACGCCTGGCTGTGATTGGCTCTCAACGATATAGAAGTGTTCACCGTTGCTGGTGCGGTGTGTTGCTTTGTCGAATTGTTCTGGTGTGATGTTGTACTTCTGGCAGATGGTAGTGATTGTGGTTGTCATGGTCGTTTCTCCTTACTCATTTTTTGAACTTCGTTTCGTTTTGCCGTTTCTCTCGCTGTAAGTTGATCGCCTGTCGTCGGTTCCACTCACTTCTCTTGAGTTTGTGTTCTGAATGAACGGTGGGTTCCCTTTGGCTTGAACGGCTATTCGATTGTTCAGGTTCACTTCTCTTGTCTGATTAAATAATACCAGCTAGCGCGTATTTTGTCAAGTGTTTTTAGGCCATTTTATGACCAATTTTTCAAACTCATGAAAGTTGCTATAATTCCGCGCTAGGATCTTGCAATAATACGCGCTAGTATGATATGATCGAACAAACATTAATACGCGCTAGCAACACTATTAGGAGGTTACTATGCAGACAAGCCAATTACCGCAAGAGGTGACGCAATATGTGCAGCACATCAAGGGATGGGAATCACTGATTCGCGATGAGGTTGCAACCATTCTCGACAAAATCGCACGAGGCGAACCGCTAACACGCTCTGACCTGGGTTTAGAAGTAACGCCCAGCGAGGTCGCGGCGATCTGGAGTGTGAAACATAGAACGGACATCAGCCCACGCTATGTGCGAGAAGTCAAGCGGAATGGGCGAATTGAACCAAGCCAGGAATGGGGCAAGGGTTCAAGCTATCGCTGTCTTTACAAGGTACGGGAGATTATCAATATTGAGGTAGGACATCAGCGAGGACGTCCATCAAAGAAAGCGAAATCTGTTGTATAGTCGGTATCTATGGTGAATGAGACTGGGAAACTGAGGACATTATAGACGTCTCGGCTTACCACTAATGGATAGAGCGAACAGAAAGTTATAGTAGAACGAACTAGACGCGAACACTGAACAGAAAGCACGTACCGCACTTGTAGTAACAGACAATTGACATATCGTGATTAAGCTGACATTGTAGGAGTAGCGCCAAGTACTGCCAACAAATGGCGCAAGAAAGTTGAGCAAGATCGATGGACACCAAAGATACAGTATCATCGTCGCCCCCGTTACCATCTAAAGATGGAAGTCAAGCTCAAAAGAGTTCCGATCACCTTCGTAAGAATGGAACGCCCAAAGTAGCTCACAAGTGGACTGGTTTCCAAGGGAAAACCCTTTGGGACTGGCTGCAGTTACTTGGAGTTCTTGCTATTCCACTCGTGGTAGTCGGTGCAACGATAGCATTCGGCATACAACAAGCCAATCTTGCTAATCAGCAACATGAAGCCGACCAGCAGCTTGCGCTGGATCAACAAAGGCAAGCGACACTCGTGGCGTACCTGGATAATATGAAGGATCTACTCCTTAATCGGGGGTTAATTATCTCCAGGTCTGGAGACGAGGTTCGTGTGATCGCCCATACCGAAACGCTTTCAGCCATGAGACAACTTGATGGGAAAAGAAACGACTTATTGATTCAGTTTCTCCAGGATGCACACTTGATTGGGTTTCAGAGTGGTAATATTGTGAGTTTTGAGCTTGCTGACCTGCGTTCTACTGATCTCAGCTTTGCCTTCCTCTACGGTGTTGACCTCAGCGAAGCCTTACTCATCGGTGCTAACCTCAACTTTGCAGACCTCAACGGAGCCAACCTCTCCTACGCCTTCCTCGAGGATGCCACTCTCAGGGGTGCCACCCTCAGTGGAGCCAACCTTAGCGGTGCCTATAATCTCACTCAACAACAACTCGATCAAGTCCAATCATGCAAAGGCGCAATCTTACCCAAAGGGTTAACATGCCATCACAATCTATGAGCAATCCTATAGCTAGTAGTGTGGAGTAGCGCATCATGACACAATCAAACGACTTAGAAGCAATCTACGGACCCTCAGCGCCTTACAGCGAGCACAAGCGCGGCGAGCATATCACCTATACCACTGCTGAGGGCCTGCCCAGCGCAGGTGTGATTGTATGGTGTCAAGCACCTGTGGGTGGTATTGGCTTGCGCTATGTTGTCGCTCCTGAAAAGCCGACAGGGTTTGTTGATTTCGTGGTTCCTGGGGATGTGATCGCGATCAACCAGGAGAAGCAAGAACCAACGATGCAAGAGTGCCCTTACTGTCGAGGGATGCACCAGGCCGACCAAGTGGAGCAATGCCCATTGAAACCACGAGGTTAGAAAGCACCAGACTAGCGCAGTCGATTCCTTTGGTCCCGATCCCAATTAATCCGGTCTATTGTACGCTTAAAGGCGCGATAGGGCCCGCTTGCATCTTTGAAGCCCAGCACGCGGGCAATCTGTTGCCAGGTATGCCCGTCTATACGCATACGAATCACCTCAACAGTGCGGAGCTTTGCTGCGATGCGGCGTGGGCTATATAAACTTTCACCTCTTCCTCTGCCTCGTGGTGGCCAGGTGTAACGAGTATAGGTACGGCCAGGCGCTGGTGTGACATCGCATAGCGTCCCGTCTGGCACATCAGCCCAGTTGTATGCTACTTCTGTTTTGCGCCATGATAAGCGCGGCGCTGTTTGTGGCCGTCCCATAAATCTATACCTATAAGAATTTTGACGCGCCATATAGAGCCTCATTTGTGACAACTTTTGTCCGGTGGTCGGTCGGTTCGTGCTCAATGTGATCCAATTATAC
>Ga0207684_10002033_pt1 | contig 20827 bp, 18 predicted proteins | sample KBSK5501metaG_FD_184342 | JGI IMG/M metagenome (GOLD analysis project Ga0207684, IMG submission 184342) | Corn, switchgrass and miscanthus rhizosphere microbial communities from Kellogg Biological Station, Michigan, USA - KBS K5-50-1 metaG... | ecosystem: Host-associated > Plants > Roots >...
CAAGCTTTTCAACCACTACCCGTGGGGCTGGACGTGGGCCGGGAACACGCCGTTCCGCCGGTGGAAGCGGGAGACCTACCGGGGCGGCGCCAGCGATCCGTTCATCGTCGCCTGGCCGCAGCGGATCACGGCCAGGGGCCAGATCCGCACCCAGTACGCGCACATCATCGATATGGTGCCGACGGTTCTGGACCTGCTGGGTATCGAGCCGCCCGCGACGATCCGCGGCGTCACCCAGTCGCCCCTGCACGGGGTCAGCTTCGCCCACACGCTGGAGGACGCCGCGGCCGACAGCAACCATCACACGCAGTACTTCGAGATGCTGGGTCACCGGGCGATCTACCACGACGGCTGGCGGGCGGTCTGCCCCTGGCCCGGACCCTCGTTCGCCGAGGCGGGCATGCCCTTCGGGCAGCCGATCTCGTCCGCGACGCTGTCCGGACTGGATGCCACCGGCTGGGAGCTCTACCACGTGGCGGAGGACTTCGCCGAGAACCACAACGTGGCCGCCGATCATCGCGACCGGCTGATCGCGATGATCGGGACGTGGTACGTGGAGGCCGGCAAGTACAACGTAATGCCGGTCGATGGCAGCGGCCTGGCCCGCATGATCGCCGAGAAGCCGCTCGTCGCGCCTCCCCGCGACAGCTGCACCTACCTGCCCGGCACCCAGTCGATCCCGTTCTTCGCCGCGCCCCGGGTGCTCAACCGCCCGCACAGCATCACCGCGGAAGTCGAGATCCCCGCGGACGGGGCTGAGGGGGTGCTGCTGAGCCAGGGCACGTCCGCCGGCGGATACTGCTTGTTCGTCAAGGACGGCAAGCTCCGCTATGTCCACAACTACGTGGGCCGGGCCATCTACGGAGTGGAATCCGACGAGGTCCTCCAAACGGGCAAGCACGTGCTCAGGTTCGAGTTCGAACCGACAGGAAAGCCGGATCTGGAGCACGGCAAGGGCGCGCCCGGCAGGCTCCAGCTCTACGTGGACGGAACCCTCACCGGGAACGCGGAAGCGCCCGTCACCAACCCGTTCGTGATCAACCCCGGTGCGCTCACCTGCGGGGCCAACCCCGGCTCCGCGATCACCGACGATTACGTCAGTCCGTTCAAGTTCACCGGCACCATCCACAGCGTGACGGTGGATATCAGCGGAGAGCTGATCCACGACTCCGAAGCCGAACTGCGCATGCACATGGCTCGCCAATAGTGACGCAACAGCGCCGGAACCAGATCGGCTGCACGTGAACCCCGCTATAGCCGCGCACGTACCCAAGGGTGCGTGGAGCCCTAACGTCCGATTGGCAGGCGTTAGCGGCGAGGCTTCCTAACGGCCGCCCGGCAGCGCGGCAGGATAGTTCCGCTGGAGAAAGGTAAGGAGGCCTTCCCGGACTTCCCAGCGCAGCGGCGTGATGGCGTCACCATCTACGGCAGTCACCACAGCGATCAGCTTCACCGCCGAGCCAGCCGCGTCTTCGACGAATATGTCGCCACGACCCCTGTCCCAGTGTGAGGAGCGCTCGAGTGTCCGGCCGAGCTCCTCACGCAGGTCAACGAGCAGGGCATCAAGAGGCGCGTGACTGTCAACCGCAATTTCCACCACGCCACTGATCTTGGCGCCCTTGTGTGTCCAGTTCTGGAACGGCGTCGTCGTGAAGTAGGTGCAGGGCAGGATCAGCGTCGTGTTGTCCTTCACACGCACCGCGACATAGCTGAGGGTTATCTCCTCGACGCGGCCCGTCAGCCCCTGAACGACGACGATGTCATCGATCCGGATCGCGTCGGTGAAGGCGATCTGGAGGCCCGCGAACAGGTTTCCCAGAGTTGTCTGCGCAGCCAGGCCGCCGATCACTCCGATCACGCCAGCCGATGCCAGGATGCCGACGCCTATGTCGCGCAGCGCCGGGATCGTCCACAGGATCGCGGCGACGGTGACCACCGCGATCAGGGCCTGGATCACGCGCGTGACAAAGATGATCTTCGTCCGGACGTGGCGGGAGCGGCGGTCCTCAAGCCCAGCTTCGGGGAAGCGGGCCAGCATCGCTCTTTCAACGCCGACCGCGACCACCGTAAGGAGCCATCCGACGATAGCGATCGCCGCGAGGCCCAGGATATCCCCGGCGCGGGCGGCCCATTCGCGCTGCGTGCCCGCCGCCAAAAGGACTCCGCGGACGGCCAGTACGACGAGCAGCACAGTGAACGGCGCGCGCCAGATGGGCCGTCGCCCGACCTGAAGATTGCGACGCGCGGCGAGCCGCCTGATCAGTGCCGTGACCGCCACGCCGACGACGAACGCGATGGCCCCGGCCAGGATGCAGACGATGATGGCCGTCGATGCCGAAGCCTGGCTCAGCTCAGGCATCGACAAGGAACTCACCGCGTGTCCTCAGGCACGTCGCTGATACAGCCAGCCGTAAGACAGGCACGGCGCCCATCGGCGATCTCAGCGATCACCGTCGTGCCTGATCAGCCGGTCGGGGATCGGCGGGGCCGTCCGGGAAAGTCTGTACGGCGTGCCGGTCATGGGCCGCTGCGCTCCTCGTCAGTCACACCGAATGCCGCACCCTAGACAGGCGGGCACGTTCGATCAAGGCACAACGGGATCGTGTGCTCCTGGCTCGAGTCGGCGACGAGCCTACAGCGCCTGCACCTCACCGGCGATAGGGCTGGCGCATCAAGGCGGGACGGCCCACCGAGTGCCGCGAACCCCGACGGCGCCGTCTATCCCATCGATGAGCTGGGCGCTTCCGCGGCTAGGCCCAGGCCGTTTCATCACTCTGCTGCCAGCTGCGGCAGAGGGTCCGGCTCGCCGTAAGGGCCCGGCAGCACCCTGACACTGGTCGAAGTGCCGGTCAAAAGCGGCTAGGGACGGCCTGATCCGGGCGAGCCGTTGCCGGGCGGGGGTGAATCGCGGGAAACAAGGCGGAACTCGACCCGGGCAGCCGGGATGCGTTCTTGCTCGCGGGCAAGCAGAGCCATCGCGCGGACGTCGGCCGCCGTGGGCCGGTTCACATCCAGGGCTCGCGGCCACAGGCCGGCATACCGGACGGCTGCGACCTCGGCCGCGTAGACCAGCGCCTGATTGACCAGGTAGAGCAGGGCGAACATGCCTGCCACGGTTGCGAAGCTCCCGTAGACGGGCCCGGCCTTGGTCACGAACCTGGCCAGCAATGGTGCACCGAGATTGAGCGCCAGGGTCACTGCCGCAGCGCCCAGAACGGCGGCCGGCCAGAGGGCACGGACCGGCGCTGGCCGCGCGAGCAGCAGCCTGGCGCCAAACAGCAAGACGGCGAAGATGACCACGGCCGACCCGAGCGCGGCCACAACGCGTTCCGTTCCCGGCACGCCGGGCAGCGCCGTGACCACCGCAGTGAGCGCGCCGACCGCCAGTGCCCCAAGCAGCAACGTCGCCAACATCACGAACACCCGGACGTATCGGGACGCAAACCCGGCACGAAGGCGCCTCGGGACGGCGGCGACATGGTTCAGCGTCTGGTACGCGGAGAACACGACACCGGTTCCGGAGAACAGCAAGCCGACCAGGCCGGCGATGAACGGGACGGTCGACGTCGGCAAGGTAGTCAGCGAATTTTCAACAGTGGATCGCAGCGCCGGCGGGACGATCGCGGTGATGAGCCGCTGCCGCAGTTCTGGGTTATCAGCCAGCACCCGCGACAGGACCGCTACGCCGAGCAACAGTAACGGGAAGATGCTGAGGAAACCGTAGTAGGTGATGAGCGCGGCCTCGCGCCCGCCATCATCGTCTCCGTACTTCTTGATCACTGCGTAAGGGAATCCCAGCAAGCCATGCTGGCGCTGCAGGCGATCCGCCCAGGCGATGATCCGGTTCACCCGTGCGCTCAAGCTCCCGAAGAAGCGCATGCCCCAGCCTCCCTGTCATCACGTCCAGACACGTCATCATCGCTGGGCGAGCATGGGTGTCGAGCCGACACCCTCTGACAGGCGTCCGGATACGGCAAATCCGCTAGGGGTGTCCGCAGCCCCTGTCTGGCGTCATGCCGAAAGGGCGTCGCCAGGGCTGCGGCTGCTGGTCACGCCGGACAGGATCGTGCGCTGGTACCGCGCTATGGTCCAATGCCGCCGGGCGGACTCCTAGTGCTCCGACACGAGAACGCGGTGCTGCGCCGCCAGATCGGCCGGGTCCGCTACCAGCCGGGCGACCGGCTGTGGCTCGCGGCACTGTCCTGGCTGATCCCCTGACAACGATGGGCCGACGTGTTCGCGGTGACCCCGCCACACCGGAATACGCACCACTCGAATACGCCAGGCCACCAGTCGGACACACCCCTTTAGGTCTGCGCCTTCAGCCTGGTCGGCCCCCGCAACCGGGTGGACAAGATCACCAGGAAGCTGCACCTGCTGCCATGAACCCTGCGGCCTGCGACGCATATTGCTGGGCACGGAGGACGCCCACGCGGTCTATGCCAGGGCGGGGTTCGCGCCACTGGCGAAGCCTGACAAGTGGATGGCACTGCAATAGCAGCTCCGGTACGAGGAGCCGCGGCGGGCGGAGGCCTACCTAGGGTCGGTGTTGATGTCGAACTCGTTGCCCTCGGGGTCCTTCATCCCCACCGCGTAGTGATCGAGGCCGTCCTCGCTCAGGGCTCCGGTGAGCGTGGCCCCGAGATCCGTCAGCCGCCTGGCCTCGGCGTCGACTCGCTGCATGCGGGTGGCGAGCGGGTCCGAACGGCTGCCGCTGACGTGGATGTCGAGGTGGAGGCGGTTCTTGACCACCTTGGCGTCCGGCATCACATGGAACCAGATGCGGGGGCCGTCACCGCGGGGATCGATGATGCTGTCCGCGCCGATTCCCAGCTCACTGTCGGGAAGCCCGATGTCGCGCCGCCAGTCGTCCCAGGTAGCGAACCCTTCCGGCGGCGGCTCAAGCACGTATCCGAGGGCAGCCGCCCAGAAGCGGGCAAGCAGCTCGGGGTCCTTGCAGTCAATGACGAGCTGGAATCGGGCAGGCATCGCGCTCCCATCGGCTCAGCAGTGACCCGGGCGCCCGCAAGTATGCTACGAGTAAAGGTAGGCCCAGGCGCGCCCGGTACTCCCCCACGGCACCACGCCCGGATCAGCCGCCAACCGGCGGCAGCGCATCACCGCCATCATGACCAGCCAGTCCCCGCGGGAATGGAGCGGCTACGAACTCGCCCAGCTCCTAGGCGTCAAGCCCCGCAACATGCTCACCCAGCTCGGCGAGTGGACCAAGTTCGGCTTCTTCACCCGCACCAGCCGCGGCACCTACGCACTCAACACGCCAAGCCCAGCATCCTCGACAAACGCCCGCCCCCGCCCCCGCCACCGCCACCGCCACCGCCACCAACTGACCACCCAGACGGCGACCGCGCGACCAAGGACACAGAGTAGAAGAGCCGGTGCAGGCCGGCGGACCTCCCCTGCGCATCCACCGGTCCCAACCATTGCGACACCGAAATCAGCAATCTCAAATCACCATCGTTGGATCAGGGCTGAGGCGATGTGCGGTGATCATCGATCTCGGTGCTGCGCCGTGCCGTGACGAGAGCCGCGACTGTGCTAGCGCGAATCGGGCGCCCGAGTCGTTCATAAATGGCCTGGTGTTCACGCTCAAGGGCTTGACGTTGGCCCGGCGAAAGCCGAGCGTGAAACGACATCGTACGAACGAGAGCATTGACCTCGTCAGGAGTGTGCTCAGTGAGCTTTGGCATGACTGCCACCTGAACATCACCGAACAAGCGGCCGGCATAATCTTGCCCTATGTCGTAGCTGCCGAGCCAGGCCCATACCTCTGAGACGTTGCCGCGGCGTTGCTCCATCCCAGCGAGCGTGGCGTCGAGATCCCTGTAGGCCGGCCAATGAGCGGCAATGTCCGGGGCGACCTTTCTTATGGCAGCGAGTGCTGCTTCCTGATCTGGCTTGCTGCGCGGCTCCTCAAGTCCGCAGTATTGCACGAGGGCGAGCGTTCCACCAGGAACAAGTACGTCAGCGGTCTTCTGCCAGCTAACCTTAGGGTCGACCCAGTGAAACGCGGACGCAGAGAACACGGCCTGAAACTGCTCACGGGGAAGCAATGCATCCTCAAACTGAGCGTTCACAAATTCCGCCTGTCCAGCACCTGCCAGGTTCTGCCTGGCCAGTGCGATGAGGTTCTTGCCGGGTTCGAGTGCTGTGACGTGCATGCCCCGAGCGAGAAGGCCGCGCGTCAGCTGGCCGCTTCCACACCCGATCTCAAGCACATGATCACCGCGCCCGATCCCTGCGACCTGACAAGCTTGGTCGAGGAGTTCGTCAGGATAAGCCGGACGGCGGCGGTCGTACTCAGCCGCGATCTGATCAAAAACCTTGCCGTAACGACGTGCACTAGATTCTGGTAGCTGTGTCATTCATTGGCCCCCGGTCATGCTCGTTACTGTGATCGCCACGTCATGGTCGCGGCCAAATTCCGGCGCCTGCTTCTCGACGGAAGTCGCGGAGGATGCGGACGCAGCCCCGGACGAGGAAGACGACGCGGACGGGCCAGAGCCAGGCAAGGCAGCGGCATGAGCCAGGGCACGTTTATAAATCCGTTTACAACGGACCAGCAAAAGGCCCCTTCCGTGATCGGAAGAGGCCTCTGACCTGGCAGCGGGGGCAGGATTTGAAACTGCGACCTCTGGGTTATGAGGACAGAGAGGCACCGTTCAACCCAGTCCGGCATTCGCTGAACGCAGGCGGCACGATTCACTTCCGCCGCCTGCGTGCCCGACGAGAGGCGTCGACCATGGACGCGAACTGCCGGGGGTCGATAATCGGGCGCCCTCGCCAGGGCGACATGCCGGTCAGGCCCGCGTCCGCGGAGACAATAAGGAAAGCCCCGACCGCTGCCGCCAGGTCGAGGATCCGGTTGTCCTCCCAGTCCGGGCCGTCGCCGACGGCCTGCGGCGGGTCGGTGATCCCGCCCCCGGACGCGTCGGCCATCTCGGCCAGTACCTGCAGGTACTCATCGACTTCTTCGTCGGGCGTCTTGAGGACCGTGGCGAGCACACGGCCGGTGTTGGCCAGGATGTGCGGCGAGAGCCATAGCGCGAACTCGGCCGTATCGTTGATCACGCCGAGGCAGTCCGCGCTCGGGTTCCCGGACGTCGGCGGTGGGGACGGCCAGCTCCGGAAAGGCGACTCACCGGCAGCAATCGCCAGCACGAGCACATTCACGTCGAACACGACCGGCACCGCGACCGGCCCCGGCACACTCAACGTTCGGGCGTCCCGCTCTTGTATGCATGGCGGATCTCCGCCAGCAAGGACTCATAGTCTTGGCCGGCCGCTGCCGCCCGCTCCGCGTTGCGTGCCTGGAGCTCGCGCAGCCGCTCCGCCCGGGCCAGCGACTCCATCACCGGCAACGTCGCCCGCAGGTATGCCGACCGGTTACCCGCCCCGAAATGCTCGACCAACCGGGACAGCCGCTCCTGATCCTCATCCGCCACGGCAAACCCGACAGTTGTTGTAGCCATGCCTCTATTGTATCTGCATTGCATCTGTAGATGCAATGTGCCGTACCCAGTCCGGGCACGCACCAGCCGCCACGCTCGGTCATCTGCAGGTAGATCCGGGCGAGCTGAGGTCGTGCAGGCGGGCACTTTCCGCGGCGCGGATCAGCGCGGACCGCAGCGGCGAGGGTCCTGCCCTGCTCATCGGCTGGCCCTTGCGGTCGGTCTCGCCGGCCTCACTCGCCCGCGGCGCGAGCCCCGGGCAGGACTTGAACCGGGCGACCCAGCCGTTTCCCGCAGCCATCCGATCATAGAATTCATCCTTGGCTGGGCCCGCAGTCGCACTCCAGGTCCCAGAAACCCACCCGGAGATCCTGGACACCGCGCGGATGGCTTTGGAGACAACCACCTATGTCCCCTGCGTGGTTCGGGTCACCACCTAATCCGTCGGACTCGCAACGCACTTCTGCCGCCTTCGGGTAGTTCAAGGCCATGGTGTCCGGACACTCCCAGCGATTCCTATATTGTCCAGGAACGAGGCAGTTAGGGCGGCGGCTACGGTAATCCAAACCCTTCGAGACCGCGTCTATCATCTAAAGATAGGGCGGGGTTGGTCGAAAGACCTCAGGGGGATGACAGTCTGTGAATGACGTAGCACGTCCGATGGTATTTCCTTCCTCGCTATGGCCGCAGTCCAGCCTGCTGGCAAGGCTCACGGAGCCCGATCGCCAGGAGCTTCTCAGTGTCGGCACGAGGGCGGTGTTCCCGAGTCAGCATGTGCTCATCCGCCAGGGCGCCCACGAAGACTACGCCGTCTTGCTCACCAAAGGACTGGCGAAGGTGGTGGTGGACACGGAAAACGGGCACGAGGCGCTGCTCGCGATACGAGTCGGTGGCGACCTCGTGGGCGAGATGGCGTCCCTTGAGAGGAAACCGCGCGCCGCGACAGTGATCAGTTGCGTGAAGACGTCAGCTCGGCTGATCCCAGCGGATCTCTTCGCCGCATTCCTCAAACGACATCCCCATGCTCTCTACGAGGTGACGCGGATGCTGAGTGAGCGCCTGCGTTTCGCGGACGAGCAACGCGTAGCCTTCGCCGCGTTAACCGCTGCTGCCCGGGTCGCTCGCATCCTCGTCGAGGTCGCCCACACGTACGGCCGCTGCATCGGCGGCGACCAATGGGATCTTGGACTCTCCCTCAGCCGTCCAGAAGTTGCATCGTTCGCCGGTGTCGGCCTCAGCTCGGCCGAGAAGTCCCTGCGCAGACTGCGGGACTTGGGGGTGATCGCCCAGCGCGATCGGAGAATCTTGATCACCGACATGCCTGGCCTGCGCGGCTCGGCGGCCGGGTTTGCCCAGAACCCGTAATTGTACGGGGAAGAGCCTTCTCTGATCGCCTCAGGATGATCCGCACCGGTTCGGCTCACTTCGAGTAGAAGGAGGACACAGCAGTGGTGCAGGATCAGGGATTCGGGCGCGCGCTCCTGATGGCGTGCGACGCCACCGGGTACGGCAGCGGCGACGACCAGCTTCAAGCCGCGATGCAGGATGGGCTGATCAAGGTGTTGGACGAGGCCGCAATAGGGGCTGGACTCGTCCGGTCGGAGTGGGACAAGAACAGCACTGGCGACGGTGAGCTCGCGTTGCTGCCGGCAACCGAGTCGGAACCGCGTGTTGTGGACGATTTCATCCGCGAGCTTGACACGGCACTTGCCCGGCACAACCGTCACCTCGCGGACAGTGCCCGGCTCCGGCTCCGGGTGGCCATCCATTACGGAGTCGCGTATCCGGCTAGCAATGGCTACGCCGGCCAAGGCGTGGTCGCCGTGAGCCGGCTGCTGGACAGCGCGCCGATCCGCGAGGCCATGCGGCAGTCCGCTACTGAGCTCGCACTGATCCTTTCTGACGGGGTCTACTCCGAGACCGTGGTCAACGGTCATACCTCGCTTCGACCGGAGGATTTTCGCAACGTTGAGGTGCGGATCAAGGAGTTCGGCGCCAGGGCCTGGCTCTGGCTGCCGCACGGCGACGTACACAGCCTCCCGATGACGGCTCAGCAGGCCGACCGCCCGCCGCCCAACCGGTCGGCCGTCGAGGCCTCGGCAACGAGGGGGCCGCAGACGGATCATGGCCTCGGCTTGCCGACCGCCGATCCGGGCACGGAGCGGCTATCCGCGCATACCGAGTTCTATGGCCCGGTCCACGCGCCGGGATCCGTCTTCGGCATCGACCTCAGCGGCCGCTGATCAAGTCTGCGTGAGTGTAAGCGATCATGCCTAACGACGAGCAGAGCGACGAATCCCCCGACCCGTCCACGGACGCGGCCAGCAGCAATGCGGCCTACGGCGCCTCCGCTGAGGATACGAGCGCAGATACTACGGGCGACAACGTGGCGCCTGACGATGCCACGCGTGCCGGTGCGGCGGTTGACGGAACGGCACATGACGATGCCGAGGAACCCAGTCTCGATCCGGGGCCAGAACCGGGCGCGCAGGGCCCTCCTGATGCGGCAGACGCCACACGCTCGCCTTCTGGCGGCAGCCGTCCACCGACGTCGGCCCGGGCGCCAAACCGCGACGGCGCCGACTCCGCGGAACGGACACAGGACCAGCTTGCTTCCGCGGTAAGCAACTTCCACGGCCCGGTCTACGCCCAGGGCAGCACGTTCGGGATCGGCCCAGCCGCGGCCGACGGCCAACGGCGCCGCGCGCGCACGGGCAGGCTCACCGACGAGGACATCGACGCCGCTCTTGACCACTACGTACACCCTGCGCCGTTCGAGGATGCGCTCGATGTGCTGAAAAGGGATCAGGTCATTGTTCTTGTCGGCCCCGCCAGTATCGGCAAGGCGGCCAGCGCGATCGCTCTGCTTCGCGAGGTGACGAACGGATCTCTGGCCGTTCTGTCGCCCACCGTTACTATCAGCGACCTTTCCGAGCGCGACTTCAAGAGTGTCCCCGGCTTTGTCGTCACGGACTGGCAGTACGACCGGTCCCAGGGCGACGTCACCGACTTCACCTGGCGCACCCTTCGCGATCAGGTATACGACGCGGCGGCGCACTTGGTCATCACGACGGCGTCGGCACGGTCGCGAGGCGCCACGGGTTCGGTTCGCCATATCGATTGGGAGCGACCCGCGACTAGCGATCTGCTTGCCTCCTATCTCGGCGGTACCGAGCTTGAGTTCCTCATCGACGACATCGTCGACGCGGTACCAGGCGACTGCGGGATCGGACCCATAGTTGCCCTCGCCCGGCGCATCGTGTCCGGCGAGGATCCCGCCAAGGCCCTGGAGGAAGTTGGGAACGACGCCGCTGAACGCGTGCAGCAATGGTTTGCCGCGGAGCGCCCGCTGACCGAGATCCTTGAGGTGGTCGCGCTCGCATTCGCAGCCGGACGCAGCGAGCGCTCGTTCGAAACGATGCTCGCACGTCTCGTGAAGACGATTGAAGACGCGGGCTATGCGCTTGACACGGATGATCTCGGCAGAAAACGCAAAAGGCAGGCACTCCGGCCGCTGCGTCCAGTTCGCGCGGACCGCAATCGCCCGGAAGGCCTGATCGGCCGGGAGACTGTCGTCATCGAGGGTGCCGCGCAGAGCGTCGTGAAGTTCCGTGTCGACGGCTACCGCCATGAGGTTCTCGCCCAAGGATGGCACAACTACGACGGCACGTTCTGGGATGCCATCCGTGGCTGGCTGGATGCCGTGGTCGCTGGCAGTGCCATGGAGTGGAACGCCGACACACAGAGGACGGTCGCAGCGGGCCTGGCGACCTTTGCCCAGGTGGACATGAGCGAGGTTGAGGAGTCATACCTGCACCCGTGGGCCGGCGGACGCCTCGGCTGGCCCGGGCAGCTGGTCGCGACCTACGCGCTGTGGTCGATGTGCTTCGATGACACTCTTGCTCCCGTTGCGCTGCGCATCGCGACCAGGTGGGCGACCACGGGCGATCCGATACGCCGGTGGACCGCTGCAACAACGTTCAGTGGTGAACTCGGCGTGCGCTATCCAACGGAGGCCACGAACCGGCTCTGGCATTTGATCGTCCAGGCTAAGGACAGCACGGACGCCATCTTCGCGCTCGCCCAACTCTTCGCGACCCTGTCCTCAGGCGATCAGAACGCTGGGCAGGTGCTGACCCTGCTCGACCGGCGCCTCGACGAAGTCAGCCAAGGCCGCCGCGACCTGCGGCAGCAAGACCTGATCATGCTGTCGACACTGACCGTGCTGTCGATCAGGGACGCGCGGAGCGGACTTCCTTCGATCACCTTGTTCCTCCACGATAATCCGGATCGGCGAGCCCTCGTGGCCCGCCTGTGGGGCTGGGTCTTGCGGTACCGCCCGCTGCGGCGGCGCGCGCTCACGGCTCTGATTGACGCAGCGTCCGCGTTCGATAACGCAGGCGACAAACCAGAAGAGGACGCCCGCGCGCTCGGCGATGCGCTCGCCGAGGCTCTGCGGCCGGGAGAACACGAACGGCTCGCCACCGACTTCATCAACCACCAGGCCCACGCAGAGCGCAAGAGCCATGACGTCGCGGGGATCATGCGTGCCTTGCTCGCCGCCCTGGAACGACTGAACGGCACCGAAACCGGAGAACAAGAATGAGCCAGCTCTACCCCATTGTCAGTCAGACGCAGCTCAAAGAGCCCCCACGCCGCGGGCTGTGGGGGCTCGGCAGCCCACGTCGGCCGGAAAGCGAAATGCCCACCCTGAACCCCCACGAGGTGCTTGTCTACCGCGTCGGCGGGCAGTTCATCGTCGATGACGGGCGCCGCGGTCCTGACGACAACCGGGTCGTGAATGCCACCAGCGTGAGTGTCGTCAACATGCGCCGCGGCGCCGACGTGGGGGCGACCTTCGAGATCGCATCCAAGGATGCGGCGAAATTCGCTGTTCAGGTCAACTTCGTCTGCTCGGTTGTCGACCCGGTCACGGTGGTCAGGGACGGGCAGACGGACGCGAGCGAGTCACTGCTGGCCTACCTGAAGGGCTACCAGCCCCTGTTCGAACTCGGGCTGAAGCACCCGCTAGCCGAGATCAACGCTGTGCGGCGCGAAGCCGGGCTCCACGTCAAGGCGTACATGACGATCCGCCCACCGGAGATCCCAGGCATGTCGATTGCGCTGGCCAATGTCCAGGTGATGACCCCGCAGGAACTGGCCGAACACGAGGTGCGCCGTCGGAAGGAGGGACGGGAACAAAGCCTGGCAGCGGAACGCATGCGAGGTGAGCAGACGCTGAAGCAGCAAGAACAACAGGGCGAGCATGTGCTCATGGAGCAGCAGCAGGAAGCCGACCGTGCGCTCAAGGAGCAGCAGCAAGAAGCCGACCGTGCGCTCAAGGAGCAGCAGCAAGAAGGCGTCCATGTGCTCAGGCGGCGGCAACAGCAGAGCGATCAGCTGTTCAACCTAACCCAGCAGGAGAGCGACCAACTCCTCGAGCTCATGCGACAGGAGAACGAGCATTTGCTTGGCCGGCGCGATCGCCTGCACAAGATCGAGGAGATCGGAAGCTTTGCTGAAGTCCTTGGTAACAATCCACGGCAAGTCCTCCTATTGGCTCACATTCGCGGCGAGGTGAATGCCGACGACCTCGCCCGGCGGCTTCGTCAGTTGGACGAAGAGGATTGGCGGCGCGCCCGGGAGGTCGAGGAAGACAGGCGGCTGGCTCTAGAGAAAGCAGACGAGATTGCCCGGGCGGACGTCAAGGAGGCTGCGGCCATAGAACGAGAGGACAGGCTCCGCGAGCTCGATTGGACGCATGACGAAAAACGCGACAAGACCAAATACGACCGGGCTATGGCCGAGCGGGCAGCGAACGAAGGCCGCGAGCTACACAGGCAGAAGATCGAGGTGGAACTCGAGGTCATGCGTGAGTTCACCAAGCGGGGCCTTCTCGACAACTATTACGTAGACGCCAACGACATGATGCGTCGTCTCAGGGGAGAGTCGGCCCTAGACGGCAATTCGGCCGCGCAAGTCGAACGGGGAGAGGCACAACCCAAGTTGCCGCCGGGCGACGGCAACGACAGCCCAGATGCTCCGAAGGAAGACGATCTAAGGGAAGAAGAGGATGGCTATTGATGTCAGCGGCGCGCCGACCGCCGCGCCGCCGGCCGAGGTGGCTGCTGGCCAGGACCGCCCCGCGAAACCGGATGCGGGCGTAGGACGATGGATGCGCGCGCTGGTCGGCATTCAAGAGAACATCCTGGACTGGGTGCCGGAGGAACGTGCCCGCTACACCGGACTGGGCATCATTGTCCTGAACACCGGTATTCTCGCTGCGCTCGCGATGTTCACGGCGCTAAGCAAGATAGTGGCAGCGCCTCCCCTGGCATTCGTCCCGGTAGCCCTGTTGTGGGGCTGGATCATCCTCAGCATCGACCGATGGTTGATCGCGAGCACCCATGGCGTTCATCCGGCTCGCCGACTGCCGAAGATCTTCGTGCCACGAATTGTGCTCGCGGTTCTTCTGGCCCTCAGCATCGCCGAGCCGCTCACGCTGTGGATCTTCCAGCCCGCACTGGACCGCGAGGTCCGCGCCACCCAGGCCACGCAACTGGTCCAGTACGAAAGCCGGCTGAAGAGTTGCAACCCCAGCACCGGAATTCCGGTCAGTTCGGCAAGTTGCAACGGCTACCGGCTGTCGATCCAGGACCCATCCGCTCATGCCACCAACGAGCTCACAGACGCCCAGAAACAGCAGAAGCTGATACAGGGCGAAGTCGACGCGATCGATAGCCACATTTCCCAGCTGCGCACCACGGCCGTGGATGAATGCGCGGGTACCAAGATCCCCGGCACGACCGGAATCCCCGGTGTCGGCCCCCAGTGCCTGACAGACTGGGCTGCGGTCACCGAATACCAGAACTCGAGCGGGCTCGCCGCCAAACAGGCGCTGCTGCGGTCACTTAACCAGAAGATTGCCACCCTGATCGCCAACGCCGGATCCGCACAAGCCACATCCGCGGACGAGGTCAACAAGGCAATCACTGCCGCGGTCGACGCCAAGAAGCGCGCTCAGCGGGGTGAGATAGGACTGGTTGATGAGTGGAACGCCCTAGAGCAGCTGTCGGCACAGAGCACTTTCGTGAACTTTGCGCACTGGCTGTTGTGGCTCCTCCTGATCGCGCTGGACTGTCTGCCGATCACGGCGAAAATGATGAGCGGATCCACATCTTATGACCGCTTGCTTACCAGTCAGACGGAGAGTTCAGAGCGGATTTACGACATCGACCTCCAGCTGCGCGAACAGTACGCGACGGCCGACAAGGAAGTCGAGTTCCAGCTCGGCGAGATCGGCAAGCAAGACCGGCTGCGGCGACTCGATCACGATGAACGAGTGGGCCGCGCCCAGCGGGAAGCCGATGTCGTAAGGAGCGCCGAGGAACTTGCGACACAGTGGATCCACGAAGCCGGACAGCATGATCAGAGCGAGAGGTAGCACTTCCCATCAGAGGCCGGATCGCCTTCCACAGATGTGCCACTTACCGCATCGAGACCGATTGCGGGCGCGCCTCCTACTTAAGATAAAAGCATCAGATAAGGCGCAGAGTCGCAGCGTGCTCCTGGCCCCCGCGGTCATCGTTCCACGAAACGACGCAGCGTACCTGGCTCGCTGAGCCCCTGGCGACGAGCAAGGGAAAGCTTACCTCACTGTGGGGTGCAAGAATTTCGACCTCTGGCTCGGAATCTGCGCCGTCCCCCAGAATTCCCCACGTATCCCTTTGTGTGCTAGAAGGCTCAATCTTTACCCGAACATCACGTGCTGGTCCATCACCGGTATTACTGAGAACGAGATACCAGTTACGCATGACGATATTCCGGCCTCCGACAAGACTGGTCGTTCTTTCGGATGAGTTAACGCGCGGCCATACCTCCGCTATTCTTGTGGGCACCTGGCCGGAAGCTTGCTGCAGTTGGAGGTCCGCTCGCCCCTGGTCACGAGCGACTGCTGACGCGAGAATGGCGTCTACTTTTTGGCTCAGCTCGTCATCGCTAGCGTAGTCGAGAATTAGAGCGTTCTTCTCCATTCTGACCAGGTATGCTTCAAGTCTCTGGGCCTGCTCCAGATCAATGCGGCTAGCGTCGACTGGTCGCCTGGAGCGCAATATTCCCACATATCGCTCGCTATCGCCGAAACGCCCGATTTCTTCGGCAGTACCTGACTCGGCTGCAGCCGTGGCCGTGCCTAATCTGTTAGCGAACAAGGCTAGACAGATATCGCACCGATCTACCAGTTGCTTGTTCAGGATGTCCTGCGGAGGGCGGCCGAACTCGGCGGCAGCATGGGTACCCCAGGATATTGGGACGATCACAGCACCGAACGCCTCGCCGTAGACCCCGTTCCAGCGGTTGATCGCCTTATGCGCTACCGCGAGGTCCTCGCTCGGAACGTCGCCTGGACATGAAATGAGCAGGCGACGTACGACCGCGCTGTAGGCCATCCATGCCTCCTTGAGAGTCTGTCCGCAGGCAACTCTAGCTATAGGAGGGACGGGACCGTCTTGACGAGACGAGCATTGTGGTCTCGCCCGAGGTGCTGCGTACCCGGGCAAGTCCAGCCAACCATGCCGTTCTCTGCCGATCTCCCGCACCCCGTGCCACACACCGCACACGACACCGCCCGATGTCAGAGCCGCGCAGGGCCCTGTTCCACTCCGGGCCATCGGGGCCAGCGGCTAGCTTGCCCTGGCGGGCTCGAACGGATTGAGAAGCGAGACGCCGCTGCGGCCTAGGCCGGCGACGTTGCGGGTGACGAGAGTCCAGCCACGAACCTTGGCAGAAGCGGCAAGCAGGCCGCCGATGACCGGCAACTGGTCGGGGACGTTGAGGCGTATTCTGTCCGTGGTGCCGAGCGTCTCTGAAGGACCGCTGGCCGGGGTCGTTGGCCATGGCTGCGAGGCCGGCCGCCATCCGCAGCGCTCTTCTAGGACGCCCGATCACGCATAATGCCGGTGACAGTGAACATGCTTGCCTACATAGTGATCTCTACCCGCGCATACTGATGCACGATGGGGCGGGATGGTGCCGCAACCCATTAATGCGGAAGCGATCGCTTTTAGTGTCGGACCGAGGGATGCCCGGCGCCCGGACACATATCGAATGTGTAGTAGTTGCCGAGTGGGCATTCTTTCCCGGCGGGGCGTGTTCTGCAGCGGCCCGCTGTCAGTGCGCCCTTTAGGAGACCCGGCACGTGCGGCTAGCCGGCCGGTTAACCGTGTATCTCAACGTGGATCACCCGCAACCCGCATCGCCTGTGCCCTGGATCTGGCTGGCAGGAACTTATATACTTAGTATCATGACTCGTATGATACCGGGATACGAGTGGTCATGAGTGCCCGGTATGCCCTGCTCGCGATGTTGAGTGACGGATCCAAGCACGGCGTGCAGCTCCGCGAAGAGTTCGAGGCGAGGACCGGCGACGTGTGGCCGCTGAATGTGAGCCAGGTGCACGCAGCGCTGCAACGGCTCGAACGCGACAGGCTGGTGGAATCCGACGACGCCGGGGCGGACCGCCCGCAGAAGAGATTCCGGATCACCGCCGGTGGGGAGCAGGAGCTTGGCGGGTGGCTGCACGCGCCCCCGGACCTGGCCTCGCCGCTCCAGGATGAGCTGGTGACGAAGATCCTGGCCGCGCTGGGGGTGCCCGGCACCGACGTGCATGAGGTGGTCCAGGTGCACCGCCGCTACCTGGTGGAGCGGATGCAGCAGTGGACCCGGATCAAGGAGGACGAAGCCGATCAGGACCTAGGCCTGGCGCTCGCGGTCGACGCCGAGCTCTTCCGGCTGGACTCAGTGACCCGGTGGCTGGAAGCCGCCGACGACCGCCTCGAACGCGCCGCCGTCAGCCCGCTCCGGCCTGCCCCGCTGGCGCTGCCAACGCTGCGGGTGAGAGCCGGGGTGCCGCCGGGCAGGACGAATCAGAAGGAGATGTGGAGGGCAATAGATGACCGCGTCCGGATCTCCGACGCCGACCGGGAGGGCGCCGCCGCCTGGTTGTGCGACCACTTCGCCGAGGGCCGGCTCACGCCTGTGGAGCTGAACGAACGGGTCACGGTGGCGCTGACGGCGAGGACTGCCGGCGACTTGCGACGCATCATGGCCGACCTTCCCGAGCCCACGTCGGCTCTGCCGCAGGCCGGGACGTCGCTACCGACGGCAGTGCGGCGCCCGGCCCTGGGACGGCGCGGCCCGCGGATACTGCCGTTGACAGCGCTGGCCCTGCTCGGGGTGCTGCTGATCGCGGTCGGCGGGTGGCCGTTCCTCGCTTTCTTCCAAGTTGTCCTGGTGCTCGCCCTGATGATGTGGCCGCCATAATCGCAGCCGCCCGGTCTCGGCGGCCGATGCGCCGCTACTGACAGCCCGGCCACCGCCACTACCACCCTTGGGACTGGTCAGCCGGATGCCCTCAGCGTCAGTCCCGATGCTGGCGATCATGACCAATCCGGAGCTAAACCGCGCAAGCCATCGCGGCCAGGCCGACCCACCCCCGCCGCATCTGAGGAACATCCCAGGTATCAACGTGCGATCCGCTGACCCGGTCGCATGATCAGGCATGACCGCCCGGTGCCGGGAACTTACTCATCTGTCGCCAGGTGGGCGTCCGTTTCGATGTGGGGCTCTCGGCCAGCCTTGCGGTTCCCGGTCTGCTGGTCGAGGCGTTTCTCGGGCTGAGTTGTTGTTATTGCCTGGCGAGTCTGTATTGACCGCTCCAGCCCTGGTCTGGGTCACCGAGGTCATAGAACATCGCGAGCGTCGGCCCGTCTTGTTCGAGCTGGAGCTCGCATTGGCTGCCGTTGGCGAAGCCGAGGACTACCCCCGGCGGGGTGCTCGGATCGAAGCGCCCCACATGCCAGGTGCCGCTGCCGGAAACCGGCGTGGACCCGTCAGCCCAGTCTCCCATGCCAGCAGGCAGCCCACTGGCCGTGAACGTGCCGTCAGCGGCGAGGGTGAGCGTCGCCCCGTGCGCGCCCTTCCACACACCTGCGGCCTCACCGGCAGAGGGGGCGATGACCGGGTTGAAGGCGCCTAGCTGTGACGCGATGACCAGGACAATGATCGCGGCCACCGCCAGCATGACGCCGATCCCGGTCAGGCCGAAGGCCGCCGAGCGCCCTGGGCGGCCCGGCGGACGCGAACCTGCTGGCAGCGGCGCAGCCGGGCCGCCGGCGGCGACCTTGGGGCCCGATCGGGCCAGCCTGCGCCGCAGGCAGACGACACCGATGGCGAGGACGGCGAGGAGGGGCAGGAGAAACACCAGATCGAAAAGCGCCGCCATCAGGTCTCACCCGGGCGCGAACGCGATGGCAGGATTCCTGGCGCACCTCGTCCCTGGGCGTGCGGGCGGGAGCCCCGCGGCGACCCCTGGCCCGGGGGCGGACATCGGCCGGATCCGGTCTTTGCGTGCAATGCCCACCTCGCCAGAATAGAGACCCTGCTGTCCTGACCAGCATCGGCACCGGGCAGCCTACGGCCCGGACAAGGACCGATCGCGGGGGAGGGCTGGCTTGGCTGGTAGCCACGTGCGGCGGCCGGGTTCAGAGGGTCCAGAGCGCTTTGGTGGGGGAGAGGCGGGCGGCGCGGAGGGCAGGCAGCAGCCCGGCGAGAGCGCCGATGAGCAGGGCGGCGGCTAGCCCGCCTGCCCAGGCCTGGGCAGGGATGACGACGGCCCAGCCTTTGGCGCGGGCGTAGATGTCGGTGGCGGTCGCGCCGATAATGAGGCCGGCCGCGCCGCCGGCCAGGGCGAGCAGGATGGCCTCGGACAGGAACTGGACGCGGATGTGGCCCTTGGTGGCGCCCAGCGCGCGGCGCAGCCCGATCTCGGAGCGCCGTTCCAGCACGGAGATGACCATGATGTTGGCCACCCCGACGGCGCCGACCAGCAGGGCGACCGCGCCTAGGCCAAGGAACAAGACGTTGAACGCGGCCTTGGCGTCGGCCTGGGCGGTGAGCGCGGATGAGGGCTGGGACACGTCGACCTCGGAAGGGTTCTCCGGGTTGGCCTGGGCGGCGAGCAGGGCATCGACGGCGCCTACCTGGCTGGTGGCGGCGCGCAGGTAGACGGTCGAGGGGTGGCCGTCGAAGTGCAGGTATTTTTCGGCGGCCGGGTAGCCGACCAGGACCGAGGAATCGATCTCGGGGGCCAGCACGGCGGGCTTCACAATGCCAGCCACATAGAACCACTGGCCGCCGACCCAGATCCGCTCGCCTTTCCAGACCCGGTCGATGCCGAGCCGCTGTGCGGCGGCGGCGCCGAGCACGGCGACCGGCTCGCGGGCGGTGGCGGCGTTGAGGTAGGCGCCCTGGGCCACGCTGGTGCCCACGGCGGCGGGCAGCTTCAGGCTGGACGCGTCGACTGATAGCGCGTTGGTGTCCACCGGCGGGATCAGCGGGCTGCGATATGCGCTGACGTTGCTGACAGTCCCGGTGTCCTGAACCGCAATGACACCGGCCAGGCGGCTGATCATTGCGGGCGCGGCTGCGGGCAGCTCGGCGGTGCCGCCGGTGAGGTTCTGGCCGTTCTGGACGGTGAGCAGGTTGGTGCCGAGCCTGGAGATCTCGGCCAGCAGCCCGGCCGATGATGACGCGGACAGGCCCAGCACCGCGACGATGGCGGCCACCCCGATCGCGATCCCCAGCGCCGACAGCCCGGCGCGCAGCTTGCGGGTGCGCAGACCCACCCCGGCCAGGCGCGCGAGATCGGCGGGCCGGAGCCGGCCCGCGGTCGGCGCCTGCGGCCTCCCGGCGGCAGGCGTGGTAGTGGTCATGGAGATCCTCCCGGCTCGGCCGTTCTCTGCCAGTTCCTTGCGTTCCTGCCCGGCCAGAGCGGCCTGTCAAGAGCGGCCCGATCCTGCTGCCTTCACGCTTCCAAAAAGATCAAAGCCCGACCGCCGTTCCTGGCGATCAGTCCTATGACCTGCTACTACGTGGTAGCGGGGGTAGGATTTGAACCTACTAGCAGGTCTTCCGCCGCCACGCCACCACGGGAGTTGAGCTTCTCCTCGACGATCTCGGTTAGCCCCTGCCAGCGTTCGGCGGACGCTGCTACCACGCCGTGATCAGGCGGCGCTGCGCCACCCACGGTCGCGGATGGCGCAGCGCCGGGAGGCGGACCAGAACCTAGGTTCTGGCGACCGACCTCAGCTCGCCAGTATCTTCAAGACCGTCTTCGGCGGCCCGGTTCGCCGGCTCGCCGCTGCCCTCCAGATCGAGGTGGGGGAGCCGACGATCGAGAATGGCCGGAAGCCGCCAGTTGGCCTTGCCCAGCGTGTGCATCACAGCGGGAACGAGCACCGTGCGGACGAGCAGGGCGTCGGTGACGACGGCGGCTGCCATGCCCAGCCCGATCATCTTGA
>Ga0207684_10002035_pt1 | contig 20818 bp, 21 predicted proteins | sample KBSK5501metaG_FD_184342 | JGI IMG/M metagenome (GOLD analysis project Ga0207684, IMG submission 184342) | Corn, switchgrass and miscanthus rhizosphere microbial communities from Kellogg Biological Station, Michigan, USA - KBS K5-50-1 metaG... | ecosystem: Host-associated > Plants > Roots >...
CGACGTGACGATCCGTATGGTGCGCGCGAAGCTCGAGGACGTCTCGCCATCGACGCGTGTTCTGTTCGACGGATTCCCGCGCACGGTAGCGCAAGCCGAGGCGCTCGACCGGCTGGCGCAGGAGATGGGGCGCCAGGTCGGCGCCGTGCTGCTGCTCGATGCGCCGCGGGAAGAGCTCGTGGCGCGCTTGAACGGCCGTGCGACCGCGGAACGTCGGGCAGACGACACCCCGGAGATCATCGCGAACCGCCTCGAGGTGTATGACGAGCAAACCCGTCCCGTGATCGCCTATTACGAGGACCGCGGTCTCGTGAGGCGCGTGAACGGGGTCGGGAGCGTGAAGGAAGTCACGGCGGGGCTTCGCGAGGCCGCCGAATGATCACGCTCAAAACGCCGGCGCAGATGGCGAAGATGCGCGAGGCCGGTCGCGTGGTCGCGGCGATGCTCGACGCGTGTCGCGCGTCGGTCCATCCGGGGGTCACGACGGCGGAGCTTGATCGCGTCGCCGCCGAGGTCCTTCGCAAAGCCGGTGCCGAGAGCTCGTTCCTCGGCTACAGCACCCCACCGTATCCCGCGACCATCTGCACGTCCGTGAACAGCGAGATCGTCCATGGCATCCCCTCGCCCAAGCGCAAGCTTCGCGAGGGCGACATCGTCGGGATCGACGCTGGCGCGATCGTCGACGGGTGGCATGCCGACGCGGCGATCACGATCCCGGTCGGGAAGGTCTCGGCGGATGCGGCGCGCCTGATCGAGGTGACCGAGGAGGCGCTCCGGATCGGCATCGCCTCGGCCAAGGTGGGAGGGCGCATCGGCGACATCGGTGCCGCGGTCGAGGAGTACGTCCGGGGCCAGGGCTTCAGCGTCGTCCACAACTACGTGGGGCATGGGATCGGTCGTGCGATGCACGAGGAGCCTCAGGTCCCGAACTACCGGCCGGCCAAGGGCCAGCCCAACCCCCCGATCAGCGAGGGCCTCTGCATCGCGATCGAGCCGATGGTCAACATCGGCGGTCCGGAGACTCGGACGCTCGGCGACCAATGGACCGTCGTGACCGCAGACCGGAGCCTTTCGGCGCACTTCGAGCACACCCTGGCATGCACGGCCGCCGGACCGGTCGTGCTCACGCGGGCCGGCGAGGACGTCTCGGTGGCGGCCTGACGACGATGATTGAAAGGAACTGGCCGGTCTTGGTACACTGTTATCTCCCGTGGGCCGATGCCGCGGGTCAACCTGTGTCTGGAGAAGATGGCGAGTAAACCGAGCAACAAAGAGGTCATCGAGGTGGAAGGGACGGTCGCAGAAGCCCTTCCGAATGCGATGTTCAAGGTCGAGCTCCAGAACGGGCATGCGGTCTTGGCACATATCAGCGGCAAGATGCGGATGAACTTCATCCGAGTCGTGCCTGGCGACAAGGTCCTCGTGGAGCTGTCGCCATACGACCTAAAACGAGGACGAATTACCAGGCGAGTGAGGTACTAGTGAAGGTCCGCGCGTCAGTCAAAAAGCGGTGCGATAAATGCAAGATCATCCGGCGCGAGCGGCAGATCCTCGTGATCTGCTCCGAGCCGAAGCACAAGCAAAGGCAGGGCTAGGCCTTGGCTCGAATCGCTGGCGTCGATATCCCGCGCGAAAAACGCGTCGACGTGTCCCTGCGCTACATCTTCGGCATCGGTGAGACGACCGCCAAAGAAGTGCTCGAGCAGGCGCGGATCGAGGGCGCCACGCGGGTGCGCGACCTGACCGAGCCTCAAATCGCGAAGATCCGAGAGATCATCGACCGCGGCTTCACTGTGGAGGGCGACCTCCGCCGCGAGATCGCGCTCAACATCAAGCGCCTGCAGGAGATCGGCAGCTACCGCGGTCTTCGTCACCGGCGCAATCTGCCGGTTCGCGGCCAGCGCACGCGCACCAACGCGCGAACGCGCCGCGGAACGCGCAAGACGGTAGCCGGACGAAAGAAGGCGGTGTCTAAGACCTAATGGCGCAAGAGCGAAAGCAAGAAAAGCAGGAGCGACCCGAGAAGGGCGCGGCCAAGGCGGACAAGCCCGAGGCGGAAGCCGCCGCGGCCGAGGCGAAGCCACGCCGCCGCCGCGAGAAGCGCGTCGTCCCACGCGGGGCCGCGCACGTGAAAGCCTCGTTCAACAACACGATCGTGTCGCTTACCGACCCCGCGGGAAACGTGATCGCCTGGTCGTCGGCCGGAGCCGCCGGCTGGAAGGGCTCGCGAAAGAGCACGCCCTACGCGGCCCAGGTCGCGGCGGAGACCGCCGCGCGCAAGGCCCTCGACCTCGGTCTGAAGGTCGTCGAAGTGTTCGTTCGCGGCCCGGGTGCGGGACGTGAGGCGGCGATCCGCGCGCTCGAGGCGACCGGCCTCGAGGTGACCGCGATCACCGACGTCACCCCGATCCCCCACAACGGCTGTAGACCTCCGAAACGGAGACGCGTCTAAGGATGGCGAGGTACACCGGCCCGGTCTGCCGGATCTGCCGACGCGAAAGCATGAAGCTCTTCCTCAAGGGAGAGAAGTGCTTCACCAAGTGCACGTTCGAGAAGCGCTCGTCGCCGCCAGGGATGCACCAGCAGCGCCGCCGCAAGGTGAGCGACTTCGCGCTCCAGCTTCGTGAGAAGCAGAAGGCGCGGCGGATGTACGGCGTGCTCGAGCGCCAGATGAAGAACACGTTCGACCGCGCCGCCGAAGTGACGGGCGCCACGGGCGAGACGCTTCTCATCAACCTCGAGACCCGTCTCGATAACACGGTCTACCGCTCCGGCTTCGCGAAGTCGCGCTCGCAGGCGCGGCAGCTTGTGGCACACGGCCACATCACCGTGAACGGCCGCGAGACGAAGACCCCGAGCTACACGGTGAAGGCGGGCGACGCGATCGCCGTGACCGAGAAGAGCCGCGGCTCCAATTACTTCAAAGAGATGACGGCCTGGGCAAAGACGCAGACCCGCCCGGGTTGGCTCGAAGTCGATCCCGATGCCTACACCGCCAAAGTCCTCGCGGCGCCGAGCCGCGATCAGATCGAAGCGCAGGTCAACACCCAGCTCATCGTCGAGCATTACTCGCGCTAGCCCCGCAGGAAGGAACCGAAGCTATGACCCTAGTAGAGCTTGAGTACCCCAAGATCGAGCGAATCGAAGGCGACGAGCGTTACGCCAAATTCGCGTGCGAGCCGCTCCCGCCCGGATATGGCACGACCCTTGGAAATTCGCTGCGGCGCGTGCTTTTGAGCTCGCTGCCCGGCGCCGCGATCACGGCCGCGCGTGTGCGCGGCGTCGCCCACGAGTTTTCCACGATCCCTGGTGTGAAGGAGGACGTCGTACAACTCGTCCTCAACCTGAAGCAGATCCGCCTCCGCTCGTTCGCGAGCGAGCCGGTGACGCTCACCCTCGAGAAGGCCGGACCGGGCGAGGCGACCGCCGCGGACATCATGACCACCAGCGAAATCGAAATCGTCAACCCCGAGGCCAAGATCGCGACCCTCGAGCCCGACTCATCCCTGTGGCTCGAGCTGACGGTCGAGACCGGACGCGGATTCCACTCCGCCGACCGCCGCGAGGGCCTGCCGATCGGTGTGATCCCGATCGACGCGCTTTACAGCCCCGTCAAGAAGGTGAACTTCGGCGTCGAGAGCACGCGCGTCGGCCAGGTCACGAACTACGACCGGCTCATCCTCGAGGTGTGGACCGATGGGACGACGACCCCTGACGACGCGGTCGCACAGGGTTCGCAGATCCTGGTGCAGCAGTTCTCGCTCTTCGCCGGGCTCACGCGGTCGCAGACCGCGCTCGCGCAGCCCGAGCGGACGAACGGGTCCGCCCTGCCGGCCGCCATCGCGGACATGCCCATCGAGGACCTTGACCTTCCGCAGCGCGCGTTCAACTCGCTGAAGCGTCACGGCATCACCAAGGTCGGGCAGCTCCTTCAGACCCCCGACGACGAATTGCTCCGCATGCGCAACTTCGGCAAGAAGTCGCTCGACGAGATCAAGGAGCGCCTTGCGGCCCGTGGTCTCATCGAGGCGCCGGTCCGTGACGAGTCGGCGATCGGGATCGAAGAGCCTCTCGCCGAGGACGAGAGCGAGACCAATGAGACGAATGAGCCGAACGCGAACGGCGGCGATGACGGTGAGCAGGGCTAGTGCCTCATAAGATCCACGAGCGAAAGTTCGGACGACGCACCGGTGCCAGGCGCGGAATGCTCCGCAACCTCACTCTCTCGGTGCTTCGCTACGAGCGCGTCAAGACGACCGAGGCGAAAGCCAAAGAGATCCGTCTTTTCGTGGACCGGATGATCAATCTCGGCAAGGACGGGTCGCTCAGCGCGCGCCGTCGCGCGCTCGCGTGGCTTCCAGAGCCGGTGATCGTCGAGAAGGTGTTCAGCGATCTCGCCGTCCGGTGGCCGGATCGCGGATCGGGATACGTCCGCATCACGCATCTCGGTCGCCGCGTCGGCGATTCGGCGCCGCAGATGCTGCTCGAGCTCGTGCCGGCGGCCGACAAGCCGACCGCCGAGAAGGCCGATGCGGCCGAGGAGCCGAAGCCGCGGCGCAGGCTCGCGTTGCCGCGCAGGCGCCCGGCAGCGAAGACCGAGTCCAAGGCTGAAACGAACGCCAAGGCCGCGGCGAGCACGACGACGACCAAGAAGAAGAAGACGGCGAAGGGAGCAGCGACCTAAAACGCCGCACTGGAAGGCGCGCGCGGCATACGACGGCACGGGCTACGCAGGGTTCCAGGTGCAACCGAACGCACGCACCATCCAGGATGAGCTCGAGCGTGCGATCTCAAAGGTGTGCGACGAGGCGGTGAGGATCACCGGAGCGGGACGGACCGACGCCGGGGTGCACGCGAGCGGACAGGTGATCGACTTCCGGACGGCGAGCGGGCTGGACGGAGCGACGATCGGCCGGGGGGTCAACGCCCTCCTGCCGGAGGACATAGCGGTCTCGGCGCTCGAGCCGGCGGCGGATGACTTCCACGCCAGGTTCTCGGCGACGGGGCGAACATATGAATATCGGATCCGGCACTCCAGAGAGCGCGATCCGCTCGAGCGGCATCGCGAACTCCACCTCGCCGGGCCGCTCGACCTCGCGGCCATGCGGGACGCCAGCGCGCACGTCGTGGGCCGCAAAGACTTCTCCTCATTCGCGGCGGGACCGGGCGGAGTTCGCTCGGTACGGAGCGCGACGTGGTGCGAGGACGGGCCGCGGCTGCGTTTCCAGATCACTGCGGACGCGTTCCTTCGTGGAATGGTCCGCGCGATCGTCGGGACGCTCCTCTGGGTGGGACGTGGGAAGATCGATCCGCTCACCTTCGAGAAGATCGTCGCGGCGAACGACCGGGCGATGGCGGGTCCGAGCGCACCGGCGAACGGCTTGTGCCTCATCGCCGTTGAATACGGCGAGGCACGAGAAAGACATGAGCTTGACGAGGCGGATGAATAGAAATGAAGACGTATGCAACGAAGCAGAGTGAGATCACGCGGAGCTGGCGCGTCGTCGACGCGGACGGCGCGACTTTGGGCCGCCTCGCGACGGAAGTGGCCGCGATCCTCCGCGGGAAGCACAAGACGATGTTCTCCCCGCACCTCGACACGGGCGATCCGGTCATCGTCGTGAACGCGGCGAAGGTACGCGTCACCGGCAATAAGCTGCAGGCCAAGAAGTACGTGCGGCACTCGGGCTACCCCGGAGGTCTCCGCTCGGAGACCCTCGAGCAGCTGCTCGCACGGCGGCCCGAGGAAGTCGTCCGCCGCGCGGTGCGCGGAATGCTTCCCCAGAACCGGCTCGGCGAGCAGATGTCGCGGAAGCTCCACGTGTACGCCGGTGCCGAGCATCCGCACGCCGCGCAAAAACCCGAGCCGATGCGTAAGGAGTCCGAATCATGAAGGCGTTGCCGTACTTCCAGGGCACCGGGCGTCGCAAGACGTCGATCGCTCGGGTCAGGCTCGTGCCCGGTGAGGGCGCGGTCGTCGTGAACGGAAAGCCGCTCGACGACTACTTCGCCCGCGACGGCGCGACCGACCAGGCCCTCTTGCCGTTCACCGTCACCAGCACCGCACGCCGCTTCAACGCGATGATCAAGGTGGAAGGCGGCGGCGTGAGCGGCCAGATCGGCGCGATCGCGCACGGCATCTCTCGCGCGCTTCTCCAGGTGGACCGGGAGCACCTCCCGCTGCTGCGCAAGGCCGGTCTCTTGACGCGCGACCCGCGCGCCAAGGAGCGGAAGAAGCCTGGTCTCAAGCGCGCTCGAAAGGCGCCTCAGTTCACGAAGCGCTAGCCCGGAGGCGCGCCCGGGGCGCAAACTAAGGCGAATGGCTTCGAAGGACTTCAACTACCAGGTCGCGCTCAAAGAAGGTCTCAAGAGCCTCGAGCAGGGCCGACTGCGTCAGGCCGAGCAGAGCTTCAGGTACCTCGTCGACAAGTTCCCGGCCGCCGAGGGCGGCTACCGGGGCCTTGCGAAGGTGCATTTCGAGCAAGACGATCGCGCGGGAGCGCTCCGGATCCTCCGCGAGGGCGCGGCAGTGCTCACCAAGTCAGGGGAACGCTCCGCGGCGATCGGCCTTCTCCGACAGGCCGTCGCCCTCGACCCGCCGGACTTTGCGACGCACCGGCGTCTCGCCGCGGCGCTCGCGCTCGCGGGCGACACCGACGGGTCGGTGGAGGAGTACGCGCGCTTCATTCGCGAGCTTAGCGATAGCGGAGACATTCAACGCGCAAGGAACGAGGTCGCTTGGGCGAAGGGGCAGCTTCGCGGAGTGAAGGGAGTCTCGACGCTCGACGCGTTCGCGGATAGCCCGCCGTCGAAACGCGACGAGCCCGAGGCCGAAGAGCCTGCCGAAAAGCCCGCCGAAGAGACGGTGCGGTTCTCCGCACACGAAGGCGGCACCGCGCTGCGGCCGCAGGCATTCGAGCAGTCGGTGGCGCCGCGCGCGGAGCCCGCGCCGACATTCACGCCACCGCCCGCGCCGGAGAGCGCCGTGCCAGCGGAGGATCCTTGGGCGGCCCCGCCGCCAGTGGCGCCGTCGCGCGGTACCAGCTCCGAACAGCAGGTGCGCGAGATAACCCTCGAGAACGATCCTTGGGCGTCGGCGTCGATCCCGACGCCGTCGATTCCCAGTTGGACGACAGATCATCAGATGGCGGACGAGCCGGAAGCGCCGGATGAGGCCGTCGAGGCAGTCGAGGAGCCCGAAGCCGCCGAGACCGCCGTCCCGGAGTCGGCCGCGGACGAGACGACCATCGACGAGACCATCGTCGAGGACACGGCCGCACCCCCGTTCGAGCCCGTTCGAGACACGTGGATGGCGGCGCCGGAGAACGGCGAGCCGAGGGTCGACGTCGATCCCGTCGCGGTCGAATCGGCGGCCGCACGTTATCTCGCGACACGGGATCCCCGCGCGGCAAGCATGGCCCTCGAGGCCGCTCGGTACTACATCAAAGAGGGCGACCTCGACGCAGCCTCGGACCTCCTCCTTCAGTTGATCGCGGCGGGGATCGCGAATCACGACGCTCAGCGCCTGCTCGTTGACGTCGTCCGAACGCTCGGCAAACGGGAGGTCGCGAAGACGAAGTGCCAGCTGCTCGCCCACGCGCTGCTGTTGGACGGGCGCAACGACCTTGCCGCGGAGGTCGAGGCCCTGGCGCTTACTGACTGATGGACGCCATCCAGAAGTGGGTCAGCGATCTTCTGAACCTCCTCACACGGGGCCAGCCATTCGGCTGGAACAACGTCCTCGACGTCCTCATCGTCGCGGTCTTCGTCTACTACGTGCTGCTCCTCATTCGCGGGACGAGGGCGGTCCAGCTTCTCATCGGCGTCATGGTCCTCGTGCTCATCTACTTCGTCGCGACGTCGCTGCATCTGACCCTGACCACTCTCCTTCTGCAGGCCCTCTTCGCCGTCGCCCTTGTCGCGCTCGTCGTTGTCTTCCAGCCTGAGCTGCGACGCGCCCTTGGCCAGATCGGCCAGCTCGGCCCGCTCAACCGGCTACTCGCGCCGGGCAGCGAGGAGGAGCTGGGCGGAATCGTCGACGAGGTGGTTCGAGCCGCGCTTCTCATCAGCGAGGCGAAGCACGGCGCGCTCATAGTTCTCGAACGGACGACCGGCCTCCAGGATTACAGCGAGACCGGCGTTCCGGTGAATGGCAAGCTCACCGCGGAGCTCCTCGCTTCGATCTTCATGACGCGTTCGCCATTGCACGACGGCGCGGTAATCGTCCGCGGCGGTCAGATCCTCGCGGCCGCGTGCCTTCTCCCCCTCGAGGAGAACACGGACCGCGGGGCCCATCGCTACGGGATGCGGCACCGAGCGGCGCTTTCGATCAGCGCGCAGACCGACGCGATCGTGGTGGTCGTGTCGGAGGAGACGCAGGCGATCTCGATCGCTGCCGGCGGGCGCATCATCGGGGCGCTCGATGAGGAGCGGCTGCGACGGGTCCTCTCGTCCCTTCTCCGGAGTCGAGTGCAGCCGCTTCCGTTCCGCAGCAAGGCCTCCTAACCGTGGCGCGTGTTCCTGCGCCGGCCCGGCCGCTCCTGCGCCGGCGCGTCAACCTCCGGCGCATCGCGACCGCTGACTTTCCGCTGAAGCTCACGGCGGTCCTCATCGCACTGATCTTCTGGATCGTCACGTTCGTGAGCGCTCCGCCGACCGAGGTCGTGCGGGATTACGCCGGTCGTGTCGCGGTCGAGCGGCCGGCCGCGGTCCCGCCCGGGTACGTGCTCGAGGGACAGCTCGGAGACGTCGGCGTGAGGCTCAAGGGGACTGACGCCGCGCTCGCCAACGTGGTCGCGGCCGACCTTCACGCAACGCTCGACCTGCCGGTCGCCGATGTGCACAACGCCGACCCGCAGGACGTTCCGGTCCGCGTCGAGGTCGCTACCGCCGGCGTGAAGGTCGAGAGCTACGCGCCGGCGACGGTGACCGTACGCATCGAGCCGATCACCGCGCGCGACGTCGCCGTGCAGGCGCGTTTCGCGAACAGTCCGCCCGCCGGTACCTTCGCCGGCGATCCGGCGATCACGCCGAGCCAGGTCCGCGTCAGCGGCGCCGCGAGTCAGGTCGCGCGCATCGCGGCGCTCTACGCGACGGTCGGCTTCGGCGACGCGGTGACCGACCTCGTGCAGAGCGTGCAGCCGCGCGCCGTCGACGCATCGGGCGCGACGATCGATGGCCTCACCGTCGATCCGGCGGTCGTTCAGTTGACGGTGCCCGTTCTTCCGACGGCCACGACGCGCACGGTGCCTGTTGTGCCCGCGGTGCGCGGCGCGGTCGCGTCCGGGTATTGGATCACGCGGGTGACCAGTGACCCGACCGTGGTCACGGTACGTGGGGAAGGCGCCGCGGTGAGCACGATCGACCAGATAACGACCGCGCCGATCGACGTGAGCGGGCTTGCGGCGGACAAGACGTTCCAGGTCGCGCTCCTCTTGCCGGCCGAGGGCACCTCCGTCGTCAAGGTCACTCAGGCGACCGTCACGGTCTCGGTCGCGCCTCTCATCGGCAGCCGTTCGTTCCCGGTCACCGCGGTCCAGGCTTCCGGAGTGGGTAGCGGTTTCGTCGCGGAGTTCGATCCGCCGACCATTACCGTCGTCGTAGCGGGTCCCGTACCGGCACTCTCGGGTATCACGCCGGGGCAGGTCACCGCCACGGTCGACGCGACGGGCAAGGGAGCAGGCACGTACACCGTCGACGTGGTCGTTCGGACGCCGCCAGGGACCACGGCCCAAAGCGTGCAACCGACCCGGGTGACGCTCACCATACGAACGAGGTAGTTAGAAACCGCTTGACCAGGCTGTTTGGTACGGATGGCATTCGCGGCGTGGCGAACCTCGACCTCACACCGGAGCTCGCGCTTCGGCTCGGTCGGGCAGCAGGCCACGTCCTCGGCGGTCCGGGGCACTCGGTCGTCATCGGCCGCGACACCCGCCGAAGCGGCCGCATGCTGGAGAGCGCGCTCGCCGCGGGCCTCTGCTCTGTGGGCATGGAGGTGCGCCTCGTCGGGCACATTCCGACCCCGGGGCTCGCCTTTCTTGCGAAGACCGATCAGTTCGTTGCCGGAGCGGTGATCAGCGCATCGCACAACCCCGCGCCGGACAACGGGATCAAGTTCTTCGACCATCGTGCCCAGAAGCTCCCTGACAAAGTCGAGGATCGGATCGAGGCGCTGATGACCGGGGACGACACGCTCCCTCGCCCGACCGAGGGTGGGATCGGTCTCGTCGGCGACTCGCGCGCTCTCGTGAAGGACTACGAGACCTTTCTCGTCTCGAAGGCGCCGCGTCTCGACGGCATGCGCATCGCGCTCGACTGCGCGAATGGCGCGACCTACCGGGTTGCGCCTGCGGTGTTCGCGCAAGCCGGCGCCGAGGTCCTCTCGTACTTCGACAAGCCAGACGGGCTGAACATCAACGACGGTTGCGGGGCGACCGCCCCCGAGGCGCTGCAGCGCCTCGTCGTCGATAACAGGGCCGATGCCGGTTTCGCTTTCGACGGCGACGGCGACCGCGTGATCGTCATCGACGAACGGGGCCGCGCTCATAACGGTGACTTCGTGCTAGCCCTCGTCGCGCGCCATTTCATCCGACACGACCAGCTGAACCCCAAGGTCGTGGTGGGCACCGTCATGACGAACGGTGGCCTCGAGCACATGCTCGCTCGTGATGGCGTCCGGCTCGAGCGCACGCAGGTCGGTGATCGCTACGTGTGGGAGGCGATGGAGCGCCTCGGTGCTCAGTTCGGCGGCGAGTCCTCGGGGCACGTGATCTTCCGTGAATACTCGACGACGGGAGACGGCATCCTCACCGCGCTCGAGGTCTTGCATCTGATGCGCGCCGAAGGGCACACGCTCGCGGAGCTTGCCGACGAGATGCAGTTCTGGCCACAGGTGACGCGAAACGTGAAGGCCGCGCGCCGCCGCGAGTGGGAAGCGAACGACGCCTTCCGCGCAGCGAAGAAAAGCGCCGAGGCCACGCTGGGATCGACCGGACGTCTCCTGGTGAGGCCCTCCGGGACCGAGCCGGTTCTCCGGATCACCGTCGAGGCGCAAAACTCGACAGTCGCATCCACCACCGCCGAGATGCTGGCCCGCGTCGCCGAGAGGGAGCTCGTCTAGATGAAAACGAGCGAGGAGCGGTTTAGCCGCGACGAGCGAGACCACCCGCCGGGGCGTGTCTCCGGCGCAGCCGGAGATTGAGCTGATGTGCGGGATCGTCGGCTACGTGGGACCCCGGGAGGCGCTGCCGCTTCTCATGGGAGGCCTCCGGCGCCTCGAATACCGCGGATATGACTCGGCGGGTGTCGCCGTGCAGGAAAACGGGACGCTCGAGATCCTCCGCGCGGAGGGCAAGCTCGACAACCTTGCCGCGATCGTGACGACGCATCCGGCCCCCGGGCACACCGGGATCGGACACACGCGCTGGGCGACGCATGGGCGGCCGAACGAACAGAACGCGCACCCGCACGTCGATTGCGGCGGTGTGACCGCGGTGATCCACAACGGGATCATCGAGAACTTCGAGGCCCTCAAGGCGCCGCTGGTCGCGAAGGGCCATCGCTTCACGAGCGAGACCGACACCGAGGTCGCGGTGCACCTTCTCGAGGATGAGCTCGCGCAAGGCCGCACGCTCGATGCGGCGGCGCTCACGGTCCTTCCGCGGCTCGAAGGTGCGGCGGCGCTCGCGTTCATCTCCGCGAAAGATCCGGGGAAGATCGTCGCGGCACGCATCTCGAACGCGGGCGGCGTGATCGTCGGGTACGGCGAGGGCGAGAACTTCCTCGCGTCGGACGCGCCGGCCCTCCTCGAGCACACCCGCCGGGTCAGCTTCCTCGACCACGGCGAGATCGCCATCATCACGAAGGACGCGGTCGCGTTCCGCGCTATCACGGGCGAGAAGATCGACAAGAAGATCGAAACGATCACCTGGGATCCGATCGCGGCCGCGAAGTCCGGCTACAAGCACTTCCTGCTCAAGGAGATCAACGAGCAACCGCGCGCGATCTCGGACACGCTCCTCGGTCGCGTCGACCGATCGAGCGGGCGGGTCGTGTTCGACGACAACCTCAAGATGGACGACGCGTTCGTGCGTGGGATCCCGCGCATCAGTTTCGTCGCGTGCGGCACCGCGTCGTACGCGGCGCTCGTCGGTAAGTACCTCATCGAGCGGCTCGCGCGCATCCCGTGCGACGTGGAGATCGCGAGCGAATACCGCTACCGACAGCCCGCCGTCACGAAGGGCCAGCTCGTCCTGGCCGTGACGCAGTCCGGTGAGACGGTCGACACGCTCGCGGCGATGGAGGAGGCGAAGAAGCAGGGCGCCCGGCTTCTCTCAGTCGTGAACGTGGTCGGGAGCCAGGCGAGTCGTGTCGCCGACGACGTGATCTACCTTCACGCGGGACCGGAGATCAGCGTCGCGTCGACGAAGGCGTACGCCGCGATGCTCGTCGACCTCTACCTCTTCGCGATCTTCCTCGGGCAACGTCGCGGGACCATCGACCCCGAGCGGTCGCGGAAGCTGCTCGCGGAGGCGTTCCACCTGCCGACGCTCGTGGATGCGGTGCTCCAGGAGGAGCCGAAGGTCCGCGCGCTCGCGTATCGGTACCACGCGGCGCGCAACTTCCTCTTCCTCGGCCGCGGCGTGAACTACCCGACGGCGCTCGAGGGCGCGCTGAAGCTCAAGGAGCTCTCGTACATCCACGCGGAGGGCACCGCAGCCGGCGAGATGAAGCACGGCACGAACGCGCTGATCGACGAGGATCTGCCGGTTGTCGCGATCGCTCTCAAAGACGCCGTCTACAAGAAGATCCGGAGCAATATGGAAGAAGTCCGGGCGCGGGCCGGCGTCGTGATCGCGATCGCGACAGACGGTGACGACGAGATCGTCGGCAAAGCAGACGAGATCATTCGCATCCCCGCTGTGGAAGAACTGCTGTCGCCTGTACTGGCAGTTGTTCCACTCCAGCTACTCGCGTACCACATAGCCGACCGTCGAGGGAACGATGTGGATCAGCCTCGGAACCTGGCGAAAGCTGTGACTGTGGAATGAGTCGCTTGTCCTTTGACCCGCGGGTGGCACCGGTGAGCGGGGTGTGCGCGAGCCGCGGGTGCCCCGGGGCCCCGCCGCGCGGCAGGAGCGAAGCGAATGCCGCGCGAGGTGGGGAGGGTGCGGCGAGCGCGCGCCCCCGAACCGGGGACGGGACCCGCGGGTCGAAGAGCGAGCTGTGAGTTCAGAAGTTGGCATCGACATCATTGAAACGGCGAGGATTCGCAACGTCCTAGAGAAGCACCCGCGCCGGTTTCTCGACCGCGTCTATACCGAGTGGGAACAGATGTATTGCCGCACGAACATCCTGCATCTCTCTGGTCGGTGGGCCGCGAAAGAGGCGGTTTCGAAAGTGCTCGGGCTCGGCGTCCGAGGCGTCGGCTGGCGCGAGATCGAGATCCGCCGCACGCGGGCGGGACAGCCGACCGTCACGCTGCACGGCCGAGCGGAGGCGCGGCGAGAAGCGATCGGACTGAAGACTCCGCTTTCGGTCTCCATCTCGCACATCCGCGATCTCGCGGTCGCGGTGGCCGTAGGGCTGCGCTGACTCAGCGGTCGAAAGCAACAACGCTTGACGCTCGCGTCGTCCGCGCGGCGCTCAAACCACTGCCCAAGGACGCCGGAAAGGAAACGCGGGGACGCGTGCTCATCGTCGGCGGCTCGCTGCGCTACCCCGGCGCCACCCTTCTGGCGGCTCGCGCGGCGCTGCGCTGCGGGGCCGGCGTCGTCACCATCGCCGCGGCGCGCTCGGTCGTCGAGGCGATCGCGGGTGCGGATCCGAACGTCACGTTCTTTCCGCTCGCGGAAGCCCAGGTTGGGGTTGTCTCGGCAGCAGCGGCGGCTCAGGTCTCGACGATCACCAGCGAGCGCACGCGCGTGCTCCTCATCGGACCCGGCCTCGCGCACGCGGCTGGTACCGACGATTTCGTGATCGCGACCCTCGGAAACGCGCGCTCGGTCGCGACAGTGATCGACGCGGACGGTCTGAATGCGCTCGCTCGCACCGAGTCGTGGCGCGATGCCCTCCCGGCGAAGACGATCCTCACGCCGCACGACGGCGAAGCCGCGCGCCTCGCCGGCGGGGTCGTGCCGTCGGGAGCCGCACGCGTCGCCTTCGCGGAACGACATGCGCGCGAGTGGCGAGCGGTCGTCGTGCTCAAGGGCCCGGTCACCATCGTGACCGATGGAAAGAAGACGTACGTGCACGACCAGCCCAACCCGACGCTCGGTGTTGGCGGTTCGGGCGATGTGTTGGGCGGCGCGATCTCCGCGCTGCTCGCGCGCGGACTCGCGCCGCTGGCCGCGGCAGCGTCGGCCGTATGGGCACACGGGCGGGCGGGCGCCCTCCTGGCGAGCGAGACGGGGGAGTCCGGAGTCCTCGCGAAGGAGATCGCGGATGCGCTTCCGCGCGCGCTCCGTGAAATAGTCGAGGGACGATGACCACGTCCGAGGCTATTCGCTCGACCGTTGCCGACATCGACCTCGACGCGATCGCGTCCAACGTCGCGGCGATCCGCGCCCGGTCAAAGGCCGACGTGATCGCCGTGGTCAAGGCCGACGCGTACGGCCACGGCGCCGAGGCCGTCTCCGAGACCTGCTTCGAAGCCGGTGCGGTCATGGTCGCCGTAGCCGAGGTCGAGGAGGGCCTCGCCCTTCGGGAGGCCGGCGTCAACGGGCCGATCCTCGTATTCCTCGGACCGACCGACTCGTCAGAGGTCGCGCACGCGGTCGCCCAGGACCTCCTCATGGTGGTCTGGGACGTCGAGCGGGCGCGCGCCATCAGCGAGGCGGCGAGCGTGCTTCGCCACACCGCGCGCGTGCATTTCAAGGTCGACACCGGCCTCACCCGGCTGGGCGCCCCCATGGATGAGGCCGCGACCCGGTATCGCGCGGTCGCGTCGTTGCCTCACATCGAGATCGATGGAATCTTTACCCACTTCGCAACCGCGGACGATCCCGACCCATCGAACGACCGGGCCCAGTTCGAGAGATTTCGCGAGACGCTGAGCACCATCGCGGACCGTCCGCGCCTCGTGCACGCCGCGGCGAGCGCGGGCGTCGCGGCATTCGGACCGCTCGACGGGATGAACGCGGTGCGCACGGGCCTTTCGATCTACGGGCTGCACGCCGCACCGCACCTCGCGAGGGCGCTCCCGCTCCGGCCGGCGCTGAGCTGGCGGTCGCGCGTGCACCGAATGGCGAGCGTTCCGGCGGGCACGGGGGTGTCCTACGGTCACGAGTACCGGCTTCCACGCGACGGGCGGATCGCCACCGTGCCTGTCGGGTACGGCGACGGGCTCCCGCGCGTCGCCGGGAGTAGTGGCGCCGTCCTGTTGCGCGGTCGGCGCGTTGGATTCGCGGGCCGGGTCTGCATGGACCTGGTGATGCTCGACGTGACGGACGTCTCCGACGCGCGCGAGGGCGACGAGATCGTGCTGATCGGCACGCAGGCCGGCGCCACGCAGACGGCCGAGGATCTCGCGGAAGCGTGCGGCACGATCAGCTACGAGATCATCACCGCCATCCGCAGGCGTGTTCCGCGGCGATATTTCCGGGGAGGCAAGATCGTCGCCACCCGAACGCTCGCCGAGGGGTACCACGCGAGGTGATACGTCGTCGATGGTTGGCGCTCCTCGCGCTGGTCGTGCTCCTGCCTGGGTGCATCCCGCCACAGGCCGCGCCAAACATCTCGTCCACGGGATCGGTCGGCACACCGGTCCCCAGCACGCCGACCCCGCTCGCGTCGTCGGCCCTCTCGACGCTCGACATGACCGCGGCCCTGCTGGCGAAGACGCTGCCGTACGCGAATGGCTTCGAGCTCACGCGAACGGTGCGGGGACGATCTGGCTTGCCGGCGAACGGGTTCGAGCCAGTGCGGACAACACCGCCGGACGAGAACGTGGGCAGCTCGCACGACTTCTGGACATACGACTTCGCCGCGAAGAAGAACGTCAGGACAACGGCGACGCTCCGGCTCCTCACCGATCACGCCAAGTGGTGGGTCGCGAACGACGCCAGCGTCGACCTGAACAGCCTTCGCACGACCGCAAACACCTTTGAGGGAAAGATCTACCCGACCGACCGGCGGCTCTATGGCGAGGAGTGGTCACCAGGTATTGACGCCGATCCCCGCATCAACCTCGTGTTCGCGCGCCTGCCGGGCTCAGCGGCCGGCTACTTCAGTGGCTCTGACGAGGAGCCCGCGTGGGTGAACGAGTTCTCGGCCGAGCGCGAGATGATCTATGTCAACACGCTCGGGGCGCGGGTGGGGTCGTCGGAGATGGACCGGATCCTGGCCCACGAGTTCTGCCACATGATCCAGTTCAACACGCGCCGCCGATCCGCGGTTTGGTTCAACGAGGGCCACGCCGTCCTGTGCGAAAAAGGAAATGGCTTCACGCCGACCGACGGCGAAGCGTACCTTCGCGTTCCCGACACGCAGCTGAACGACTGGACCGACCTCGACACCGCGCGGCCGCACTACGGGCTCGCGTTCATGTTCCTCGACTACCTCCGCCAGTACGCGGGTGGGGAAGACGTCGTCCGCGCGTTGATGCAGAAGGGCATCGACACGCCAGCCGACATCGACGCGGTGCTCAAGCAGCGCGGCCAGCTCGGCGTCGAGGACCAATGGCTCAACTTCGTCGCCGCGAACGAGTTCATCGGAGTCAACGCGGATAGCCCGTATACGTATCCGCAAGGTGCGCCTGCGCGGCAGCCCGCGGCTGTCGTCGTTGGCGATAAGGTCGATGTCGGCGGGACGTTCCAGTCGACGGTGCACGAATACTCCGTCAAATACGTCGACCTGCCCAAGGGGAAGCTGACGCTGAAGTTCGGCGGACCCACCAGCAACCGGCTCATCCCGACCGATCCCCATTCCGGACGCACGTTCTGGTGGTCGGATCGCGGAGACGGGATGGACGCCACGATGACGAAGAACATCGACCTCCGCTCGGTGACCAATCCAAAGCTCGCGTTCTGGACGTGGTACGGGATCGAGGTCGATTACGACTACGCGTATGTGACGATCTCAACCGACGGCGGGTTGCACTGGACGCCGCTGCGAACCGAGGCCTCGAGCGCGACCGACCCAAATGGCGAAAACCTCGGGAACGGCATCACCGGATCGTCCAGTGGCGAGACCGCGACCGGGTGGAAGCATCTCACCGCGGATCTTTCGCCGTACGTCGGCAAGCAGGTACAGCTGCGCTTCGAATACGTGACCGACGGCAACCTGAACTTCGGTGGTTTCGCGGTCGACGATATCGAAATACCGGGCCTTCCCCTGGACGAGGCCGAAAGCGACAACGGCTGGACCACATCGGGCTTCATCCGGTCGACGAACCTCGTCTCGCAGCGCTTCGCCCTGCAAGTCCTCCACTTCGCCGGCGACCGCGCGACGGTGGAGCGGCGGACAGTCGACGGCGGCGACCTCACCTTCGACGTCGACACGTCCGGCGACCGCCGCGCGCTCCTCGCCGTGACCGGATTCGCGATACGCACCACCGAGCCAGTCGCCTTCAGTGTCAACGCCGAGACCCGCCCGTGAGCGACGGCCCGCCGCGCCTGCTGCCGGTGCGGTACGGCGTGATCCCGGCCGGCGGCCTAGGGACTCGCTTTCTTCCCATCAGCCGGACCGTGCCGAAGGAGCTCCTCCCGATCATCGACACCCCGGTCATCGAGCTCGTCGTCGCGGAGATGGCGGCGGCGGGGATAACCCGTGTGGTCATCGTCAACGCGCCCGGGAAGGAGTCCCTCGACGCCTACTTCCGGCCAAACGAGCGACTCGAGCGCCGCCTCGCCGTTGAGTTCCGGAAGGAAGAGATCGCGCTCCTGAAGCGGCCGGAGCGCCTCGCCACAGTCCGAGTGGTCATCCAGGAGGAAGCGAAGGGGAACGGCCACGCCGTTCTTCAGGCGCGGCCGCTCGTTGGCGCGGAGCCCTTCGCGATGCTGTGGGGCGATGATCTCGTCGTCGGGGACACGCCGGCGATCGGCCAGCTCATCGACGCCCGCCAGCGCCTGGGAGGGGGCAGCGTCGTCGGGACGATCCGCGTAAGCAAGGAGAAGGCGGCGGCCTACGGCGTGATTGCAGGGACGCCGGTCGACGAGCGGACCCAGCGCGTCCTCGCGATCCTCGAAAAGCCCAAGCCCGAAGATGCCCCGAGCGAGTTCGCCGCGGTGCACGGCTACGTCCTTGAGCCGGAGGTCTTCGACGTGCTCGAGCGCGTCAAACCCGGCCGGAACGGCGAGATCTGGCTGACCGACGCCGTGAGCGAACTGGCGCGCGAGGGAGCCCCCGTATGGGCGGTCGAGCTTCAAGGTACCCGATACGACACCGGCGACAAGCTCGGCTACGTCAAAGCCTTCATCGACGCCGCCCTGCGGCGCGAGGACCTCGCCCCGCTCCTCCGTGCCCACCTCAAAGAGAGCGGCTGGCGGGCCCCCGGGGAGCGCTAGGACAGCAACCCCCAGCCCGGCTAGACTCTCCCGGTCCCCTTGTTTTCCAGTCATGGCATCGCCATGACCAAAAGCGAGTGGACTGGGGAGGCGAGTTGGTGGGGCGTCGGCGCGCGCTTTCTGTCTTGCTGCGCCTTGCGCGGTTGGCCCTCGTGACGTCGGTCGTCGGGTTCGGCACGTGGACGCTTCTGGGTCCAAATCCCGTCGCCCGGTCTACGGCGATCGTCGCCGGTCGGGCTGCCCCGGTGCCGCGGGGCGCCGTCCTGGGCATCGAGACCGCTCCGCTGACCGTGTCGGTCGACGGGCTCGTAGCGAACGTCCGGACCACGTCTCCGACCATCGCGGACGCGCTTCGCGCGCTAGGCCTCGCGAGGGGAGCGGGAGATCGGCTCTCGTCGCCGATCGAGGCGCCCGTCCTTCGTGGCCAGCGCCTGGCGTTGGACCGCGGGCTGCCGGTGACCCTCATCGACGGGGGCCAGGAGGTCGCAGCCCGGTCGGTCCGCGGCACCGTCGCGGATCTTCTCATCGCCGACGCCATCGTCCTCGGGCCGCTCGATCTGATCGACCGACCGCTCGCCGCTTGGCTCTATCCGGGTGACGTCATACGCATCACCCGGATCGCCGACCAGCAGCTGACCGTCCAGGAGGACGTGCCGTTCGCCGTGCGTCTGCAGCTCGATCCGAACCTCGACCGGTTCCACCAGGTGGTCGTCGCGCCCGGAACTCCCGGCCTCGTCGAGAACACGTACCTCATCCACGTCGTCGACGGACGCGAGACCGATCGCGCCCTCCTTTCGTCCGAGGAGCTCGCGGCGCCGGTCACCGAGGTGCGCCGGGTCGGCACGCGCCTGCCGCCCGGGAGCGCCGAAATCGAGCAGATCATTCGCGACGCGGCCGCCGCCCAAGGCGCCGACCCTGACCAGCTCCTGCGGGTCGCCTACTGCGAGAGCCGGTACAACCCGGGCGCCTACAACGCCTCGGGGGCGTCGGGCCTCTTCCAGTTCTTGCCGAGCACCTGGGCGGTGAACAGCGTCCGCGCGGGATTCGCCGGCGCGAGTGTTTGGGATCCGGTGGCGTCCGCAAACGTCGCCGCCTACATGTTTCGGTGGGGCCAGGCGGGGCAGTGGGTATGTAAGTAGGCCCCGAACGCTTCAGGGATTTGACGGACCTCTGACGGTAAGCGAAAATAGCACATCAGTTCGAAACGCATTTGGGCCCTGTAAATGCGCGAACTGCACCGCTCTTGTGCCTCTGTCCTGTAGCGCAGGCGGGCTCATGACGCTGGTGCCTTTGAAAAAGATCCGAGGTCGCGGGCAGCGATTCTGTTCACGGGTCTGCGCGAACCGCGCGAGCGGACGCCGAAAGAAACTCGAACACGAGCAACGACGACCGTTATGCGCATGCGGTTGCGGGCTCCATATCGGAAAGCAGGCGAAGCTGTACCGGAGCGGGCACAACCCTTCAGTGCCGCCGCCGCCCCGGCGGGGTCCAGCGAACCATCGTTGGACCGGCGGCCCGAAACGACCACATCTTTCCGAGCAACACCGCGAATGGCGTCAAAGAGTCTTCGAACGCGATAACTGGACCTGCGTCATGTGCGGTCGCGTGAGGCGCGCCGGCGATCGCGTCGAACTGCAGGCCCATCACGTCTGCCGGTATCGTCAGACCCTTCGCTGGCCCTTGATTTGGCCAACGGTATGACACTCTGCGTCGAGTGCCACCGAGATCATCATTGGGGAGTGAACCGCAGGAAGGCGGAATAGACCTCTCCAGCGGGCGCGCGCTCGATCAGCTGATGCGCCGGCACGGCGTCCGCGCCGCGACCTCGCTTGGACAGCGCTTTCTCATCGATCGTGGGGTCCTCGCCGCGATCGTCGACGCTGCCGAACTCTCGCCCGACGACGACGTGCTCGAGGTCGGGCCAGGGCCGGGCGTGCTGACCGCCGCACTTGCCTCACGCGTTCGGTCGGTCACGGCGGTCGAGGTCGACCCGCGCATGGTCGCGCTGCTTGGGGAGACCCTTGCCGACCACACGAACGTCCAGCTCATCCAGGCGGACGCGCTCAAGGTCGACCTGCTCGGGATCGCGGACCGGCCGATCACCCGCATCGTCGCGAACCTCCCGTATCAGATCACGACCCCACTGCTTGAGCGGTTCCTCGCCGACGATCGCCGGCCGCCGCTCGTCGTCGTGCTCGTGCAGCAGGAGGTCGCGCGGCGCATGGCGGCGACGGACCGCGCCGCGCGTGAGCGCGGTTATCTCTCCGTCTTCACGCAATCGTTCGCGGAGCCGCGGATCGTGCGACGCGTGCCGG
>Ga0207684_10002038_pt1 | contig 20809 bp, 18 predicted proteins | sample KBSK5501metaG_FD_184342 | JGI IMG/M metagenome (GOLD analysis project Ga0207684, IMG submission 184342) | Corn, switchgrass and miscanthus rhizosphere microbial communities from Kellogg Biological Station, Michigan, USA - KBS K5-50-1 metaG... | ecosystem: Host-associated > Plants > Roots >...
CTGTCGACCGCGCTGAACCTCTTCTTCATACCGGCGCTGTACCTGGTGGTCGAGCTGGCGCGCGAGAGGCGCGGGGGTAAAGCGGTCCGGTGAGGGCTTCCCACCACTTCAGGGCCCGGACCGAACCGCCCCCGAACTGCGCCCTCACGGTGTAGCTCGTAGATCACCGTGTCCTTCGCCGGCCCGCCTCAGCGCCTTGCGAACTTGAGATGCGTCACCTTCGGCGTGGCGACCGTCCGCACGAGCTCGAGCCCGTGCAGATCGTCGCCGACGCCGACGAAGAGCCGCTCACCTCTGCCGAGGAGGGTGGGCGCGAGGTTGATCTCCATCTCGTCCACGAGGCCGGCCGCGAGATACTGCTGGGCGGCGTTCGCTCCGCCCGCGAGCGACACATCCTTGCCGCCGGCGGCGCGCCGCGCCTGTTCGAGCGCGGCCTCGATGCCGCCGGTGACGAACGTGAAGATCGTTCCGCCTTCGAGTTCGAGGGGCTCGCGCGCGTGATGCGTGAGCACGAACACGGGGTGATGGAACGGCGGGTTGACGCCCCACCAGCCCGGCCACGGTTCCTTGGCATCCCAAGGGCCCGGGTGGCCGCCGAACATGTTGCGTCCCATCACGGTGGCCCCGATGTTGGCCAGCGAATCCTCGACGACCCGCGTGCTTTCGTCGACGTCTCCGCCGGGAAGGCCGTGCATCGCGCGCCAGACCGCGAGCGGAAATACCCACTCGTGCAGGCGCATGCCGCCGATCCCGAGCGGGTTTTCCACGCTCTGGCTGGGACCGGCCACGAAGCCGTCGAGCGACATCGAGATCTTGAAGCGCAGCTTGGACATGTGCTACCTCGCTCTGCTCCACGTGGTGGAGGCGCGCAGCCATCCCGCTCCGCCGCCCGGCCGTTACTTCTTGCCCACCATCTTCTCCGGCTTGACCCACTCGTCGAACTGTTGCGGTGTGACGAGCCCCAGCTCGACGGCCGTCTCCTTCAGCGTCTTGCCCGTCTGGTGGGCGGTCTTGGCGATCTTCGCCGCGTTGTCGTAGCCGATGTGCGGGTTGAGCGCGGTCACCAGCATCAGCGAGTTCTCCAGGTGCTGGCGGATCCGCTCGCGGTTGGGCGCGATCCCCTCCACGCAGTGCTCGCGGAAGCTGCGGCAGCCGTCGGCGAGGAGGCGCGCGCTCATCATGAAGTTGTGGATGAGGAGCGGCTTGAACACGTTCAGCTCGAAGTTTCCCGAGGCGCCGCCGACGTTCACCGCCACGTCGTGGCCCATGACCTGCGCGCAGAGCATCGTCATCGCCTCGCACTGCGTCGGGTTGACCTTGCCGGGCATGATCGAGCTGCCGGGCTCGTTCTCGGGAATCGTGATCTCCCCGATCCCGCACCGCGGCCCCGAGGCGAGCCACCGGATGTCGTTGGCGATCTTGTTGAGCGCGGCGGCCAGGCCCTTCAGCGCCCCATGGGCGTAGACGATCGCGTCGTTGGCGGCCAGGGCCTCGAACTTGTTGGGGGCGGTGACGAAGGGGCTCCCCGTCAGCTCCGCGATCTTCGCGGCGACCTTCTCGGCGTAGCCGGGCGGCGCGTTGAGGCCCGTCCCGACCGCGGTGCCGCCCAGGGCCAGCTCGCTCAAGTGCGGAAGCGCGTCCTCGAGGTGGGCGAGGGCGTGGTCGAGCTGGGAGACGTAGCCCGAGAATTCCTGGCCGAGGGTGAGCGGCGTCGCGTCCTGCAGGTGCGTGCGGCCGATCTTGACGATGTCCTCGAACGCCTCCGCCTTCTTCGCGAGCGCGTCGCGCAGCCGGGCGACCGACGGGATCACCTCCCGGCGCAGCGCCTCCGCCGCGGCCACGCTCATGGCGGCCGGGAAGACGTCGTTGCTGGACTGGCTCCGGTTGACGTCGTCGTTGGGGTGGACGAGGCGCGACTCCCCCCGCTCCCCGCCGAGGATCTCGCTCGCGCGGTTGGCGAGGACCTCGTTCATGTTCATGTTGGTCTGGGTGCCGCTGCCCGTCTGCCACACGACCAGGGGGAACTCGTCGTCGTGCTTGCCCGCCAGCACCTCGTCGGCCGCGGCCACGATGGCGCGGCCCTTCTTCTCGTCGAGAACCTTCAGGTCCATGTTCACGAGGGCGGCCGCCTTCTTGACGAGGGCGAGGGCACGGAGCAGATCGCGCGGCATCCGCTCCCCCGAGATCCTGAAGTGCTCGAGCGAGCGCTGGGTCTGCGCTCCCCACAGCCGGTCGGCGGGAACCTCGATGGGGCCGAACGTATCCTTCTCCACGCGAGTCTTCATGTGTATCCCAATTCTAATCGAGGCGCGAGGCACGCGTTATCATCGGGTATGGGCCTCCGCGCCGCCGCGCTCCTGCTGGCCGTCCTCGCCCCCGCGGGGGCTCGGCCCGTGCGCGGCATGGCCGCGACCCCGGGCTCGCCGGAGGCGCTCCTGGAGGAGATCGACCGGCTCGGCGCTCGCACGGTGGTGGGCGAGCTCTACGAGGACGACCGGCGCTGGGACGCCGTGCGCTCCGGCGTGGCCTCGGGCTCGAAGGCCTGGCTGGAGGTGGCGCGGCGGCTGAAGCGTGAGGCGGAGACGAGCGGCCCCGGCCAGGACCTCACGGAGGCGGTGGCCTCCGCCCTCGAGCGCGCGCCCGGCCGCGTCCTGGCCGTGCTCGACGGCGAATCCTTCGACGCCGACGACGTCTGCTCCCTCAACACCATCGAGGACTCGCTCGGCTCCGACTTCCACGCCGCGCTGCGAACCGTCGAGCGGCGCGAGCGGGCGGTGGCGTCGGTGGCCGAGCCGGCCCTGGCGACGCGCAAGCGGGACTGCCTCGGCTTCCTGCGTGAGCTGAGGCGCGAGGTCATCCGCAACCGCGCCCAGTGGTTCGCGGAGAGCGGCTCCCGCTAGTCCAGGGCATGCAACAGCACCGCGAGGTCCCGTTCGTCGACGGACGCGAAGTCGTCGGCGTCGCCGAGGCCAGCGCGAGGAGCGCGGCGACCACGCCGAGGCCGCGACGAGGCGCCGCCATCTTCTAGTCCTTCGTCGCTGGCTTGATGACCACCGCGGGGACGTTCTGCTCCCGGACCAGCGTGTTGAAGGCGGGCACGTCGGTGTCGATCACCTGGCGCAGCCGCGCGAGCTGGGCGTCGATCTTGCCGGTGAGGTCCTCGTAGACGACGTACGACTGGTCGGTGGGCGCCGCGGCGCCGCCGCCCACGACCCCGGCCAGCGCCGCGAGCTTGTTGTTGAGGCGGATCGGGAAGTTGAGCGGGTCCTGGCTGCTCTGGTTCTTCGTCTGGTAGAGCGCCTCCTCGACTCCGGTCAGCTTCTTGTCGAGGGCGTCGGCGGCGTCGGCGATCGCCTTGTTGCCCTTGGCCCGCTCGGCCACGCCCTTCACCTGGTCGCGCGTCTCCCGGATGCGCGTGATCGCGTCGTGGGTCTCGGTGACCTTGTCGCGGATCTTGAGGAGCAGGTCGTACTGCTTCCGGTAGTCGTCGTCGCTGGTGGCCAGGCGCGGATCCTTGCGCACCTCGAGCGGCTGCGTGAGGCTCTTGCCTCCCGCCGTCAGGCGCACCTGGTAGGCGCCCGGCGCCAGCACCGGGCCCCGCGTCAAGCCGCCCCAGAGGATCATCCCCTTGAAGCGCGACGCGTCCTCCACCCGCAGGTCCCACGGAAAACGGTTGAGGCCCGCCTTGGCCGGGATCGTGCGCGGCGCCGGGGGTGGGCCGAATCCCTCTTCGTCGCTGCCGCCCGCGGTCTCGGCCCTGTCCTTGTCCTCCTTGCTCGAGAGCTTCTTCAGCACCTTGCCGGTGGAGTCCAGCATCTCGAGGGTGACTTCCTCGCTCGCCTTCGGCTCCGCCTTCAGCGTGTAGTACACGACCGCTCCGTTGGGGGGGTTCTGGCCCACGAGCGGGCCGGGCCGCGTCCCCCCGCCGAAGAAGCGGTAGGCCGGCGCGGGCTTGAAGAGGTGCACGTCGTCAGCGGCGACGTCCCGGCTCATCTGGCGCAGCGGAGACACGTCGTCCAGGATCCAGAACGACCGGCCCTGCGTCGCGACGACGACGTCGTTGTCCTTGACGACCAGGTCCGTCACCGGCACCACGGGCAGCTTGCCGGCCAGCTTCTCGTCCGCGGCGCTCGGCGAAGGTGACGGCGAGGCCGACGGCGAGGGTGAGGGCGCCGGCGGGGCCGCGAGCGTGACCGTTCCGGGCCGCGCCATCTGCAAGGGCTGCCAGCGCCCGCCGTCGTCGAACGAGACGAAGACGCCGCGCTCCGTGCCGGCGTAGAGGAGGCCCTTGCGCACCGGGTCCTCGCGCACGACGCGAACGAACGCGCCGTCCGGGATCCCGCCTACGATCTTCGTCCACGACTGCCCGTAGTCACGGGTCACGTAGATGAAGGGGCGGCCGTCGTCGAGCTTGTAGCGGTTGACGGCCAGGTACATCGTCCCCGCATCGTGCGGGGACGGGTCGATCTGGCTGACCATGCTCCACTCCGGCAGGTCCTTCGGCGTGACGTTGGTCCAGTGCGCGCCGCCGTCGCGCGAGACGTGCACGAGCCCGTCGTCGGAGCCGACCCACAGGAGGCCCTTCTCCCTCGGCGACTCCGCCATCGCGAAGATCGTGCAGTAGTACTCGACGCTCGTGTTGTCCTTGGTGATGGGTCCTCCCGATGGGCCGAGCTTCGAAGGGTCGTTGCGCGTCAGGTCCGGGCTGATCGCCGTCCAGCTCTGGCCGCCGTTGGTCGTCTTGAACAGCACGTTGCCCCCCGCGTAGATCGTCTGGGGGTCGTGGGGCGAGGCCACGATGGGGAACGTCCACTGGAAGCGGTACTTCATGCCCTCGGCGCCCCAGCCCATCGGGTTGTCGGGATAGACGTTGACGTTGCGGGACTGGCCGGTGCGGTGGTCGTAGCGCTCGATGACGCCGTCGTAGCAGCCCGCGTAGGTGATCATCGGGTCGGACGGGTCGACCGCGATGTAGCCGCTCTCGCAGCCCTCCACCGGGTACCAGTGCACGCGGTCGATGCCGGCCTCGGCGGTGCGGCTGGCGATGGCGACCGTCGAGTTGTCCTGCTGCGCGCCGAAGACGTAGTACGGGAAGCGCGTGTCGGTGACGACGTGGTAGAACTGGGCGGTCGGCTGGTTGTAGACCGAGGACCACGTGCCGCCGCCGTCGGAGGAGACGTTGGCGCCGCCGTCGTTGCTCTCGATCATGCGCCGCGGGTCGTCGGGCGCGATCCACAGGTCGTGGTTGTCCCCGTGCGGCACCGGGATCGCGGTGAAGCTCTTCCCGCCGTCGAGCGAGCGGTAGAAGCCGGTGTTGAGCACGTAGACCGACTCGGGGTTCTTCGGGTCGGCATAGATGTGCGTGTAGTACCAGGCGCGCTGGCGGAGCCGGCGCTCCTCGTTGGTCTTGCGCCAGGTCTGGCCCGCGTCGTCGGAGCGGAAGACACCGCCGTCCTCCGCCTCGATGATCGCCCAGACGCGGTTCGGGTTGGCGGGGGAGACGGTGACTCCGATCCGTCCCCACACGCTCTTCTTGGGCAGGTTCTCGTCGGCGAGCTTGCGCCACGTGTCCCCGCCGTCGGTGGACTTGTAGAGGGCGCTGCCGGGGCCGCCGCTCTCCATCGTCCACGGCTTGCGCACCGCCTGCCAGAAGGCCGCGTAGAGGACGCGGGGGTTCGTGGGGTCGAGGGCGAGGTCGACCGCGCCCGTCTTGTCGTCGACGAACAGGACCTTCTCCCAGCGCGCGCCGCCGTCTCGCGAGCGGAACACGCCGCGCTCGGCGTTGGGCCCGAAGGCGTGGCCGAGGGCGGCCACGTACACGAGGTCGGGGTTGGCCGGATGGACGCGGACCTGGCCGATCGTGCGCGTGTCGCGCAGGCCCACGTTCTTCCAGGTCTTGCCGGCGTCGGTGGACTTGTAGACGCCGTCGCCCTCGGAGAGATTGCCGCGGATGCACGACTCGCCCATGCCCACGTACAGCACGTTGGGGTCCGACTCGGCCACCGCCACCGCGCCCACCGAGCCGGTGCCGAGCTGCCCATCGGAGACGTTGAGCCAGCGGATGCCGCCGTCGGTCGTCTTCCAGACGCCGCCGCCCGTGCCGCCGAAGTAATAGACGTGCGGCTGGCTCGTGACCCCCGCCACCGCCACCACGCGGCCCCCGCGATGGGGACCGACGTTGCGCCACTCCAGGCCGCGGAGCAGGTCGCGATCGATCGCGTCGCCCGCGGGCGCGGGTGCGGGCGCGGCCTTGCTCTTCTTCTCCGGAGCGGCGGCGGCGATGGACAAGACGGCGGCGGCCAGGGCGGCCGCGCGGAGAGCGGACCTCGTAGTCATGAATCAATCCTCATTGATTGGTGCAGGGTGGGCGATGTTATCAGAGGACGGCGCGGAGGGCGGCGGTCATCTCGGCGGTCGTGGCCTTGCCGCCCAGGTCCGGCGTGCGGACCTTTCCCTCGCCGAGCACGCGCTCGATGGCCGCCACGACGCGGTCGTGGGCGTCCCGCTCGCCGAGGTGGTCGAGCATCATCGCGCCCGCCCACACCGCGCCCACCGGGTTGGCGATGCCCCGGCCCGCGATGTCGGGCGCGGAGCCGTGGATGGGCTCGAACATCGAGGGGAAGCGGCGCTCCGGATTGATGTTCGCTCCCGGCGCCAGACCGAGGCTCCCCGTGAGCGCGGCGCCGAGATCGGTGAGGATGTCGCCGAAGAGGTTCGAGGCCACGATCACGTCCACCGTGTCCGGATGCGTGATCATGCGCGCGGCGAGAGCGTCGACGTGATAGCGCAGGACGGTGACGAGCGGGTAGGCGGGGGCCACGGCCGCCACCACCTCGTCCCACAGCACCATGGAGTGGCGCAGCGCGTTCGACTTGGTGGCGCTCGCCAGCATCTTCCGGGGCCGGCGCCCGGCCGCCTCGAAGGCGAAGCGCACGATGCGCTCGATGCCGTGGCGAGTGAAGAGGGCCGTCTCGGCGGCCAGCTCGTGCGGCGTCCCGACGTGCAGACGGCCTCCGGCTCCCGAGTACTCGCCCTCGGAGTTCTCCCGGACGCAGAGCATGTCGAGGTCGGCCGGACCGCGGCCGGCGAGGGGCCCCTTCATGCCCGGCATCAGCCGCATCGGCCGCAGGTTCACGTACTGCTCGAAGCGCTGGCGGATGGGCAGGATCAGCTCCCAGACCGACACGTGGTCGGGCACGCCCGGCGCGCCGACGGCGCCGAAATAGATCGCGTCGAAGTCCCGCAGGCGGTGGAAGCCGTCCTCGTCGAGCATCCGGCCCGTGCGGCGGTAGTAGTCGCAACCCCAGGGAAACTCGGTCGTCTCCAGGCGAATCCCCGAAGACCGCGTGGCCGACTCGAGGATGGCGAGGCCGGCGGGAATCACCTCGCGGCCGATTCCGTCACCGGCGATGACGGCGATGCGATGGCGGTGATCGGCGCTCACATTCCCGGCGGGGTGAAGCGGCCGTCGATGGCCGTCCAGCCTCCGTCCACGAACAGGACGGCGCCCGTCACGTAGCTGGCGGCGTCGGAGACGAGGAACACGGTCGGGCCGGCGATCTCTTCCGGCCGCGCCCAGCGGCCGAGAATGCTCTTGGCCGCATAGGCGTCGTACCAGTCTTTGTTGGCCTTGACGGGGGCCGTGAGCGGCGTGTCCACCACGCCGGGAGCGACCGCGTTGACCCGCACGCCCCGTGGCCCGAACTCGGCCGCCGCCGCCCGCGCCATCTGGACGATGCCCGCCTTCGTGGCGGCGTACACGCTCTGGCCGGGCTCCACGACCACCCCGCGGATCGACGAGAAGAGCACGATGGCGCCGGAGCCTTGCCCGGTCATGATCCGGCCCGCGGCGCGCAGGAGATTGAAATTGCCCTTGAGATTCAAGGCCAGGACGCGGTCGACTTCCTCGTCGCTGTAGGCGAGAACCGTCTTGCGCACGTTGATGCTCGGCGTGCAGATGGCGATGTCGAGCCGGCCATGGCGGCCGCGGAGGCCGTCGAGGGCGGCGTCGACGGCCTTCCCGTCGCGCAGATCGAGCCGGGCGGCCTCGGCGGCGCCTCCCGCGGAGCCGATGCGCTCGGCGACCGCCCTCGCCCGGCCCTCATCGGCATCGAGGCACGCGACGCGCGCGCCCTGGCGGGCGCAGGCCTCCGCGACCGCCTCGCCGATGCCCGAGCCCGCCCCCACCACGGCCGCGACCTTGCCGTCGAGGCGGAAAGCCGCCAGATCCCGCATGCGCGGGATCATACCTCTGGCGGCGGAGGCTCCGCCTACTTCGGCAAGTCGCGGGCGGCGGGAATCCCGGGAAGACCCGTGGCCTGGGTCGCCGCGCGCACGATCGCGTCGGCCATCACCTCGGCGGCGAGGGCGCCGACGAGGCTGGCGTTGGCCTCGCCGACGAGCGTGCCCGTGGCGAGGGCGAAGATCGTGTCGCCGTCGCCCGGCGTGTGCACCGGGGAGATGGCGCGGGCGTAGCCGTCGTGCGCCATCTGCGCCACCTTCGTCGCCTCGGCCTTGGTCAGGACGGCGTTGGTCGCCACGACGCCGATGGTGGTGTTCTCGCCGGGGCGCGGCGCCGCATCGGCCCCGGGCTTCTTCCGGTCGGGATCCGGGTCCCGCCGCCCGAGCGCGCCGGAGCGGACGAGGATGCGTGCGTCGGCGAGGCCCTGGCCGTCGGCGTTGCGCACGCCCGCGACCACGCGACCCGTCGCGGGATCGATGATGTCGCCCACCGCGTTGACGGCGACGAGGGCGGCCACCACGAGCCCGTTCGGCAGGACGATCGCCGCGGAGCCGACACCGCCCTTCATCGATCGCGCCGGCCCGCCCAGCTTGCCGATGGTGGCCCCGGCGCCGGCGCCGACGTTCCCCTCCGCCACCGGCCCGTCCGTGGCCGCCCGGGCCGCGGCGTAGCCGCACTCCGCCGTGGGCCGGATCTTCGGGTTGCCCCCGACGCCGAGGTCGAACAGGATCGCGGCGGGAACGATCGGGACCTTGGCCACGAACGCGTCGAAGCCGATGCCCTTCTCTTCGAGGTAGCGCATGACGCCGCTCGCGGAATCGAGACCGAAGGCGCTGCCGCCGGCGAGCACGATCGCGTGCACCTTCTGGACCATGTTCACCGGATCGAGCAGGTCCGTCTCGCGCGTGCCCGGCGCGCCGCCGCGCACGTCGACGCCGGCGACCGCGCCCGCTTCGGTGAGGATGACGGTACAGCCCGTCGGTCTCTCGGTGAGCGTGTGGTGCCCGACCTTGACTCCGGTGACGGCGGTGAGGCCCGGGACCGCGGCGAGCGGCGCGGAGGCCGCGGGCCCGGCCAGCACGACGGCGAGGGCCGGAACCGATGTGTGAGGTGAGATCCTCATGGCGTTCTCCTTCCTGGCCCCCGCTCGAGGACGCGGTGGACCGGCGTGGGATCCATGGCGCGCGGGATGCGCGACGGGGTCTATCTATCCTCACCCGCGCGGGCTTGTCAATCGCGTTGACTCCACCCGGTGGCAGGCGTAACGTCGCCCTCTCGCGGGAGGCGGAGATGGCGACGAAGACGACGGGCGCCCAGACGGGGCGCGGCGCGGCGCTGTGGAAGGAGCGGGAGGCCGTCGTCTCCCGCGGCAGCGCGGCCTACACGAAGCTCGTCATCGACCGGGCCCGCAACGCGACGCTGTGGGACGTGGACGGCAAGTCCTACGTGGACTTCGCCGCCGGCATCGGCACCCTCAACGTCGGCCACTGCCACCCGCAGGTGGTGGAGGCGCTGCGGGAGCAGGCGGGACGGCTCACCCACACCAGCCTCCACGTCGCGGCGTACGAGGGGTACATGCAGGTCTGCCGGCGGCTGGTCGATCTCGTCCCCGGCGCGGGCCCGAAGAAGGCCATCCTCTTCAATAGCGGCTCGGAGGCGGTCGAGAACGCGGTCAAGCTCGCCCGCAGCTACACGGAGCGGCGGGCGGTGGTGGCTTTCGACTACGGTTTTCACGGCCGGACGCTGCTGTGCATCACGCTCGACGGCCGCTACAAGCCGCTGCGCCAGGGCTTCGGGCCGCCGCCGGCCGAGGTCTACCATTCCCGCTTCCCGTACTCCTACCGTCCTCCGCGCGGGGTGGACGGGCGGGATCTGACCGCGTACTGCCTGGAGGAGCTGGACCGCCTCTTCCTTACGGACGTGGCGCCCGAGGACGTGGCGGCCATCATCGTCGAGCCGGTGCAAGGCGAGGGCGGCTTCATCGTTCCCACCGCCGGCTTCCTCTCGGGCCTCCGCGAGGTGTGCGACCGGCACGGCATCGTCCTCATCGTGGACGAGGTGCAGTCCGGCTTCGGTCGCACCGGCCGGATGTGGGCGATGGAGCACGACGGCATCGCCGCCGACCTCGTCACCGTCGGCAAGTCGCTGGGGGCGGGCCTGCCGATCTCGGGCGTCGTGGGCCGGGCCGACATCCTCGACTCCGCTGCCCCCGGATCGATCGGCGGCACCTACGGCGGCAACCCGCTCGCGTGCGCGGCCGCCCTCGCGGTCTTCGAGATCTTCGAGAAGGAGAAGCTGGTCGAGGCGGGGGCGCGGATCGGTCAGAGGGTCCAGGCGCGGTTCGACGCGCTGCGCGATCAGCTGGACATCGTGGGGGACTCGCGCGGCCGGGGCGCCATGCGCGCGGTCGAGCTCGTGGAGGATCAGGCGTCGCGCCGTCCGCTCCCCGCCGCGACCGTGCGGGCCATCCTCGACGATTGCGTCGAGCGGGGCCTGGTCGTCATCAAGGCCGGGATCCACGACAACGTGATCCGCACCCTGATGCCGCTCACCATCCCCGACGCCGACCTCGAGCGGGGCCTGGGGATCCTGTCGGACGTCCTCACGATGTGGGACCGGCGCCCGCGGGGGTAGGCCGAGGCCGACGATCGCGGTGGTCGTCATGAGCAGGGCCCGGGAAGCGCGGGAGATCTCGATCCCCGCGGGTGCCGTCTCCCTGAAGGGCGATCTGGTCATGCCCGTGCCGGCTCACGGCATCGTCCTGTTCGCCCACGGTACGGGGAGCAGCCGCCACAGCCGACGCAACCAGTTCGTGGCCCAGCGGCTGCAGGAAGCCGGCCTGGCCACGCTCCTCATGGACCTTCTCACGCTGCCGGAGGAACAGGAGGACGCGCGGACGGCCCGGCTACGGTTCGACATGGGCCTGCTGGGCCAGCGCCTGCTCGCGGCCCTGGATTGGCTGGCCGAGGACCCGCGCGCCCGCGCTCTGCCCGTGGGCTGCTTCGGGGCCAGCAGCGGCGCCGGCGGCGCCCTGGTCGCGGCGGCCGAGCGGCCGGAGTCGATCAAGGCGGTGGTGTCGCGCGGCGGCCGGCCGGACCTCGCCGGGGACGCTCTTCCCCGGGTTCAGGCCCCGACCCTGCTGATCGTGGGCAGCCGCGACCCGGCGGTCATCGAGATGAACCGCCAGGCCCTCGAACGGCTCCGATGCGTGAAGGAGCTCGTGATCGTGCCCGGCGCTTCGCACCTGTTCGAGGAGCCCGGCGCGCTGGAGATCGTGGCCGAGCTCGCCGCCGCCTGGTTCACGCGCCATCTCGAGGCGCCGTGAGGACCGATCGCTGAGCCTACAGAGCCAGGACGAGGCGTAGGCCCTCGTCGATCTGCTGCATGAGCGGCTCCGGCACGCGGCCGATCCGCTCCGTCAAGCGCTTGCGGTCGATGGTCACGATCTGGGAGACGTTGATCACCGACGGGCGCATGAGACCGGTGCTCTTCGGGCGGCCGACGACGTTGCCGGGCGCGAAGGCCAACGCCATGTTGCTCGTAATCGCCACGACAACGGCGGTCGCGATGCGGGACCGGTTGAAATCATCGGACTGCACGACCAGAACCGGCCGGCGATGGCCGGGCTCCGAACCACCGGGGCGGCCGAGACCCGCCCACCAGATCTCGCCCCGCTCCACCTAGTGCCGTTCCAACTTTTCGCACCGAGCTTGGCACGAGTGTCGATGCTGCGTCCCAACTCCAATCTTCGAGATCATCGTAGGTCCATCAAGTTGGAACGGCACTAGTCTTCCCACTCGGAGCGACGGAGCGCTTCGAGCCCATGGGCCAGCCATGCCTCATCGGGTCCGTTCCTCTTCTTGGCATGGACGGCGTCGAGACGCTCCGTGACATCGGGGCGTTCCGCGCGCTTCAAGTACGCCTCCAGGGCTCGCCGGTAGAGCTGGCTGCGCGGGACTCTCAGGCGCTTCGCCGTCCGGTCGGCGGCCCGGAACAGGTGGTCCGGGATGGAGATGGCGACCTTCATGGATCGAGTATTACCATTTCCTACTCAACGGTCAAGGAGTACGCGTTCGGGAACGAGCGCCCGCTTCTAGCGGGCGCGCGCCGGTGTCCACGCGGGCCGGCCCGGAAGCCAGCACGTGACCTCGAGGCCGCCGCCCGCGCGCGCCTGCAGCCGCAGGCGGCCGCCGTGGGCCTCCAGGATCTCCCGGCAGAGGGGGAGACCGAGGCCGGTGCCGGACGCCTTCGAGGAATAGAAGGGAAGCAGCGCGCGCCCCATGACCTCCTCGTCCATGCCCCGGCCCCGGTCCACGACGCGGAGGACGCAGCCGTCGTCGGCCGCGCGATGGACGCTGAGCGCGATCTCCTCCGGCGCGCTGCCCGACTCGTAGGCGTTCTTGAGCAGGTTGATCAGCACCTGTTGCATCTGGGTGGCGTCGAACCAGCCGGGCGGCGCCGGCGGTGTCCCCTCCAGCCGGAACGCGCACAGGCCCCGCACCTCTTCGAGGAACTCGCGCCAAGGCACTTCCTGGGGGTTGGGACGCGGCAGCCGGGCGAAGCGCGCGTATCCCTCGAGGAACGCGGTGAGATGCCTGGCCCGGTCCTCGAGTGTCTCGAAGATGCCCTCGAGCCGGTGCGCGTGCTCGGGCCGGCCGAGCACGTGGCGCGCCGAGTGGACGAGGGAGCGGATCGGGGCCAGCGAGTTGTTCAGCTCGTGGTTCATCACGCGGATCGCCTTCTTCCAGACCTCGACCTCGCGCCGGCGCAGCTCGGGGGTGAGCCTCTCCACCATGAACAGCGTGTGCCGCTGCGTGTTGAGATGGAAGCTGCGGCGGGCCGTGCGGTAGGTCTCCTCGTCCCCATCACGTCCGATCGTGAAGAGCGCGTCGCCGCCCGAAACCGCCTCCCGCATCTGGGCCGGCCCCGCCGCGAGCACGTCGTCGAACGGCCGGCCCTCCAGGCGCCGGCCCGTTCCCAGCATCTCGCGGGCGGCGCGGTTGGCGAAGACGACCCGGCCGGTCTGGCCGGCGAGGACGATCGCCACCGGCGTGCCCTGGAGGATGGTGTCGAGCAGCAGCTCGCGCTGGTAGACCTCGTTGTGGCCTGCGCGCAGCGCGTCCGCCATCTGGTTGTAGACGGCCATCAGCTCGCTCAGCTCGTCGTGCCCGGTCACGGCGAGCCGCACGCTGAAGTCGGCCTCCCGGAAGCTCTGCACGCCGTCGCGCAGGGCCTGCCGCGCGCGCTCGCCCCTCCGCTGCGCGCGATGCACGGCCCACGCGGCGAAGCCGCCCCCGGCCAGGGCCGCGGCGAGGAAGACGGCCGCGGGATGAGGAAGGAAGAGGGCGGCCAGCAGCGCGGCCGTCGCGGCGAGAGAGGCCTGCAGCCCGACGAGCGCCGCCACGAGCAGGGCCGGCCGCGACCGCCCGGGGACACCCGATTTCATTCTTACGCCTTCGGACGGCGCTCGAGGACGATGCCGAGCTTCTCCATCCGGCGGTAGAGCGCCTGGCGGCTGACGCCGAGGCGGCTGGCCGCGCGCGAGATCATGCCCTCGCTCTCGCGCAGCACTTCCTCCAGGCGGCGGCGCTCGCCCTCGAGCTGCGGATCGCCCCCGCCGGCGGCGGCCCCGGCCGCCTCGCTTCGCCGAGCCGTCACCTCCGCCGGGCCCCCGAAGCCCAGGTCTTCGGGCGACAGGACGTCGCCGGAGGCGATGAGCGTCGCCCGTTGCACGCGGTTCATCAGCTCGCGCACGTTGCCCGGCCAGGAATGCTCGAGAAGCGCTTCGCGCGCCGCGCGGGAGAGGCTGAGCGGTCGCGCGCCCGACGCCGCCGTGAAGCGGCGCAGGAAGTGCTCGCCGAGGAGCGCCACGTCCTCCGGGCGTTCCCGCAGGGGAGGCACCGCCAGCTCGATCACGTTCAGGCGGTAGAAGAGGTCCTCGCGGAAGCGGCCGCGGGAGATGCCTTCGCGAAGGTCGACGTTGGTCGCCGCGAGCACGCGCACGTCCACCCTCCGCGTTTCGCTCGAGCCGAGCCGCTCGAACTCGCCGCTCTGCACCACGCGCAGGAGCTTCGCCTGCCCCGCCGGGGACAGGTTGCCGATCTCGTCGAGGAAGAGCGTGCCGCCGTCGGCGGCCTCGAAGCGGCCCATCCGCCGCCGCAGCGATCCCGTGTACGCGCCCGCCTCCGCCCCGAACAGCTCGCTCTCGAGGAGCTCATCGGGGAGCGCGCCCGCGTTGACCTTCACGAACGGCCCCGCGCGCCGCCTCGAGTTGGCCTGCACGATGTCGGCGATCTTCTCCTTCCCCGCGCCGTTGGGGCCGGTGATGAGAACGGCCACGTCCGAGCCGGCCACCTGCACGGCCAGCGAGACGACCCGGTGCATGGCCGCGCTCTCGTACAGCAGGTCGCGCAGGTCGTAGGGCACGGCGAGGTCGGCCCGCGCCCGGGTGCGATCGGTGCGCAGCCGCTCGTTCTCGAGCTGCAGCTCGCGCATCCGGAGCAGGTTCCGCACGGTGGAAAGGAGCTTGGTGTCGTCCCAGGGCTTGGCCACGTAGTCGCTGGCCCCCTCCTTCACCATCTGCACCGCCGCCTCCAGCGAGCTCCAGGCCGTGATCACCAGCACCGGCAGCTCCGGGTCGAGGCGCTTGATGCTGCGGAAGAGCTCCAGGCCCTCGCCGCCGGAGGTGGCGCCCGGGCTGAAGTTCATGTCCTGGACCACCACGCCGAACTCCTCGTGGTCGATCATCTCCAGCGCCTGCTCGGGGGAGGCCGCCGCCCGGCAGGGCACGTCGTTGACCTCGAAGAGGACGGAGAGGGCACGGGCGACGGCGGCCTGGTCCTCGACGATCAAAACCTTGGACATGGCAGGCATGGTGGGCCGCTCACGTCATGGGACGCCGGCGGCCCGGCCGAGGTTGAAGAAATGCGCTAGACGTTTCGCGTCGCGACGGCGGGCGAGATGCGCGCCGCCCTCAGCGCGGGAACGAAGGTGGCGGCGAGGCCGGCCAGCCACAGGAGGGTCACTCCCATGGCCAGCAGCGGCCAGGCCATCCGCGCTCCCGCCACCGTGCTGACGAGACCCACGTTGAGCCCGTAGGCGAGCAGGACACCCAGGGCCAGGCCGAGCGTCGTGATCATCCAGTTCTCGAGGAGGAAGTGCCGCAGGATGTCGGTGCGGCGCGCCCCCAGCGCGCGCCGGGTGCCGATCTGCCGCGTGCGCTCCGCGACCGAGAACGAGGTGAGGCCGACGATGCCCAGCGACGTGACGAAGACCAGCAGCACGACCAGCCCGCTCATCATGCTCGCCACCAGGCGCTTGCTCCCGAAGAACTGGCCCTTGATCTCCGTGACCGTGCGCACGCGCAGGTTGCGGCCGCCGTTGACGGCCAGCAGCTTCTGCTCGATCGCCTTGGCCACGGCCTCGCCCTGGCCCGGCTCGACCCGCACGAGGTAGGGAGCCCCGCCCTCGTAGCTGCGGTTCTTGTTCGTGTAGAAGACCGCGTACTCGTGGATGGGCCAGCCGTAGGGGTTGTAGAAGGCGTCGATGGTGCCGATGATCCGGTAGAGATCGCCGTCGTTGTCCTCGAGCATGCGGCCCACGAACGGGCCGTTGCCGCCGAAAGCCAGCCGGCCGTAGGCCTCGGTGATCACCACGTCCTGGGTGATCTTCTGGGCGGGCAGGCCGTCGGCGCCGCGCGGCCGGGCGGAGGCTCGCAGCGCCCGGAACACCGCCGCGCTGCTCTCGACCTCCTCGGCGGTGAAGTTGCGGCCGGCCGCGATCGGAACGCCCAGGGCCTCGAAGCCGTGCTCGTCGACGGGGTAGATCTGCGTGCGCAGCCATTCCCCCTTGCTCCCCGACGCGCGCAGCTCGGTGGAGCTGCCGCCCCCTTGCCAGGGCAGGAAGTTCGTGTTGGTGGCCGCGCGCACCCCGGGGACCGACCTCAGCGTTTCCAGGTCCTGGCGCAGGCCGTTGTCCAGGTAGCCGTCCTCGCGGAACGCCGGGTCGAACGGCGTGCTGCGGACGCTGAGAAGGTTCGCGTCGTCGAAGCCGGAGCGCCGCGCCATCTCGCGCCGCGCGTCCAGGATCATCGAGACGCAGTTGGCCACGATGGCGAGGGTGAGGGCGATCTCCATCATGATCAGCCCGAAGCGGACCTTGTTCCGCTTCATGGCCCGCAGGATCGGGCCGAACTCGAGGGCGGGCGTGGCGGCGGAGCTCATGGCGGCCTCCTATTGCAGCTTCAGATGCATGGCGGGGGGAACGCGGCACACGCGCCAGGCCGGATAGAGGCCGGCGACGAGCCCCGCGAGCAGGGACAGGAAGATGGCGAAGAGCGCCATCGGAAGGTCGAGGCGGAAGAAGTCGTCGCGGGTCAGCAGCGTCTTCGCCCATCCGTTCATCCAGGCCAGGCCGGCCAGCGACAGGAGGATCCCGAGCAGCCCGCCGATCACGCCCACCACCTCGCACTCGATGACGTGCTGCACGAACACGTCGCGGCGCCGGGCGCCCAGGGCCCGGCGCACGCCGATCTCGGGGGCGCGGGCCAGGAACTTGCCGAGCAGGAGGCCCATGAGGTTCAAGGAGCAGACGGCCAGGAACAGGAGCGAGACGACCGTGAGGGCGTTGATCTCGTTGGGCACGACCCGCTGCTCCTTCAGCCAGGCCATCATCGGCGTGACGCGGTTGTTGAGCGGGCGCGGGAAGCGGCCGGTCTTCTTCTGCTCGATCACGTAGGCGTCGACGAAGGACTTGTACGCCTCCACCTTCTCGCGCGTCGGCAGCTCGACCCACATCTGGATCCAGCACGACTCCGATGCCAGCAAGCCCTCCAGGCCCGGGGCGGGCGCGCTCTTCCATCCGTCGCGGTTGCCCACGGTCTGGATCTTCATCGGGCGGACGAAGTTGAACGGCACATACATGGCCTCCGGTGCCTGCACCGCGAACTGCGTCACGTCGTAGAACTTCACCGGCGGCCGCCAGCGGTCGAGCACGCCCACGACCTTGAACTCGCGGTCCTCGATCCTCAGCATGCGACCCACGCTGTTGGCGCCGCCGAAGACCGTGTCGTTCAGCTCCTCGCTCAGCACCACCACCGGCTCCGGGCCCTGGTCGGCGTGGCGGTCCCACGGGCCGCCGTAGCGGAACGGCACCTCGAACATCGGGAAGAAGTCGGCGAAGCAGAGTCGTGTCATCTGCTTCGTGGGCCGGCCGACCTTGGGGTCGGGGAACACATAGAGGTTGGCCTTGAACATCCCCGACTGCCGCACGGGGATGTCCGAGCGCATCAGGCTCACCATGTCCTGGTACGTGATCTGGGTCGGCGGCCGCGTGGGATCGTCGCCGGGGTACGGCTTGAGCGGGTCCCAGTTGTCCAAGCGCACGTAATGGAGCGCGCGGCTCTTGTCCGGCACGGGATCCTTGGCGAGCACGTGGCGCATGGTGGAGAAGAGCGTCGCGACCGCGATGCCGAGAGCGATGCCGCCCACGATCACCATGGAGAGCACCGAGTTGCGGCGCAGGCTGAGGAGCGCGACGCGCAGGTTGTAGAGGAACATGAAGGCCCCCTCAGCCCACGCTCGGCGCGAGGCGCGCCGTTTCCTGCCCGGCCAGGCGAGGGGCGGCCTCGAAGTCGACGACCCGGCCGTCGAGCAGGTGCACCTGGCGCTGGGCGCGGGCGGCGCACTCGGGGCTGTGGGTGACCATGACGATGGTCGCGCCCTCCTCGTTGATCTTCTCGAGCAGGTCCATGATCTCGCGCGTCATCAGCGAATCGAGGTTGCCGGTGGGCTCGTCGGCGAGGATGAGGCGCGGGTCGCCCGCCAGCACCCGGGCGATGGCCACGCGCTGCTGCTGCCCGCCCGAGAGCTGCGAGGGCAGGTGGCGCGCCCGCGAGCCGAGGCCCACGAGCTCGAGCGAGCGCTCGACCCGCGTCCGGCGCTCGGCGCCCGGCAGGCCGCGGTAACGCAGGGGCACGTCGACGTTGTCGAAGGCGTCCAGGTCGGGGATGAGGTTGAAGCTCTGGAAGATGAACCCGATCTTCTGGTTCCGGATGCGGGACATCTGGTCGTCGCTGAGCCGGCTGACGTCCTGGCCGTCGAGGACGTAGGTGCCGCGCTCGAAGGTGTCGAGCAGGCCGGCGACGTTGAGGAAGGTGGTCTTGCCCGAGCCGGAGGGTCCCATGATCGCCACGAACTCGCCCGCGCCGACGTGCAGCGAGAACTCCGACAGCGCATGGGTCTCGATCAGATCGGTGCGGTAGACCTTCGCGATGCTCTTCATCTCCAGCATTGCCGTTGGCTCCTTGTTCCGCGCTCTTATCGCAGCAACACGGTCCGGGCGCCCTCGAACACGCTCGTGTCCGAGACGACGACCTGCTCGCCCGCGCCGAGTCCCCGCAGCACCTCGACCTCCGACACGCTCACCGCTCCCACCTCGATCGGACGCCGCACGGCGACGCCGTTCTCCACCACCCAGGCCAGGCGTCCGCCCCCGCTCTCCAGGAAGGGACCGCGGGGCAGCTTCAGCACGCCCGTCTTGCGCTCGAGCACGAGGCGCGTCGTCACCCGCTGGCTCTGGCGCAGGCCCGCCGGCAGCTCGCCCGCGAAGGCCAGCGTCCCGCGGACCTGGCTGTCGCGGATCTCGGGCGACACCGCCGTCACGCGGCCCGGATACGTGCGGCCCTCGTACTGGATCTCCGCCGGCGTGCCCGGGAGGACGTCGGGGGCGTAGTTCTCCGGGATGTCGAACTCCACCTCGTAGGCGGAAAGGTCGACGACCATCATCACCGCCTGGTTGGGCGCGACCGCGTCGCGGTCCTGCACGCCGACGGTGGCCACCATGCCGTCGAAGGGCGCGCGCATCACCAGCTCGTCCGCCTGGCGCTGCAGCTCGCGCGCGACCGATTCCTGCCGCGCCAGCATCTGGCGACGGTTGCTCAGCTCGAACTCCAGCGTGTCCTTCTCGAGCCGGCTCGTCTCCTTCGCGTTCTTCAGGTCCAGGCCCGCCACCTCGACGTCGTCCTGGGCCCGCTCGTAGTCGGAACGGTTCAGCAGCCCCTGGTCGAACAGCTGCTGGGCGCGCTGGAGGGCGCGCTGGGCGGCGGCGAGGCGCACGGTGAGCACGTCCACGTTCTGCTTGCTGCGCAGCGTGGCCTGCCGGGCGGCGATCTGCTGGCGGCCGAGGTCGGAGCGGACCGAGAGGAGGGTGGCCCGCTCCTGCGACAGCCGGCTCACCAGCTCCGGGCTGTCGACCCGGGCCAGCGTCTGCCCCTTCTTCACGCCCGTCCCCGCCTTCACCGAGAGCCACACCGTGCCCTGCGCCGGGCTGAAGAGCGTGGGATGAAGCGCGGCCACGATGCGCCCCTGCGCGGAGACGTCGCGCTCGAGGTCGCCCCGTACCACCTGGCCCACGCGCAGGCGCGAACCCTCCACCGCCCGCTCCGCCCGCGACCAGCGGCGAAGCGTCGGGGTGAGGGCGGCGGCGCCGGCGAGGAGGAAAGCGCCGGCGACGATCGCGGCCACGGCGCGCCGGCTGAGGCCGCGCGGCCTCTCGACCGGCTTGTCCATCGCGGACGTGCCCGGGATCATTCGCCGGCGGGTCTGCAACGCCGGTGCCACGACGCGGGGGGCGCGCCGCGCCCGTGTTTACCGGGTCTTACGCGTGCGGCGGATTGCCCGGGCGGCGGACGTCCGTCCGCTCGCGGACACCTGTCCGGCCTCTGGCGGCGCGGACAGCGCGGCCACCAGCTTCTTCGGCGCGACCGCGCGATAGCTCTCGTCGATCCAGGAGCGGAGGAGGGCGACGGGGGCCTTCTCGCGCTTCCCGAACCGGGCGGTGACCCAACCCGCCTTGCCCAGCCCGTAGCCCGTGGGGGACGCGAAGGGAAGGCCGAGCGCGAGCATTCCGGACTGCGGCAGCTTGACGCTGAGGCCGAGGTCGTCGCCGTCCACTCCCAGGAACACGAAGACCTTGCCCTTCACCTTCGCCACGCGCTCGCCCCAGGGGAAATCCTCATAGGCCTCCGGGTATCCGAGCGCGAACGCGCGCAGGAGCACGGCTTCGGGTCGCTTCGGGCGCCTCGCCTTCGTCAATCTCCACCGTGAGGGAGAACACGTCGCCTTTCCGCAGCTCCGGGCGGCGCTCCGGGCCGTGGCCGATACTGGCACATCGTCGCTTCCCGCATCGACAAGCCGAGGAGCAGTGGGTGTGCGCGCACGATGTCGTCGCCGAGCCAGGTGTCGAAGCGGCAAGCGATGGGTTGGAAGGAAACCGGATAGCCGGCGGTCTCGGGCCTGACGATCACGAAGTTCATGTTCGCCCGCGCCGCGCCCGCAGGGCCAGGCTGAGCGCGCCGGCCGCCGCCGCGGCCAGCAGGCCCACGAGCACCGGAGGAAGCGGGCCCAGGCCCCGGCCGCCGGTTCCGAGCTGCACCGCAACGAGGGCGGCAACGCCGACGCCGATCGCGGCCAGGGCTTCCGGCGTCCCCGCCCTTCGCACGTACAGCCCGGCCAGGACGGGAACGAAGAGGCTCACGGTGACGACACTGTAGAAGACGCTGAGAGCATC